>JAEIGA010001777.1_pt1 | contig 34181 bp, 37 predicted proteins | sample 9270691 | NCBI WGS metagenome assembly JAEIGA01 (sample SAMN17057246, study PRJNA624740) | gut metagenome | biome: biome; isolation source: fecal sample | host: Bos grunniens | place: China: Xizang | collected 2019 | reverse complement strand
TATGTACAACAGCTTGAAGGATAGAGTAACAGAGCACACCGGGACTTTTTATAATTGTGGAATAAATACTGTAACGGGTGCAGCCGAGCTTGCACAAATCCCAGATGACTGGAAATAGGAGGTAAACCATGTGGGAGAACCCAGAAGTAATTGCGGCGGTAATCGCCATATTCAGCGGGATAGCATCAGTGCTTGCCGCTGTTGCCGTGTACATCAAGAGCAGGGCCGAGGCCGCATCAATCAGGGAGGAACGCAAGGCAACCAAGGCAGTGCGTGATGACGATTCCCAGAAGTTGCATGATGACGTGCTCAAACTGCAATTTCAGTCGCAGCAAAACAAGGACAACATTGGCCTGCTCTTCAATCAGCTTGCTGACAGCAACAAACAAATTGCATTGCTGACCCAACAGCTTGCCCAAGTGCTTGTCAAGATGGACAACGTAATCATTACTCTAAAAGAGTTGAAGGAGGATTTCAAGAATGAGCGCACCTAAGCAGATGCATGTGGCGGCTAACATGCCGCAGGACTTCACCGAAGAAGAAAAGGCACAGGCCCGTGAGAACATCGGGGCGGCCCCTCTATACACCGCTGGCTATGGAATCAGCATCAATGGCCAGACAATCAGCAAGACCCACCACAAGCTGATGGATACGAACAACATAAGATACCAGTACTGCAAGGTGTTCGACTTTACCTGGCAATACGTCTATGGCCGTGGCCAATGCACATTCACCGCTACGCATTACGGTGGCGACTACGTCACGTTCACGGTTTCCGCTACCCGTGCCCTCGGGGCCAACTACACTGTGGCGTGGCCTTACGTTGTCAGTGCATCGCCTGACATGGTCAATAGCTATGCATTTGTTGAGTGCCTAGAAATCAGGGAAGTGGGCAACCGCATAATCGGTTATCTGAAACTCCGCAATTTCAGCCAGAACCAGTTCTGGCTTGACTGGGAAGGCAGCAGCAACGCTGGCATCCTCTCGTTCACACCAGAGCTGACCAACAGCCCAGAAGGCGACATTGCATGGACATGCACTGTGGACGGCAACGACGTTCCCTACACCCAGAACGACGTTTCCACGAACTACCAGAAGCGCCTGACCGAAGGAAACCATATCCATATCACTAGCGACGGGGTCATTTCCGCCGATGGACTCTTCACGGCTGAATACGGCATCACTAGCTTCGAACAAATTCGTGATGCGATTGCCGCTGGCGAACACGTAGTGATGACGCTCAACGGTGGAGTTGGCGAGGCCTCGTATGCTTCATATGGTGGCTTCAACTCCTACCCTGACTACGACGAATACTATTTCTTCTCCTTGGGAAAGGGCGGCCAGCGCACCATCTATCGAATCAACACGGATACTGGATGGAGCACCTATTTGCCTAACGAAAGGGACGGCAGGGTATTGATTGCCGAGTACAACGTAACGGAGTTCGATACCATCAAGAATGCACTCGTGAACGGAATGTACGTCGTTGCAAAGAACGGGACGATGTACTACACCCTTCAGCACGACTTTGATACGCATGTTGTGTTCAGGGGCAAGAACAACCTGATGCACTCCGAGGCAAGCTTCGTCCAGGTGGACAGCGACAACACTTGGAGCACCATCAACTCGAACCCGGCAATAATTTCCTTCGCCGACCACGGTTCAACTACCCCAAGCGAAACATGGTACGAGGTAGACCATACCAGCAGCTTCGTGCTTGCACAGAAAGGCTCCCACGGGGGCCAGATGCAGGTTGGCCTGAAAGTTGGCAGCCAGGGATGGTCAGGCTCCTACAAGGTCTTTACGAGGCTCTACCACAACTCCACGCAGACATCTGCACCGCCGAGCGGAACAACGTCATTCAACACTGTTACCCTGAGCCCCGATAATTTCGAGGAGGTAGGAATTGTTCCCCAGTACATGCTTCAAAGCGGAACACAATGGACCTACATTGTTGATGCATGCTATTCGAACAGCCCAGGCCGAAGTATAAGGCTTACCCTGTCCGGCATCGGCTCCGGTGACATCACGTTCCTTGGGGAGGAAATTCGCTGATGTGGACTCTTGTGTGGATAGCGGCATCCATCACGATTGCCGCTTGGTTCTTCGACCCTAAGGACTGGGGAGGCAAGAAATGATAGCAGCATACGAATACAACTTCATCACGGGCGCCTCTGAACTTTTGGCCCTTGTTGAGAACAAGTACCGTTTATATATTTTGCATAAGCCAGTAGAGTACGAGGTTCGCTTCGATTCGGGCATTCTCCATGTCCGCACCGAGGCTGGCTTCGAGTTCGACGGGAGGAGCGGCCCTGCCATCATAGACTGGTTCGCCCCTAACCTAGGCTCCATTTATGAGAAGGTCGCATGGCATATGCACGACGCCCTTGGATACGCACAGAGCCTGAGCTTTGCAAACACCAACTATGCCCTGAAATATTTTCTTCGGGATATAGTTGGTTACAGCAAGTTCAAGTCCGAGCTTATCCGCAAGGCGGTCAGCCTATCCAAGGACTGGTATGGCGTTCCTATGCCTAACGACAGGTGGTTTGTAAACGTAGACAAGGTAGACACGAGGTGGTATGAAATTTAAGCGAAGACAACAAAGCAAAGCTCAATCAAAAAAGACAAAATTTCGGCGCTCATCTAGGTGGATTAAGTTCAGGAAGCATCTCAAGGGGGAACAGAAGTTCGACCCAATCACCGGGAGCAGACTTTCCCCTACATGCAGCGTGCATCACCTTGACCTCAGGGAAGAGAACTACCAGAACATAGACGACCACGAAAGGTTCGTTTGCCTGAACTCACAGACGCACGAGACGGTTCATTTTCTCCATGCTACCCATTGCGGGTGGCGTAAGGCTGTGCTTGCCCTTATAAGCATTCTCAAAAAGATGGATAAGTACAGTAACGATTAAAAAATGTATTTTTATTCTACGAGGATTAGATATGGCTAAACGAAAAATACCGCTTTCGAAGACGATTCCAGGGAAGGCCTTTGTCGATTATGAACTGGCAAGAAGCTTCCCCATCTGGGCGAAGTACAGGATAGGCGCCCCAGTAATCAAACAGGTCCCGCCCAATAGCTGCTGGGTTATACACTGGTACAGGGCTAGTGAAGAACTAGCGTCAACCGAACAGGTCCACCTTGACGTTCTCAGGAAGGCCAAGGGCCTCTTCAAGCGTGTAATCTTGTTCTATGCAAGCGAGCTACCTGTTCCCGAAGGGCTTGAAGGTGTTACCGTAGTACGAATCAAGAACGATACCACAAGGGGCGAGGAAATTAGTTTCCTAGAAACCATAGGGCAGGCCTTGAAAGGCGACTGCGACTACGTCCTGCGCACACACTTCAAAGGAGTCAAAAGGCACTACGACGTTTTCCGCATGAAGAACATCCTATTCTGGAACGCCCTCATGTACGACTACATGTTCGACATTGACGGCTTCGACAGCATCACATACGGGGCCGTGGACTGCACGGAGCGCCATTGGCTAGACCCTTACCTTGCTGCCATCCCTGGCCGTGTAGGCGACCTTGTAAGCACGGACTACCAGAACCATTACTGCGGTAGTTTCTACTGGGTAAACTGCAAGCGCTTCCGTGAGTGGTGCGCCGAGAACAAGGTGACATGGGAAGACTTCATCAAGATTAACGGCAACGACGTGCCGGGGAAGCCGTGGCACTGCGAGGTGCTGCTCACGGCCATGATTGAGCAAATCAACGCCCCCATGAGCATAGACTTCTCGCCGTACTACATGTACGACTGGTGGGTTCTCAACGGGCGCCCGATGAAAGACGGCAAGCCCTATGTCGGCAAGTTGAAGGAGGTCAAATGATTGAACTTGGTTTGTATATCCTTTTAATCATCGTAATCATTAATGTTGTGGGGAAGAGGTAATGAAGAAGATTGTGACAATAGAAGAAATCACCTGCGACCTCTGCAACAGGCCCATGACGGACGAATCCACCAAGGTCTTTGCCGAGACCACCATTGCGGGAGAATACCTCACGGCGGCCATAGACGTGACCGCAATAAGGTTCAATCACGAAATCCGCTGCATCTGCAAGGATTGCAAAAAGGCCCTGCTCAATGCGGCCATAGAGAGGCTAGTATGATATATAGTGTTGGCATGAAGAAGAACAAGTTCGACGTGGCGCCTGACCATGGACGCACGGCATTCTATGTTGACGAGCATCACGACGGGGAGAACATCGACAACCTGAACCCGCTCTACAACGAAATCACTTGCCTTTACTACCTCTGGAAGAATGTCCACAACGTTCCATACAAGGGTCTAGAACATTACCGCCGAGCCATCTGGGATAGGACTGGAAACCACCTGCTGGAACCCGATGAAATCGAGGCCATCCTCAAAGACTACGACGTAATACTGACGAACAACTACGTCTTTTTTGGAGGAACCATGGACCGCTATTGCGAACCAGTGGACAGTAAGCTTGGGCATATTGAGAAGATGAACAAGTTTAATGACGGCTTCGGCAACTTCTACAAGCGCTACATGAAGACACATTACCCGTCTGAATTTTCTTGGACAAACATGTTCATTGGCCGTGAAGATATTGTTGACGAATACTGCGCCATGCTGTTTAATCTATGCGCCCACATAGAGGCTCCCAAGGGTGCGAAGCGTTTCTTTGGCTATTGCTGTGAGAAGTTGTGGAGTCCATGGGCTGCTTTCAAAGGCTTGATGGTCTATCACGGGCGGGTACACGTATATGCTGACAAGCCTGCAGATGCGGGGTACTGATGGAGCTTAAACGATTCAGCAAGAAGAACGGCACAGTGCTTGGCATACTCACGCACGGAAACGCCGTTTACTTTACCTTGGAGCCGGAGGGAAACCTATTGCCAGAGGGCGCCTACAACATGGCCGAATACGACAGCCCGAGGAACGGCAAGTGCTTGCTGCTCTGGAACGAAAGCATACCGAAGTCTAGGTGCTTTGAAATCCATGTTGGAAACTCCTTGAAAAACACTGCGGGATGTGTGCTTGTTGGCAACACCTGCGACCTTTCCCGGAGAACGGTAGGCCAGTCAAGAAAGGCCCTTGCGCAGCTGCTCAAGGACCATAACGGGGCCATTGTGATTGGCTAGGCTTTGCCTATGTACTAGCGTACAAAAGGTTGAGGGGCCGTCCGAAAGGGCGACCCCGATTTTTACTTGCCGAAGATTTCCTCCAAGGTCATCCCGGCCTCCCTAAGCTTGTTGATGTCACGGAGTACGGGCTCGTGCCGTCCGTTGACCCAGTAGTTTATGGCGGTGCGGGTCAAGCCTACGATATTGGCAAGCTCTTCCTGAGTGTAACCTTTTCTTTTCATAAAGGCCCTAAGGCCTTCCTGGAACGGTGTTCTTTTCATTCTTACCTCTTTGACAAGCCAAAGTTTAACATTATTACTAATTTGGCAAATCCAGACTCTTCTAAAGCGTACGGAGTGATTTCCACAATATAAGACGGGGTTGCCTTTACATTATTTTTGCTAAAAGTCCTAATGAAACAACTAATGACCTTCTTTATGCCATTGTCAAATTCCTCTGAATTAAGTTTCCTGGAGCACGGGACCCCGTCGATAATCGTATTTTTACGAAACCCTTCACGGTAAAGTTTATCGACGGCATCAGAAAAGTATTTCCGTACCTCAGGAGTGATGTTGATTTCTTCTTCCATATATTACCTCTTTGCGCTGAACAGCATGGCCAGACGGCTCATGAAGCCAGCTTTCTGCTTTTCGGCCCTCGTTTCCTTCTTGGGTTCTTCCTTCTTGGGCGAGGACTGTGCGTTGATATGGCGGAGGATTGCGTTGGTGCTTTCCTTCTCGTTTTCAAGAATCTTGTCCATCACTTCGGCGCCGAAGATTTCTTCGAGTGTCATGCCTTCCAGAATGAGCAATGAGACGGTTACGCTTGGGTCATAGCTTCCACGGGCCCATGTGGACACAGTGCATGACGAGACGTAAACCTTGTCGGCCAGTGCTTTCTGGGTAAGGCCCTTGCGCTTCAAGAATTTCTTGAGGCCAGTCTGGAAAGGGAGTTCGTTGCTTTGTGTGGTTTCGGTATTGTTCATTGTTTTACCTCTTTGTTATATAGTTATTTCTTTGGAAGTTCCTTCCATGCCTTTTCAGCGGCATTGGCAAAGTTTGCACCCCATCCGTCAACAATACCCTTGTAGATGGCTTCACTAAGGTCCATGCCGCTTTCTTCCCCGTCAAGGACAAAACAGGAAAGGGCACCATAGTCTAACATGGCTTGGTCAAGGGATGGAGTAATGCACTTTACAATGACGTTGGCTTGCCAGTGATGAATAGGGTAGAGAAGTTCATTGGCCTTCCCGATAACGTCGAGCTTTACCTTTTCAATGTCAGTGCTGAGGTGCTTGATAATGAGGCCATGCACTTCCTGTACGTTAGTAATGTTCTGAGCATCGGCCTCCTCGATGATGCGGGCAGCAAATTCGGTGGCGATTTTTTCAATGGTTTCTTTGATGTTCATTGTTTACCTCTTTGTGTTTGTGTTTATGTTGATACCCTAAATATATAAAAAGGTTTTACCATTGTCAAGTACTTTTAGCAAAAATATTTTTTTTCTTTCCCTATATATTCTTAATATTACGTATATATATATCAAAACCTCGAAATTTGCTCAAAAACGCCATTTTGATATATATATACGTATAAATAAAGATATATATAGGAGAAAATTTTTAGTGATAGTAAGGAAGGTGAACCAAGTTACACCCTTGGCATACTATGGGGGAGAAAAATATTTTTCACTTGCCCTTGCACAATTCAGAAAAAAATTATATATTAAGAACGTATAAACAATATGTATAGGTTCTAGCAGCGCCTGGGCATAAAGAGTTTTCTACTACCGTAGACCCGTGTCGTCCGTGCCCGAAGCTGCTAACTTTAAACAAGGACGACACGGGTTTTATTTTTTGGTAAGTAGAAATGATTAACGAACACTTCAAGCAATGGTTCGGCGAGAACTATGAAGTCCAGAAGAATGGTGGACTTCGTGATAAAGGAAGACGAAAGACAGATACCGATACTATCTGGACAGAATGGATGAAACTCAAAAGGTTCCGTGAAAGTACTGGTACATGGGCTCCACTTGAATTAGAAGACATTGAAAAGTTTGTCAATGATGAAAAGAAAAGGAGATGGCCATCCAATGAGGATGATGATAACCAACCTCCTCCAAAGGAATTCATCGAGAAGTGGCTCAAAGACCATTCTAAGGAATGGTACATCAGCCCAGCATGGAAGGAGATTAAGTACACAGCCTTGGGCGTTGCCACCTACAAAGACCTAGATAACCTCAGGGTCGCCATAATGAGCGACATTTATAACGGGGCGGGTCATTATACTGTCGATGCCATCAAGAGCACCTTGCAGACAATGGCCATGCATGGATATCAGGATGGCCTCGCAATCGTATCTACCAATGTCAAGTATGATGCCCGCTATGAAGCTATCGGCGAACGCTGGCTCAAAGCAATCTATGAATACTTCAAACCCACCGAAAGCTATGAAATCTTCTCCACGCTGATGAAGCACTGGGCATGGCAGGTCAAGCGCAAGATGAACGATAGGCCTGTCAAGTATCATATCTGGCTGAACTTCTTCGGTGCGGCTGGCATAGGCAAGACCACTGCCCTAAACAAGATTTCGTCACCGTTCACGGACTTCACTTCCACGACGAGCATTTCCAAGCTCTTCGACGATACGAAGGAAATCAAGCGCCTCACGGAAAACTTCATCCTCATCTTCGACGAAATGGCCGTGAACGTGGAGTCAGAGACTAGCGGTGGGCGCCTCACTGCCGACCAGAAGGCAATACTCAAGTCCATCATCACTGGCGACAAGATGGATGCCCGTGTTTACGGAACGCAGGAACAGGCAAAGCGCAGGATTACTTTCAGCTGCATTAGCTCGGCTAACGAACATCTTTACGATGTAATTTACGATGAAACAACCATGCGTCGTTTCTTCGACTTCAACTGCACTGGCGCACGCCCGAAGTCGTTTGACGAAATCAACAAGTACTTGGACAACTCCATCTACTTCTGGAAGTCCATTGATGAAGACTCGGATGATGGATACTTTGACCCGAACACTGACATTGGTAGACAGGTGCAGCAGATTCAGGCAAGCTACTACCCGACGAAGACCACGACGAAGATGTGGGCCGATGCTGTCAATCTGCGTATCGGCAAGACCAAGCTTGAAAGTGCTTTCCGTTTTTATACAAACTGGTGCAAGGAAACTGGCAACAAGGGAAAGGCTCTCCAATACTTCGCCCGTGATGTTCAGCATATTCTCCCTGACTGCACAGGCCCGAACGGAAAAATTTATGTAGATTTTGACGACGATGATGCACCAGTTTCTGACCAAATGATGAAGGAAACCAAAGTAGAAAGCAGTGATACCTCGGTGCTCTTCTAGGAGGAAACATGGACATCCTTATCAGAAAACACTTCTACGATAAAAGCCTCTGGCACTGGACTCCATCGGCAGAGAACTGGCTGCGCCTATTGCAGAAGCCTTTCGTTTGCGCCAACAAGGAAGAGGCCCCGCTGAGCATTTACGGGACCCTGGTGCCAAATCCAGTGCTCAATCCAGTCACCATGAAGCCGCAGTACATCGGGGCAAATGTGGGAAGCCTTTACTTCCTCCAACTGGACTATGACAGCTCGTGCAGCATTGACGAATGGATGGCCGACCACAAGGGCCTTTCCTATGCCCTCTACACAAGCCATAGCCATACCTACAAGGGCGACCATGACCGCTTCCGGGTAATCCTACCGCTCGCAAAGCCTCTTGATTGTGACTTGCAGGATTACTACTTCAAGAAAGCGATGGTGGATGAATGGGGCTGCGACCCTAGCTGCTTTGACCGTGGCCATTGCCAGCTCATTCCTATCATCAGGGAAGCCAAGTCGCCGTATCGTTGGGCCTACAACAAGGGGACAAAGTACTCTATTGACTGGGCCAAGGTAGAAACTGAGCGTGAACGTGGACATAATGAAATCGATTTCCAGCATGCCGCTGCCGAGTTCAACAAGAAGTACGGCAACCCTGTCACCGAAAAGGAAGAGGAAGAGCGCATGCTCCGTTGGGCAGAAAAGGCCTTGGGAGAAATGCACGAGGGCGAACGCAACCGCACTTCATTCGAAATCCTTACTTACCTGAAAAGGCATGGGCTAGACTTCATGTGCATTGAAAGATTGGCCCAGTCCGTTGAAGCCGACTTCATTGACGAGTTCATGCGGATGGCGGCAAGGCTGATGTAAGTAAAAAATAAGCAGCTTTTTTATAAAAAAGTCTTGACATCAGAAGTTAAAAATGCTAAACTATATGTAGAGACTTGAAAGGGGCACGGCCCATCACAGAAAACCACCGTGCTGGTGTAAACACTAATAGGAGTAATACTATGACTAACGAAATCAATCTTGGCCTTAACCTGAACGAAGAAGAACTCGCAGCTTTCGAAAGCGGTGAAACCGCCTCGAAGTTCCTTTTGGAAGAAGGCATGTACGACGCAGTCGTGCGTGGCTATGTCATCAAGCCCCATGTGTTCGAAGGCGATGACCACGGTCCGAAAATCCAGCTCATTTGGCAGCTCGCAGACAGCGAAGGCCTCGTGCATACTCTTCTCGGCAAGCGCTGGAAGATTTGTGCTGATGAACGCTCGGTGTTTCGCAAGGAAGTATCCAAGTGGTTCAACAAAACGGATTGGCCGACCATCGTTGACATCTTGAAGAAAGGCGGACTTCTCGTCACTGACGAAAATGGTGCCCACTTCGATGTCAGCAAGTTCATCGGCAAGAAAGGAAGGCTCATGGTCAACCAGGTCACTTCCAAGAAAGGCAAGACTTTCAATGACCTCGTAAGCATTTCCCCGGCCTCCAAGACCGCAAAGGAAGTCGGCATCGACGATGTCCCTGAATGGATGCTTGCGGAAGCCCTTGACTATAAGCTTGCCGATGGCATCGGTATCCGTGCAAAGGAAGAGGCCGAAGCTCCTGCCGAAGAAAAGCCGAAGGCAAAGTCCCTCTATCCTGATGCTCCCCCGGCATTGCCGAAGGGTTCCCCGGCAAAGAAGCAGCTGATGGAAAAGGCACAGGCACAGGCAGACGTTAATGTTGCTGGCTTTGAAGACACGGACTTACCTTTTTAATTAGGTATAAAGTGTGACGTAGCTCAGTGGTTTAGAGCACGAGAAAATACCTGTCCGCTTATTTCTCCTGACACCCAAATTCTTCATGGGATACGGTTGCGATAGGATGGGGTACTTAGGATTGATAACCCCGGGGTCATTGGTTCGAGTCCAATCGTCACACCTAACAGCCAACCGCCTGACTGGCTTAAAATGGACAGGCACTCCTACTATTGTTCATGTTAACTACCTTACTGGGGTTCATCCGTATGGATGGGCCCTAGCGGGAGTCCGGGGTTCTTATCTGTCTGTCATCTCCTCGGGCTTCCACTAGGGCTAACGGCTTGCATGGAAGGAGAATGGATAAACTAGTACCATGCTGGCTGTTTGCTCTGCCGTAAATAACAAGCAACGTATCAAGTCCACGGGGAGACTCGTGGGCTTTCTTTAACAGTAGGAGAAGTTATGAAATCATCAGAAGTAACGCTAGACAAGGCCTTTTGGTGGGCCAAGGGGATGTTTGTTGCGGAGAAGCGCAAACATCATGCAGGATGTAAGTCTTGGTGTACTAAAGTCCCTCTTAAAGCGGAGGATGTGTCTACCACGTATTACTATTATGATGCCCCAGCAATTGCAATGCTGGAATACCTGCGCAACAAACATTTCGAGATAAACGGTCCATTTACAGTAGTAATGACAGTAAAGACTGTTGATGGTGAAAGTCACGTTTATAATGTATCAATCGGAGAAATAAATTTTGCGACAAAGGAATTGGACGGGCTTTATGATGACCTCGTTAAGCCGACAGCATTGAAGTTGATAAAGGCTGCCGCCGATGAGCTGGAATTCAAGAAAGTAATTTCGGTTACCACATACGTTGAAGACGACAGCCTTGAAGAGGAAAGCTAAAATCTAGGAGGAAACATGATTAAGCAACCTACCAAGAAAAAGACAGTCAAGAAAGCTGACCCTTTGGACTTGCAGGCGCCGATAGATGTTGCACCAGAATTGGCCATGCAGGAAAAGGCACCCCTCATCACGCAAGATATCGAAGTGGTGCGGGAAACGGCGCCAAAGCCTGACCCGGACTTTATCCCTAGGATTCCACGCAGGAATCCGAACGGCGACCCGTTCGATACGATGTACGCAAGGCAGCGTAGGAGTAAATAATGGTACACCACCTAAATCTCAGTGATTTGTGTCCAGACATTTTCAAAGAAGTGCTTAGTTATAAGGGGTTCACGGTGACCGTGAGGTATGTCTTAAGCTATAAACGTAATCTTTCAATGCTAGACAAATTATTGTATCTGGTTACGTTGCATAGGTATTTGGCAACCGAAGAACTATGTATAGTATCCATATGGGATAATGATGAGTATGTCATATCGACGCATGTCGAAGCGGACCAATGGGCCAAAGAAGAAAATCAAACAGCCGTCCTAGAAAAGCTTTATAGCTATGCCAAAGAAAGACCATTCTAGCTAAGACCTCCCGAAAGGGAGGCCTTTCTACTTATTTATAATATGAAAAGATTGGGAAAAAAGAAGGCGGCACAACTCGCCACCGAACATCCAGGCTCAACTCTTACAAGTTGGCTTGAAATGAATTATAAGCACGTAACGCTTTCCACGACCATCACGGAAGGTGCTAATCGTCTAGTTTGTCCCCAGTCGAACGTAGAGTTGACCATTGCACTTCTTTCATGCGACAACGTTGCCGACTGGGCCAAGGTGGCTTTCCACTGGGCTCCCGCAGGCACGATTATCGACAAGGTTCCCGCTGTCTACTTCGAGGAGAAAGTGCTCCTGTTGCGACAGCTTCTGACAAAGGAACTGTTGCTTAACCCTGACAACAAGAGGGCGCTCCGATACCTGCAGATTCTAGAACGCAGGGATAGCGAAAGATGGGCCCAGAAAAACAAGGGTTTGAGTGTGAAGGCCTCTACTTCGGCAGAACCGACGGAGGCAAAGAATGGCAGCAAGGAAATCAAGCTCGAATTCGAAATCGTCGGCGGCAATTAAGCTGCAGCTGTCCGAATGGCAGCGCAAGTTCATACTTGACGGTTTCAATGACGACCTCAGGATTGCATGTACTGGAATTTCCGCAGGCAAGTCAAGGGCATTGGCTATATGGTTAATAATGCAGATGGCCAAGAAACCCTCTTGCCGTTGCATAGGTATCGCCCAGACGCACAAGGCCTTGAAGCGTGTTCTCATACGTGAAATGCAGGCCGTTTGCGGGCTGTTCAAGCTAGGCTACGAATACAACAAGAGCGACCAGGAGTTCATGCTTTCCAATGGCTCCGTCATGTTCGGATATTCAAGCGAGAATCCGAGTGGCATGTTGGGCCTGTCAGAAATTGACATCCTTGCGATGGATGAGTCAGCCTATATCGTGGAAGAGGCATACCAGTACGCCTCTGACCGTATGCGTGGTGGCCGATACGAGCCGATGACCAGGCTCATCAGTTCCCCTCAGTCCATGTCCGCAGAGAACTGGTTTAGTTCACTGTGCAAGAACCACCCTGATTCCGTAATCCATGCGACAGCACTGGACAACCCTTTCACTTCGGAGAAGTTCAAGCAGGGCCTGAAAGACCGTTATATCGAGGGCTCCAATATCTACCGCCAGCAGGTGCTTGGCGAAATTTTTGACTTCGATATCGCTTCCCAGATTGTCATGCGTTCTGACTTCATTGCGGCCAAGCTGGTCAATCCGCACCGCAAGGGGTATTGGCTTGGCGCTGACTTTGCTGGCCTTGGCGCTGACGAGAATACGGCTGTCATCATTGACGAGACGGGCATGATTGACTGGAAAAAGGCACCCGACCTGAACACTAACCAGAAAGTGGAACAGATAGCCGAGCTATGGAGAAGCTTCAAGCCCATAGGCGCCTATGGCGACGGAACTGGCGGATATGGGCAGGGCGCAATGGACTTGGCCGAAACCAAGGACATGAAGATGAAGTCGGTCAACTTTGCCCAGAAGGCGTTCAACGAGAACGATTACCCGAACGCCCGTACGGAAATGTACTTGGAATTGGCCAAGGAAGTCAAGAACGGATTCTGGGTTTGCGATGAAGTCAAGGAGGAAATTCTGGCTATGCAGGTGGAAATCAACAAGAAGGGCCAGCGTTCGCTGTTGCCGAAGGAACTGGCAAAGAAGATACTGGGCCACTCCCCTGACCTTGCCGATGCGGTCGCATTGGCCGTTTACGCAAAAAACCATGGCGGTGCAAAGGCCGATGGCGGATACTCCGCAGAGAAGGCCAGGAGCGTGCTGGACAGGTACTATGCGGGCCTGTAACTACTTATTATAAATGTAAACGTTTAACAATCAAACACGAGGGCTTATCCATGGAAGTCCGCTCCATTATTACAGAGGCTCTTAGCCGAGCGAATGTCGTTCCGAGGCGGCAACCTGCTCCGGGTGACTTGGTCCAGAGCTCTTACAATTTGCTTAAAGGGATTGTCGGCAAGTACAACAATGACAATTTCCTTTCGTTCACCCAGCAGAAGCTTGACCTCCCGGCAAGGAAGGTTATCCATATTTATGGAGAGCACGATACGATGCTCGGTGACGAGAACAAGATTTTCAGTTCTGTGGAAGAATTTTCGAGCTACGAATTGACCGAACAGGATTACCTTGTAAGGTTGTGGGGATTCATCAACGATGGCCAGCACAATTCTACTATCTATTCCGTAAAGGTCGTTTACAGCGCAGAGGTAGGGCCAGTTTACCAGTGGGAAGAACATCCTAATCAGGACGGATTTGACCCGAGGTATCAGCAGATTATGAGGTACATAAATGCCTATCATGTTCACCTTGACGGCGTTTCCAAGCTGAATACCTTGGCAATCAACAGGGGTCAGCCATGCGGAATGCTGGAAATGCATTTCGAGCCTTATGCGAACTTTGATTCATATTGCAACACTGACCTGATTTGGACTTTCAACGACCTTTCGCAGGGCGAATGGATTATTGAAGTAAAGCCTTATCTTGTCGCACAGAACGTAAAGCTCCGCCTTGACTACAACAGGGCCATCGAGTTTGACTTGGATACAGATTTGAGAATACCCGACGCTTATATCGAGCTGCTCACCGTGGCTCTTACGTATAAGTTGGCGGTGGCCTATCCCAGAATGGACGATGCACAGGTTGCACGCTTGGCCACCGAGCTGGAAGGAATGCTGAACAACGTAAAGACGCCAAAGGCCGATGCCAAGCAGGTATTGCGTGGCGACGGCTATGATGACCGTAGTTCCTACTGGGGCGTTGTTAGCGGCAGAATGTGGGGGTTCTAATATGGGAAACAGGGTTCTCTTGGTGCAAAACGTTGCTGGGGGATTGTCCCGCTCCAATATCGTCAAGGTTGGCCTGGGCGACAGTATAAATTTATACCCAGAAACGCAGGACCTGAACGAGCACAGCACCCATTTGCTGATGCGTTCCGTTGACGGTGAAGTCACTTTCGCTGACGGGCTTGACGGTGCATGCAGGGGCCTTTACAGGGTTTCCCGTGGCCGTGACGAGGTAGGGAATGTTCCTGCCCTTTACGGCGTGTTCGGCCATAAGCTCTACTTGTTTGACCCGGACGGCACGGCCCATGCCATTGCCAAAATCGAGTCTACTAACACTGAATGCAGGATGACTGAAACGGGTGGCTACAACTCTGCCCATCCGCACCTTGTCATCGTTGACGGGTTCAGCATGTACGCAGTAGATACCACGGCCCCTGTTGCTTCACAGCGCACGGACTTCCGTACGATTGAGTTGCCCGTGAAACCGTTGGACGCATCACAGCACATCAAGCCGACGCATGTTGCGTACTTGTATGGTTACCTTGTATGTAATGACGAGGGCAGCGATGCCTTTTACACTTCCATTCAGTATCCGGGCGAAACGCTTGACTCCAACAACGAAATAGATTACGACTGGTGGCGCCTTGCAACTACGAACAACATAGGCTTCATAACTTATTCGGAATGGTGCCAGGACAATACCCTTGCACTTTGTTCTAACGGTTCAAAGCTCTATACTTTCGGACAACGTAGTTGGCAGGCCTTTTCGTTCAATGACGACAAGAACAATCCGTTCAGCTCTCCTGACAACGCTGCGGGAAACATAGGCATCAAGGCCATCAATTCGCTTGCAATGCTCGGCCATACGACGATATGGTTCGGCTCTTCCGACATTGGCGAGAATGCGGTATTCATGTTGCAGGACACTAGCCTGACCCGTATTTCCACGGGCGACGTGGAGCGTGAATTTGCACAGATGGTGCATCCAGAGAATGCCTATTCGAGCATATGGCAGGAACATCGCCATGTGTTCTACTCGCTGACTTTCGAGGACAGCAAGCTGACTTACGTGTACGACGTAACGGAAGGCAAGTGGCACAGGAGGGCAAGCTATGATACTTCGAACAACCTCACTTATTGGCGCTACAATCACGCCGTATTTGCCTATAATAGAACAATGGTTGCAAGTGGCAATGTGCTTTGCTATATGGACGAACATGTGTTCCATGAGCATGACGGGCGCAAGATTTTGAAGATGAGGCGTGGCGGTGTTCTCACTAGCAATGACCAGCCGTTCTTCATTGACAGCATCGAGCTTATCCTGAACAACGGACAGCATTCCACCAAGCTGTCAAATCTTGTCACGGGCGCCTTGGCCCAGCCCACTGACGGCGAATTGAACCCTAGGGTTTCCGTTCGGTACACTTGGGATGGCGGCAACTTCTCGGACTACGAGGACTACTATCTTGGCAAGGTGGGCGACTATGGATGGACTACCACGATGTGGCATCTCGGGTTTGGCAAGTTCTTCACGATTGAGATAAGCACGACCGAGGAAATCCCGTTCTCCATCGAGAACATGAAGGTGGCCTGGTCGCCCGCTGCGTGGTTCTAGGAGGGCTTATGCAGAACGATTTCAAGCTTATACGTTATTCGCAGGAGAATCCGAACATCGAGGCGCTAAAAGGCAAGTATGGCTTCCTTGGCGAGTCATGGGGGTCCGTGACCGTCTTCAAGAACGTCTTGCTTGTCGTTGCGAACAGGGGCGCCAACGTGCAGAACTTTCCTTTGCCAGAGGTATACGACGGCTTTCTCATCACCACGGACTGCAACATAGTCCGTGTGAACAATTCGACTTTAAACCTGAGCCTTGCTGCTGACGAGTGCGCTCAGGGCGTGTTAAAACTCGTCAAGGACAACTAGGAGGGAATTATGGTTCCAGCAATTATCGCAGGTGCAGTTGCAGCAGGCACGATTGCAAGCAACTTGTACAATTCAAGTAAGGACAGGGAGGCCCGTGAGGATGCCCGTAAACAGCTAGCGACGGACCAGAGCTTGGCCAATCAAGACTATAACAGCATTCTTGACAGCATTGATACCTATTACAAAAACCGTGGTTCGCTTGGCACTGCACAGGATGTCAAGGACTACAAGGCAGCCATGGCAGCCTATGACCCGAATTCCTTTGTCTACAACAGGGGAAAGTTCGAGGACGAATACAACAAGACTGCTAGCGACTTCATCAACCCTTTGCGTGACAAGATTGTCGCAAATGAAATCGCAGGTGTACAGCACAGCGCTGCCGGGGCTGGCCTAGGCCGTGGCTCGGGTGCAGCGGAAGCAATAGCACAGGCAGTTGCCGACAAGGACGAGGAACTTTATCGCCTTGCACAGGAAGACTATCGTGATGACAGAAACTTTGCATACCAGAAGTACAGCGACTATGCCAATGCCATGCAGCAGAAGCTCGATACGCTCCGTGCGGCCACGGACACCAAGATGACCTTGCAGGGCAATCTTGCACAAGACTACTACAACGTCATGGACTCCGCACAGGCCGACCGCTTGAAACTCAATCAGGACAAGATTGCCACCAATGCGACCTATGCACAGGCAATGGCAGGACTGTACTGATACTTATTATAGAGAGGTTTGAATATGCCAGGTTTATATCAAAGAGACAATCTTGCACCGCAGCTTGCACAAGCCATCGAGAACGCCCAGAGAAGGCGTGAATCCATCCGTGCAATCAAGGCCCAGCGTGACAGGGAAAACGTAAATGCTGCACTAAACTTTGCCAAGGCGCTCGGGCGCACCTATGAAACGTGGGACAGCAAGGATGACGAGGCAAAGCTTGCAGCTCTTCAAGAGGAAAGGGCACAGGCGTTGGAAGCCCATGACGATGAAATGCGCAACATGTTCCATCAGGTTGAGCCGTCTTACGACAGCAACTATGGCAAGGCGATGCTAGGCAGGGACATGGCTGGCTATGTCCCCATGTCGAAGTACACGGACGCAATGGCTGGCTATGTTCCAGGGGCGAACTATAACGACATCATCAAGAGAAGGGGGTTGCTGTAATGAGAAGCCTAGAAGAAATCGATGCGGACATCGCAGAAGTAAAGGCCCGCATTGCCAAGCGCAATGAAGGCATGCCGAACTATGGCGACCCAGGCTATCGGGCTGCCCGTTTCGACTATATCGTTGAAGGTGACCGCAGTGGACTCGATGCATATCAGAATGCACTGAATGCGGCTATCCAGAACAAGCTAAGCAGGGAAAGTTCCGAAAGGATGGCAAAGGCCGGAAAGGCACAGGCTGATGAGGAACAAAGATACCAATGGCAAAAGGACTACGCCATAGCCAAATCTGCCCAGCGTGAAATCATGGCCAACAAGGCTTCCTCGGAGAAGGACAAGCGTGATGCTGCGACCAACGTGAAGTTCTATGAAGACTACGGTGCATCAAAGGGTTACTTTGTTCGCCCGGACAAGGAAACGGAAGCCAAGGAATCCAAGGCGGAGGAAGAGGCAAGAAAGGCCCAGACGAAGCGTGAATCCAAGAAGGCAAAGCTTGGCTACTATCTTGGCAAGGACAGCCTTACCGAGCAACAGATTGCCGAGCTTGAAGCGGAGAACCAAGACTTCTTTGACAAGGATAATGATGCTCCCTATACTGGTTTCGAGGAAACATATTGGGACAACATGAGTAAGATTGGCGAGCACAGAAAGAAGAACTTCAATGCGGAAGCAAAGAAGTACATGGACGATTTGCGTGGAAAGCTTGCCAACAAGAACATCAAGACGGCACAACAGGTCGATGACATTATCAAGGCCAATCCGATGCCAGAGGGAAAGGATTACAGCACTGCGGAAGGCTGGGATAAGTTCCAGTCAGAAGTTGAAAACCAGAAGAAGGGATACAGGGATAGTGCTGCCGAAAGGGCGAATAGGAAAGCAGCGGCCAATGGCATATCTACAACGGCCATCAAGACTACCACGACTGGAAAAGTTAGCGGTACTGCCAACGGAAGCAATTACGAGTTCGATGTTGTTGAAAACCCAGACAAGGGCGTATATGAACTCAAGATTGGCAAGACAGTATATCGCACTGTTCCTTTGTACTAATACTGAGAGGTTATAATGGGTACTGCAAGAGAAAACAAGCTTCGCATGAAAGCCTACAAGATTGCGGGCCATGCTTACGGATTGTTCGCAAAAGGCCAAGGAACGGGAAGCCTTGGCCTCTCTCAGGGTGATTTCAGGAAGCTCGGGAAGGACAAGGAATCCATCGTGGAGGGCCTTGCCAACAAGTATTATGAAAGGCTGCTGAAAGCATATCCAGAAGACAAGTGGAATGACCAGGAATCCATGACCCTCGACAGGATGAAAATCGAGGATGTGGCCAACACATTGATTGATGAGAAGAACCCTGCCAACCTCAAAAAGAAGTTGGAGTTCTCGGCATACAAGGACTTGATAGCCCCGACCGAGGAGGGTGCCAAGGACTGGTATCAGATGGACCAGGAACAGATTGGCAAGGCCATGAAGGAACGTGGTTTCAATCCGAAGAACAGGAACGACGTAAAGCAGTTCTTTGACAAGCTGTCAGAACATGACATCAACTACAACCGTGGAAAGATTGTAGAGGAAGACTACGAGAAAGCTGCTCCTTTCGAGAAGCTTGCAATGCTGGCATTCCCGTCTTTTACAGATGAAGCTGTTAAGCAGTCTTTGACAGGTGATTACGATGATGGCAAGATGTACAGGGCCCTTGGCACTGATGCCGTCATTGGCACTGCAATGGGCTTGGTTCCAGGTGGACTTGGATTAAGCAAGGGCGTCACCACTGGAGGAAAGGCTGGCTGGTGGGCCCTGAAGAACCCAGGCACTACAAGGATGTTGAACCCTATCTACACTGGCCTTGCTGATGCTGGTCTTGAAACTGTAAGGCAAGGCGTTGACGTTGCGGAAGGCAGGGAGTTCAATGGAGGAGACATTGCCACTGCTGGAATTACTGCGGCAACAGTTCCGTCTGCTGTCGCCGGACTTCGCATGTATGCAAAGAAAGGAAAGACTACACTTTCTACACCTTTTGTCAAGGGGCTGATGCAAGGAGCAAAGGGAGTAGAAAACCCGCTCAATGTTGAACGTAATGAGCTGAAAGAATTGCTTATGAATGTCAGGGCTGCTTCCAATAAAGGAGCGAAGACCGACATTACAAGCGGTAAGTTGAGGAAAGTGCGTGGCGGCATGAAGGCCATAGATGACGCATTGCTTCGTGATGAGGCCAAGCAGAAGCTCATGGCCCTTGGATTGCGTAGTGCTGATGACGAGGCAAAGCTCGCCAATGCCGTTGATGCCGCACAGGTTAAGTTAGACAATGCAAAGCAAGCGCTTGACCAGGTTATAGACAGCAAGGGAATAATTCCAGAAAAACTTCGTGATGATATGATTAAACAGCACGGGAGGATGACTGACAAGGCCCAAGCTAACCTAGAAGCAGCACTTGCAGCACAGGAGAACTACAAGAAGGCCAATGCCAGTTTCTTTGGCAATGACAGGACGGCATATCCGTATGTGGAAGACATCCTAGGAGGCAATCCAGAAAGAGGAAAGCATGCTCTTGATGGAATTACATTCGGGATACCCGGAGAACAAGGCGAGATTATTACTCGCCGGATAAGGAAACCTAACCCAGAAAAGCAAATCGAAAGTGTTCTTACAAAGTACTATGACAAACCCGTCAAGCCGAATATACTTACTCCTACTGGACAGATGGATGTATCCACAGCCAATCAATATGCAGGAGCTAGGAAGCTCTTGAAGGAAACATTCCCAGAAAAAGCAGCGGCAGAAGGAATTGCAAGTGACAAGTCAAGAACAAAGTCACTAGGCTATGGCATAGGTGCAATACTTGGTAACTATGGAACTAGGATTGAGCCTAACATAAAGTTCAGAAACCGCAAGGAAAAGATGGAATCATTCAAGAGCAGCGACTGGTTCAAGAGCCTGCCAAAGGAAAAGAAAAACGCAATCGAAAAGGCGCTTAAAGGAGAAGACTAATGTTTCGTAACTTTGATAACCGTGACCGTTATTATGACTTGCAGGGAAATCCCCTTGCAGGCTGTGTCCAGTTCATGCTGAAAGACGGCAACACCGTGGCGCCCATCTTCGACATGGACCAGGTTCCTATTTCCAATCCGCAGCTCACGGACATCCTTGGCCGCACTAGCCAGCAGGTCTTCATCGATGCGGACGTCGTGGCCTACATGTACAAGTACGTGGGCACGGGAACGCTTGCCGAGGAAGAGGCGCTCGGGATAGACACTAGCGACCAAAGTAAGTGGGCGCTTCAATATACCGTGGAAAGTGCTTCCATTGACATCAGGAGCATCACGGGCGAATCCGCAATGGACGTGCCCGACATTGACTCCCTGCGTGCATTGGACGTGACCGAGGTTCCAGAAGTCTATGGCCACAAGATTATCACTCTTGACGGCTATTACGAGGCTGGCGACTGCGAGCCCATGAAGTACATATGGGATGGCGAGTCCACGCTGAACGACGACAACGGCTCCGTCATTGCCCCTGATGGCGTATTGACTGGCCGTTGGATTCTGGTGCAGCCTACCGAGCATTGCGATTCCAGGCACTTCGGTATATTCCCTCAGGACTCTGCGGACTCCGAGGTGGACCATTCTACAAGGATTACGCAGTTGCTCGCATACTGCAACACTAAGTCAATCAGGCCGTACTTCAACGGCTCGGTAAGCTATCCGTACTTTATCTACACTTCCGTCGCATACAACAGCAGGAACGCCATTGACGTTTCCAACGATACGCAGTTCGTTGACAGGGGAAGCGGCAACAGGTTCTATGGGCAGTGGAACGGCAACCCTTACTTTGTCAATGCGAACACGAACGTGAACAGCAAGGTCGTAAGGCACAGCTGGCACTTCAAGGCCTACGACTATGGCACCGTGACCTACATCGTGGACAGCAGGTGGAGCCCGGTTCTCCTTTCCAATATCCAGGTGGAAATCGAGCTTCCCCCTGCATCGGGTTCGCAGTTCGACGACTGTGACATCGTGAGCAACGAAATGTTCACGGACAACGTAGTGCTGGAAAACCTTGAAGTCCATACCGACTGGTTCGACGACGACTACGACTGGGCAAACCTCAGCCTCAATGGATGCACCATCCGCTTGCAGAACTGCAAGGATGCGAACACTTACGTGCTCTTGAAGAACAAGCAGAACGAGGCCGACTATGGCGACCTTGGCGAGCAGACGCTTTCCAATACCACTCTCCTTGTTGACTGCATTGCCGAGAATGCCGTGTTCGAGAACGTGACCCTCACGGGCAACACCGAGCTCCATAACGTTTCTGGTTCCGTTACTTTGAACGGAAGCGCATACCAGTTGAACTTCATCGACTGCTGGCTTTACATTGCCAATGCATCACAGACGGCCATGGGCGTTGTCCAGTGGAGAAGGGGTTCGATGTCCGGCGCCTCTTCCATGCAGGTGCTTAACACGCTCTATCTTGACAACGTGAACATTTCGATGCCTCTTGATACCAGGGGAGCAAATTCCAGCATCAAGAACTCCGAAATCAACAGCGCCATCACTTGCACCGACATCAGCATCGAGCGCAGCACAATCAATGCCGCAGTCAACCAGCTGCAGAACGCAAGCACGAACAAGGTAAACGTTGACATCACCTATTGCATCTTCAATGGACCGAATGGAATCCACAACCTGTCATCTACCACGATAGGCACCCAAGTGGTTGGCCGTTGGCTCAACAATGATGCAAGGGGAGAGAACGATTACAGGCCTATCACCGTTGACCTTGTCCATATTCTTTCTAGCGACATGTCCCACGTCTACACCTACGAGGGCAACACGGGCAGGTTCCTTCCACGCATGCCTAGGATTACATACCAGCAGAATGAATTCTGGTATGTCGCAGAAGTTATCCGCAACATGGAAAGGCTTCCTCCTTTTACCCTTATTGCGCCTGAGCTTGTCTTGCAGCCTACGCATTCGCCTTGGTTCACTGGAATTCAGATTAGCAGCAACTTCGCACAGAGCGTTCCTTTCTTTGCGATTGGAACGGCAACTGCTGCTTTCCAGATTACCGTTACGTATTACTTCACCGATACGACTGAAATGAACGACTCCATGACCCCTAGGGTGGCAAGCCATGCGGTCTCGGAAAGTGTTTCCCGTTTCATCACCACTGACAACGCCGCCATCTACAACTGTTCTGACTTTGCGGGAATGAAGTTCGGAAGCCTCCAGATTGGCCCGAAGAACTTCACATACCCGGCAAAGATTACCACGAGGGACCCAAGTACATGGCCGACGACCAACAGCGCAGTCATTACAATCGAGAGGATAAGGTAGCTACTTATTATTACTGAGGATTAAAAATGGAAAAAGATTCACTAGACATCATCAACCAGTGCAGCGACTTCCTCAGCCGTAGTAGCAAGAGGTTCGCATCAACACTCAACCGTGCAACCAAGGACTTGCGCAGGTATTCCGGCGAGTTCTGGGACGACGATTTCAGGAAGCTCTATCGACCGGGCAAGAAGCGTGCATGCCTTTCCCTGAACAACTGGAACGTCATATGCAACGCCATCGCATCTCCCATGTCAGCATCACCGTGGCATACGGAGTTGAAGAACAAGGAAGACGGATACGAGGAATTGCAGGACGCAATCGACCAGCTTGAAGCCGAGAACGACGTGAAGACGGCATTGCTCGACGCATTCCGCAAGGCCGTGCTTACGGGCTATGGCTTCCTCGTGGTTTCCACCGACATCGACCAGATGACGGGCGAGCCTAAGATTGTCCTTGAAAGCGTAAAGCACTTGCAGTCCGTGGCCCTTGACCCGAGCATCGTGAGCGTGAACGGGGAAGATGCGGAGGAAGGCGCCGTCATCAACTACATTTCCTTGAAGAAGGCAAGGCGAGTCTATGGCGACGACGTGGCCCCCTTTGACTATCCTAGGAGCGCTGCGGCCCTCAACTTCGGCACTTCCGAACAATGGAGCTGCCCGAGCGACCAGATTCCAATCGTGTCATATTATGTCAAGGAAAACGACGGGGTCCACTTCTACAAGATTTGCGGCGACAAGATTGTACAGGAAGCCATATTGCCGATAAAGTACATCCCTATCGTGCGCTTGGCAGGAAATGAAATCTACGACAAGCAGAATGACATCAACTACAACGGCATTATCCAGCAGACGCTTAACTTGGAGCTTGGCGCCAACACTGCATACTCTACGCTCATCGAGCGTTGCGGAAGGAGTGTAAAGGCCAACTACCTTATCCACGTAAGCGCACTCGATGGCTGCGAAAGGAGCTACCAGAACGCCGACAACGAGGATGCCGTTGCAGTCACATGGAACGGCGAGCACGAGCCTAGACCACTTGTGGAACAGTTCCAGACGGGTGACCTGCAAAGTGTAATCACTACGACCAGAACTCTTATGGAAGACGTGGTGGGTGTGCCTTTGACGGGCATTCCGCAGGGAACCCCTGAACGTACTGCCACTGAAATTCTACGCCAGCAGACGAGCAAGGAAGCCAACACGGCAAGCTATTACAACAATGCCTTTGCCGCATGCAACCTCCTGTCCAGAATCTTCATTGAGTTGCTCAATGGTGGCGAGGACTTGCGTTTCACCTTGGAGAACGGCCCGAGCGTCATCACGAGGCAGATGAAGGCCCGTCAGGAATTGACAGCGCTTGCAAGCGTTTGCCCGGACGAGTTGAAGCCTATCATCGCCAAGTTCTTTGCCGATACATTGGAAGACGACGTGGGCAAGGATTTGAGCCGCAACATCGTGGCCAACCTGCCGAAGGATGTCCAGTTCATCGAGAATGCGGACATGGACCCGCTAGCAGTCCACCAGCTCGAACAGATGAAGGCAATCATCGAGGAATTGCAGATGCAGCTTGACGGCCAGATTCAGGCCAACGGCGAATTGCAGAAGCAGCTCGATACTGCCGAAATCAGCATGATGGAGAACCGTGAACAGCGTATCCTTGATTGGCAGAAGTTCATGGTTGCCGAGAAGGACAAGATGGCCCTTGAAACCGCCAAGCTCGAACAGAACGGCGAGGTGAACGGAGCCAACCTGCAACTTGCCACGGAGAAGCTGATGGTAGAGGCCGAGAAGAACCAGGCCAAGGCACAGAACGATACTGACAAGGTAATGCTCGAAGCACAGAAGACTCAGGAAGCCCTTGCAAAGGCGGAGGATTCTGGTTACGAACAAGGCGTCAGTGACGGGGTCGATGCGGCATACGGAGGCTAACTATGGCCATTCTATTCGACATACATGGTGCTTCCAAGCCAGGTATGAACCAGTATACCATCCGCAACCGCAGGGCTGCCCAAAGGCAGACCGAGGCGTTGCGTGACAAGGTATTCACAAAGTATCAGTCCCTTGTTGGCACTGTCTACAAGAACAGCCTTGCAGCACGCAGGGCTGCCTCTGCCGAATTGCGTGACAAGGACAAGCACCCAGAATACTGGAACGAGGATACCCAGCCTAGAAAGCCGCTTAACCTAAGCTCCACTTGCTTCGCCAAGGCGATACCTAGCGCAGGTGGCGTTTTCCTTTACTTCAGGAGCAATCCAGAAAAGGCCTATTTCTACCCGAGTGCAGGAACCACAGCCGAAACAGCAAAGCGTGTTGAGAACCTGTTGACCCAGCCGTCAATCGGAAGGGCCTACCTGAACTACTGGGGCGCCCAGAACGGAGCCAAGAAAGTCATGTCAAAATCTGGCAGGAGCTATTCTTACAAGCTCAAAGGTGGCCGTACATTGGACATCAAGAAATTTGACAGCATTGGTAAAGACTTGCTTAAAAAAGTGTAGACTACTTATTTTAATATGGAGTGCGTAAATGGCACGTACTCTTTCGGAAATCAACTAAGCCATTATTAGAAGGATGCCAACCTATATGATTAGTACTGAACAGGCAAACAAGATGGTCGATGAGAAGATGGCCAGGGAAACTCCGAAGCCCGAGGAACCGTCCGTCGAGAAACCGTCTACAACGGGAGCCGAAGAAGCCCCGAAGCAGGAAGAACCGAAGCAAGAACAGCCGAAGGCCGAAGAGCAGAAGGACGACAAGCCCAAAGCCGAAGAGCCCAAGGAAGACAAGGCGAAGGAAGACAAGCCTGCCGAGGACAAGCCGAAGGAAGAAACCCCGTCAGAGGACAAGAAGAAAAACGTTCCTCCATCCAAGAAATACACCCGTGACGAACGAATTGCCCATTCCTTTGCCATCGAGAAGCGCAAGCGTCAAGAGGCACAGGCCAAGGTCAAGGAACTCGAAGCGGAACTCGCCAAGGTCAAGGGCCTCAAACCCGAGGACTTCAACAACGACGTAGAGGCGTACACCTCCTACCGCATTGACGCCCAGCACAAGCAGGACGAAATCGACAGGCAGAAGCGCTTCATCGAGCAGAGTGAAGCCGACGAAATGGCGAGGGAAACAGAGCGCAAGGTAAGCATGTGCTTCCCTGACGAAGCCGACCGTGAAGAGTACGAACAACTTATCTCTACCAACGGCAAGAGCTTCTACGAGGCATTGCAGGCCAACGACCCGAACGGCGTCGTGCTCGACTACTTGAATGGCGTTGAAAAGTACCCGATTGTTCTCCGCAAGCTGATGACTGACATGGACGCCCTGCGCCACGTATTCCGTGACAAGGACCCCTACGAACTCCGCCACAACTTGCACGTCTTCACGAAGGAATTGCTTTCGGGCAAGGCCGAGGAAAAGAAAGAGGACGTTAAACAACCTGAACACGAACAGCCTCAACCGAAACCAGCCATTCCCGTTATTGGCAAGCAGGTGACGGCACAGGCGAAACCAACTGAACCCGTGCATGATAGAGCGTACTGGAATGACTACCTCTTGAAGCACAAACATGGCTAACTTTAATAATGGAGTTTCATTATGGCAAACGAAAATTCTTTTAAGACCTCCCGCAAGACCGAGCTTGTAGCCCTCCGTGCGGCTGAATCTGCTGGCTACCTCACCGTCGGTTCCAAAAAATATTTCAAGGACCAGCTTAAGAACAAGAGAAACGGAAAGACGTTCGAGTTCGTCATCCGTGACGCAGGCGAATACCAGCGTGGTATCGACCTTTCTGGCAAGGGCCCGTCCAGCCTCGTTGAAAAGAAGGTCAGCAAGACCCTCAACGTGGGCAACGTTATGATTGCTACCAACCTTATCGAAAAGGTCACGGACGTGAACTGGGATAAGGAAGTTGCTATCCCGCAGGGCAAGAAGCTCATCAACGGTATCGTTAACGATACCATCAACGGCTTCAAGGGAAAGACTGTTGACGGTGAAGTTGTTACCACTTACGATGGTGACTTCGGTAACCAGAACCTTGCATTCGCAGGCATCGGCTATGGCCCGCTTACGGACGCAACGAATACGCTCACTTCCATCAGCGATGAAAGCCAGTACATGTTCATCCATCCGATGATTAACAGCAAGCTTTCCAACGCTGGCGATGCTTTCAAGCCGACTTCTGCCGACCCGATTTTCTCCAAGGGCCTCATCGGCAAGATTGGTGAAACGGAAGTCCGTACGAACCAGTTCCTCCCGCTCGTCATCATCAGTTCCGCTCTCGCAGGCGATTACGCCAACATCACTGGCGTGACCTATGCAGAATCCGGCCTCGAAGATGGCTTGGCAACGCTCACGTTCGCTGGCATGTCCCAGAAGTTCCCGAAGGGCTCTGTCGTTTGGATTGACGGTGCATACGCCGCTGACTTGGTCGGTGACCGCACTGCTTCCCTCCGTGCATTCATTGCAGTGGAAGACGGCACAGAAAATGGCGTGATGGTCGTTAAGGCTCTCTCTGCCGAAGACTGGACTGGCGAAGGCAACAAGGTCATCTGCGATTCCGATGGCAAGGCATTCGGCGCAACGAAGTCCGCTGCTATCACCAAGTTCAACACGGTCGCTTCCAGAACTGGCGCTGTCCAGGGCCTCGAAGCTGGCAAGTACTTCACGGGTATTGTGCGTCTGGATGGCACTGAAGAGTTCGAAATGTTGGACGAAATCGACGCCTCCAACGCTGACACCGAAAGGGCAGACAATGAAGGCGTTGTGGTCTTCCAGAACAGGGCCGTTGACACCATCAAGGGCTCCAACGTTACCCGCTGGACATCTACGGTCATGGCAGGCATTGTGGAACCTCGTGGCGTAGCACTCGTGCTCGTGAAGGATGCAGATGTAAATAAGGTAAAGGTTGTACAGTAAGAAGACAGCCCGTGACGGCTAGTTGACCGTCACCTAATCCTCAACCCCGGATGCTTCGGTATCCGGGGTTTCTTCGTCTTCCCCTACCTTGCCGCTCCTGATTGATTCCCTGTATTCTATGTACGCATCGGTCACCCACTCGTCAATCGCTTCTTTCTTCTTGCGTTCCTTGATGAGGTTAGTGTAGTACTTGCATGCCGCCGTGTACATGCATCGGTATACATAGCTGTACGGCTTCTTGCCGTCCTTTATGTAGTGGAGCGAGTTCCACCCGGACATGAACATGTCGTCAGTGATGGGGCCTAGCTCTTCCTTTGTGTTCGGGTTTATCTTGGGATTTTCCAGCACGATGTTCATCATGGTCAGCACGTAGTCGCCTAGCCTGCATTCTTCCAGGTAGTTCAGCGTCTTGTCGTTGTACTTGACCACGAGCGCCGTGAAGTCTTCCATGTCAAGGTCGTATCCCCTGACGTATTCCGGGTCATTGTATTTGAGCTTGTTTGTACGTTTACGGTTAACTGGTTTCCATTTCAAAAGTTCCATTAGGGCTCCTGAGGCTTTATGACGCTTATAGTTTATAAGGCCAGCCTGCCTCTACTTATTATAGTATACAATAAAAATACGTTTTTTAAGGCCATCTGCTACGCTTTGGAGGAAAGGTTTTTATGGCTCTCAATTACTTGCTGGACCCCGTGTTCCAGATTGAAAATTCTGCGGGCAAGCCTGCCACTGACGGATGGCTTGAAGTGTATATCCACGGCACCCGCACGAAGTATTACTGTGCCTCTGATTTCAACGGCACTCTTCACCCGTTCAAGATTCCGCTTGACTCGCTTGGTTCCAACATCGTTCTGGCCGAAGACGGTCAGTCCTATGACGTTTATGCATACAACCGTTTCGGCTCACTGTTGATGAGCCGTTACAATGTGACTCCAGGAAAGGGCGGTGGAAGCGGCGGAAACGTCGGGGAAATGCAGCACTGGCTCGGCATGTACGGCCCTACCTATACCCCGTTCCCTGGCGACCTTGCAGGGCATACGCTCGGCATCAGCAAGTGGGATGTTGACTACGTTGGTGACTTCATTGACAGAATTGAAACTTGCCCTTACCCTGATGGAACTACCCCTAGGGGATACATCTACCTTAAACCGGGCCTCTACTTTGTCAGCTGCATCATTCGATACCAGCAAGCCTCTGACGCCCTGTCCAACACCTTGGACGAAATTCTTATCTATACGGGCGCCGGAAACGCAAATGAAAGCTTGGCATACCAAATGGACTCCTCGGGCCCAGAAGCGACTGGAAACCGTCACAATGTTCGTGTGCAGTTCATCCGCAGGGTTCCTGAAAACGTAAGTTCAGGCGTGCTCTACTTTGCACCCGGAACTCCTGTTGACTGGAAGGAAGCATACATCCAGAAGCTCGAAATAGTCAAGCTGGACTCCGTTGCGGTGAGCCCTACCATTGTGCAAGGCCTCGAAAAAGTACACCATGACGGGACCCTAATTGGCGACGGAACAGTTGCCAATCCTCTTGGCATTGACTCCGATTCAGTACAGAAGAAGCTCACTGCTGGCGAAGGAATTGAAATTGATTCTGACGGGGTAATCCGTTGCACTAGCACTGGTCAGACTTACACTGCTGGTGAGAACATCAACATTGATTCTGACAACGTAATCAGCGCCACTGGATTGCAGAAGGAACTTACGGCGGGACCGGGAATCGAACTGGACTCTGATGGAACCATCAGTGTTGATTCTGATGCAATCCCATCGGAACCAGTTGACTTCACCCCGCTTGTGGCTGGCCATGGAATCACTATCGAGGAATCTGAGGGTGAAACTGTAATTTCCGCTGCCGGGGAAGCATATAGTGCTGGATACGGAATCGTCATTGACTCTGACAACGTAGTCAGCGTAGACTCCGATGCCCTGCCTACGTATACTCCCGGTGAAGGAATCAACATTGACTCTGACGGCGTAATATCCGTAGACTCCGATAGCATCCCATCCGAGCCTGTTGACTTCACTCCGCTTGTTGCTGGTGCTAACATCAACATTGAAGAGTCCAATGGGGAAACAGTCATATCCGCTAACGTCAGGGTTTACACGGCAGGCGAGAACATTGAAATTGATTCTGATGGCGTAATCAGTGCTCCGGGATTGCAGAAAGAGCTTATTCCGGGCGATGGGATTGACCTCGATTCTGATGGAAACATTGCCGTTGACCCGGACATTCTTCCAGAAATGCCTCCTATTCTCCCATTGGTCGCAGGTGAAAACGTCACTATCGAAGACTCAGATGGAGTGGTTGTCATTTCTGCTTCTGGTGGTGGAGAAAGCTATTCAGCTGGCTCAGGCATCAACATTGATTCTGATGGAGTAATCAGCGTAGACCCTGAAAGCTTACCAAAAAGCGTAGTGATGATAGACTACGGCGATACCACGGAAAGATATCTAGACACCCTGACTTCAAGTACATCTGTGTGCGTAAAGGTGCCGTACAGTCAGTTGCCTGCTGAAATCAAGAACAAAGTGTATGATAACTCATCCAACTACGTATACCTGTGGTATAAGTCACAATTTCTTGAACCTGTTGGCTCTAGCTATTACGGTAGATACGTCTTCGAGACGGTGCTTTCCGCTCCAAACTTTAAGTATCCGACAGTAGATAGAAGTGCTTACATCCTCCGAGTACATACAACCTATAACTGCAGTCAGTGGTCTATTGACTCCATTAAATTGGCGGATAGCCAAGTCGTGGTGGCCCATGTCACTGTTGCAGGAACTACGCCTGGTTCTACGGTCACATCGGACATTTCTGCTACGGATTTCATCAACGCATGGAAGCAGGGCAAGGCAGTGTACGCCATTGATACTTCGCATAGCAATGACGTGTACTCCATTGTGCAGGGCAGCGACACTGCTAGCTATCCTACCCTTATTCTAGCAACCGCAAGTTATTCTACAGGAATCAAACAGTTGTTCGTAACATCTGGTGGTTGGGCAAAGTACACCCCTGACTTCAGCTTAATTACTTCGGATGACTTGGTCAGAAAGCAAGACAAATTAACTGCTGGAACAGGTATTAACATTTCAGAGCTGAATGTCATTACTGCTGACCTAGAAGTTGTACAAAAGAAGCTCACCGCAGGAGACAACATAAACCTCGACAGTGACGGCGTTATCAGTGCCGAGTTGCCACAGGAGGAGGAAGTTGAATTCGAAGAACTCGACTTGGATGATTACCAAACCAAACTCACGGCTGGATACGGCATAGACATAGATTCCGACGGAGTGATTAGCTATGATGGCGAAGAATCCCCGTGGGAGCTTGACTCCGATGGATACGTAACCACAAAGGGAGGTAAAGACTTTAAGCTCTTTGGTTCAATATCTTATGTTGACGTATGGTCTTACCATTATGCCAGAATGAACCAATTCAGGAGTAATAATGGAGGCTTCGAAGTTGGCCATATGATTGCCGAGCGTACAGGCGACAATCCGTGGGGCAACTTTACTAAAAGGTCTTCTGTCTATACTGACATGCTTTCAGACCCGTACAATGGTGCCGCAAAGGGTGGCCTTGTTGTAAATTCTGGAAAGACTGGAACTGGAAACAACCCTGCATCCCGAGTTGATATTTATGCCGGAAGTAATTCAGGCTATGCAATAAATCAATACGAGAATCAAACCTACGTACAAGTTCTCGTCGCAAGCAACTATATTCAACTTCGTTCGAATGACATCGTAAGGCATTATGGGAGTACCGAATCACATGCAGTATTCGTGTTAACCCATCCGGCGGATACAACGAAGCAATATACATTGCAGCCAACAGCAATAGCTGGGAACTACACCCTTGTTGAAGAAACGGGTGGTGGTGGAACGTATACTGCTGGTGGCGGTATCAATATCGACAGCGATGGAGAAGTCAGTGTAAAGACAGGAAGTGGAGTCACAATAGACAGTGATGGTGCGTTGTCAGCCGAGCTCCCGGAAGAGGAACCAGTCCAGTTTGAAGAGTTTGATGATTCTGGATTCGCAACGAAGGCTGAACTTGCATCAAAGGCTGACTCAGCTACCACTCTTGCCGGATATGGAATCACTGATGCATACACGAAGACCGAAGTTGGCAATGCTCTTGCAGACAAGGCAGATTCTGCAACCACCCTTGCCGGATACGGCATCACCGATGCGTACACAAAGACACAAGTGGACAATGCACTCAACGACAAGCAGAACACACTGACAGGTATCACCGATGTACAGGTAGTCCAATCGCTCCCAGCATCGCCTGTTGCAACCGTACTTTATTTAATCCCAGAGGTTTAATATGGCAACAATCTACACATTTAATGGAAAAGTATTGAAGAACTCAGCCAACGACAAGTGGCTCGTTAAGAAGGAAGCACCTGCAATAGATGAAGTAATAATTGGCTCGCAGACTTGGATGAAGACCAATTTAGCAATAGATGATGGCGGTGAAGGAATTACTATAATAAACAACAACTACTATTATACACAAGCCGCAGCACAAAGAGTTGCACAGTCTGTTACTGGATGGCATTTACCAACAAAGGAGGAATTAACGACCTTAAATACAAATGGAAATGGATTTACGGGTCTTGCTTCTACTGATTCTTGGACTGACGGTGGGGGTACTAATTCTTCTGGTTTCACGGCTTTGCCATTTGGTATAATTAATAATGGCACACTTATGTTTGAAGGAGTAACTGCGGCTTATTGGTCTGACACTACCGCTTATTACCTGAATCTATTTAGCGAAGATTCCGAAACAGGAGCCTCCGTTACTTATAGGACTAGTTCAGACGGTTTATCAGTTCGTTTAGTTAAGGACACCTAGCGAGGTTACGATGAGCAGCATCGGTTCTTCAAAAATCGGCGAAATGTACGTGGGTTCGACCAAGATAGCACAGGCCTATCTTGGCCCTACCCTCGTGTTCCAGTTGCCAAGCGGCGGTTACGATTCATACAAAGTACACTTGACGTGGTCTTCGAACGACAACTTCAACATGGCTGGCTTGCGTATCGACGGAGTTCAGGCAAGCTCTTCGCAGGTTACTTCGCTGTGGTTCAACAATGGCGGATGGCAAGAGGCTTCTTCGACTGACAGAAATACCGCAATCCAGTGGGATAACAACGACAACGGCAAGAGCTTCTACGGCACGGCCATAGACATCAACTTTACTGCGGACAACGTTCCAACTTCTGTCCAAGTCAAGACGGGTACTTGGTATGGTGGCGGTTCAATGACAGTCACTATGCACGTTGCAGGAGTCAAGGATGGCGTGGAAACAGACCTCGGCTATACTCAGCATACCAACTCGGCAAGCCTTATTTACACAGTAAACCCGTAGGAGAATTTGTATGGACTTTGTACTTGGAAGAAATACGACCTACGCACTATCGCACAACGGGAACTTGCTCGGCCATTTCAAGACCGAGCTGCCCCCGTTTACCCTGCGGTTCGAGTTCAGCAAGCCTGACTACATTCCTCCTACGATAGGTATGGCATCGGGTTCTACATGGACGAAGGTTCAGGGAATACAAGAGAATCGCTGGGACTTTCATTATGAAAATCAGTACTGGCCTAGTTTGTTCGAACATAAATTCGAGAACACTGGCGTGAAGGTAAAGGTAGTTGACGGTAATCTTGCTGGGGTTACCCACATGACTTCACTGTTCTGGGGCTGTCAAGACCTTGTAAGCGTGTGCTCACTTAATTCGGGAGACGCCATACGCATGAACAACATGTTCTACTGGTGCCACAACTTACAGCGTGTTGGAACACTAGACACTAAGAATGTCACTACGATGCAGGAAATGTTTACCCAGTGTTTCAAATTGAAAGCGGTGAACTTCACTGATACATCCAAAGTAGAAGACATGAGTATTATGTTCCAAGCTTGCTGGGCCTTGCCAAGAATTCCGAATATGAACACGGCTAGCCTCACCAACACAGCTTATATGTTCAATGACTGCCGAGCCATTAAAACAGTGCCCCTCTTTGATACGTCCAAAGTTACCTTCATCCGTTCAATGTTTGACTGGTGTGACGCATTGGAGACGGTGCCACTCTTTGACTTTTCAAGTGTAACAGGCGCCATGGCCGCATTCAACCATTGCGAGAAGCTTCGCTATATTCCAGCGTTCAACTTCGCTAGTCTTGAAGATGCAAGATATACATTCATTGATTGTTATGGCGTAGAAAGCGGCATTCTTGATATGTACAACAGCTTGAAGGATAGAGTAACAGAGCACACCGGGACTTTTTATAATTGTGGAATAAATACTGTAACGGGTGCAGCCGAGCTTGCACAAATCCCAGATGACTGGAAATAGGAGGTAAACCATGTGGGAGAACC
>JAEIGA010001776.1_pt1 | contig 34188 bp, 23 predicted proteins | sample 9270691 | NCBI WGS metagenome assembly JAEIGA01 (sample SAMN17057246, study PRJNA624740) | gut metagenome | biome: biome; isolation source: fecal sample | host: Bos grunniens | place: China: Xizang | collected 2019 | reverse complement strand
CCAGGCTCATACTTGCCCTCCCAATTAGGGTCGTAGGCATCTACATTGGTGCTCTCGCCAGTCACCTTATCCTGGTAGCGAGCACGGAATGAGTGTGTGCCAACCTCTGATGTCTTAAACTTATTGCCGCTGAGTACCTCGCTAGTATTAACGTTATAGATCTCAGCCTCTGAGGTTACATCCTCCTGACCAAAGGTCACGGTGAAGATAGCCTCCTCCATGCCGTCAGCCTTGATGCGGTTAGGGCTTACCGAAAGGCGAAGCTCCTTAACCTCAGGTACAGGAACAGCATTAACGACAACCAATACCTCGTTCGATAGCCACTTACCCTCATACTTAGCCTGGAACTTAAACTCGCCAGTAACGTCCGATGTGAAGGTGTTGCCCTCGACTTTAGTGTTGTAATTGAGGTTGGTAATCTCGTAGTTGTCGGTCACAACCTCGCCATCTACCTTAACGGTAAATGTTACAGTGTCTGTGCTGTCGGCGATAATCTCGCTCTTGTCAGCCTCGAGAGTGATAATCTTCTCGACCTCCTTAGCAGTAATCTCAACTACCTCTGACGACTCCTTGCCGTAGATAGCCTTGAACTGATACTTGCCAGGCTCTGTTGTCGAGAATGTCTTGCCCGAGAGGATAGAGTTATCCTTGAGTGCGATAATCTGAATATCTGCGTTCTCTACGCCATCTACGGTAGCTGTAAATGTTGCCTTATCTGCGCCATTAGCCAATATCTCGCTCTTGTCAACGGTGAGTGTTGGCCTCTTTGCCTCGGGCTGAGGCTCTACTGTAGGCTCCTCGCACGCTGTAAAGCCGAGTGCGAGGGCTACAATAGCAAATATTCTTAATAGCTTTTTCATTCTAACCTAAGTATTAAATTACTGTGCGTTGTAAAACATGTCAGGTGTCACACGTACAGCGTATTGTGTAGCAGTGTTCTCCCTGTTGATTACCTCGAAGAAGAATACATAATCCTCCTTGTCTACGTTAGGGAACGATACAGTGGCACCCTCGGCTGACTTTGCTGCCTCGAGTGTTGTAGGCTCTACCGATGTGCGGAACATGAAGAATGCCTGAATCTGCGACCAGTCGTTAGGATCCCAATACTTAGCAAAGTCGTAGTTGTTCCACAACTGTGCGCCCACCTTCATGTCAATAGCATTCTCGTCGGTCTTAACAAGGAAGCTTACAACATACTTGAAGCCATCCTTAGCAACCACAGCGTCAGATACCTCGAGTGACGCAACGATGTCTGTTGAAGGAGATGCTGTTCTGAATGGTACTGCAACGTAGTTGTAATCGTAAACCACAGTTGGGTCAACAGTTGTAGGGTCTACATAGAACAATACTACCACGTAGTCGGTGTCGTTCTTAAGTGTCTGGTATGCTGAGATTGTTGCCGAACCCTTGCGACCAAGCTTATCCTCCTGGATAATGTCGCCGAAGCCGTAACCCTGCTCCACAGCAATGTTGTTAAGGCCGAAGTAGCTGCGCATAACGATGTTTGCCTGTGCCTCGTTAGCCAAAGTCTCGTCATACGACTTCTTAGTCCAGATGTAGTATGTCCACTGCTGATCAGCCTTTGCAGGTGTCACATCGAGGTTGAAGTTTGTGTGGTTTGTCAAAAGGTTGCCTGTTGTGAACAATGTGCTTGCGTCAACAGGCTCGCCCTTAGGAGTTTTAAATGCCTGGCGGAAGAGCTTCATCTCGTTAACCTTGTTGTGCATCTGCTCCCAGTTCTCGAAGTTGAATGCTACGGCAAGGTAGTCGGTCTCGGCAGCAAGTGTGCATTCACGAGTTGTTGTGCCCTGAGTAATCCAGTTGCCGCTGTTAGGGTTCTCGATGATATACTCAAAAATCTGGTAGTCGTCGTTGTAGATGCCGAAAGCGTCGAGCTCCATCTTTGTGATAACACGGAAGTAGTAGCGGTTAGCTGTCGAGTTAGGTTTGGCAATGGCTGTCGCCGATGTTGCTGTGATGTCCTTAACCTCAATTTTTATGTCGAAGAGCTCAGGAGCGATAGGCGCCTCAGCCTTAGATGTTGTGATGTCAAGGCGGCTAATCTTATCTGCTGAAGTGATGTAGAAGGCGATAAGAGCGTAGTCGGTCTCGGGCAAAAGGTTGTTAGCACCGATAAGCTGAGTACCCTTACGAGTCTTGAATGATTCGCTATTTATTGCCTCGTCAATAATCTCTGCGTCGCTCTTCTCTGCGATGTCGGCAGCAGCAACAATCGTAGCATAGTAGTTAGCAGTGGCGTCAGTTGGCGTAATCTTCACCTGAATAGATGAGACTGTTACGTTTGGCTCGCCAAAGGTGAAGTCGGTTTTGTTGTCATCGTCACCCTGGGGACGATCACAGCCAACGCCAACGAGCGCCATGAACGCAAGAAGCATCATCGAAAAAAGTTTTCTCATAGTTACAAAAGGTTTTTTAGTTAGTATTAATTAATTATCTCGTCAAAATTATTTAGTTTTATTGCATTACTTGCAAAGCAAGTCGTTACAAAGATAGTGATATTATCCGTAATTTAGCAAACTCGCATGATAAATTATCAAAATCTGGGTTATGTTTGTTACTTTTATGAAAAAATATTAATTTTGTGCGTTGTTTATGCAATATTTATGAGTGCTTATGCGCTTATATGAAAAAATCAAATGACTCTATGAATCAGAAAACACAGCGCTTATCAGTAATTCGAAAGATTATCCGTTCAGAGTTTATATCGTCACAGGAGGAGCTTATCGCTCGCCTCGAGGAGCATGGCGTGAAGATTACGCAGTCAACACTCTCACGTGACCTTAAGTTTATGCATGTTGCAAAAGTACCACATAAGGAGAAGGGATACATCTATGTCCTTCCCAACAACACTCGCAACGACCACTCCATATCAACCAACGTCACAGACAACATCACCGACATAGCCTTCTCTGCAAATATGTGTGTGATAACCACTAAACCTGGCTATGCAAGTGCCATATCTGTGCCTATCGACAGCAAGGGCATCGCCGAGGTGCTTGGTACAATAGCGGGAGATAATACTATCTTACTAATTTTGCGTGAGGGTTTCGATATGAATTCACTCATGGAGCAGTTGTATATGCTCTTTCCGTCAATCCGCAACCTTTAATTTCATGTGATAAGCCGCAATCTGCGGCACATGCCTAAAAAGTTGACTACCCGAGGCTGTACTTCTTGTACTATCCTCGGGTAGTCACTTTTGCGATAAGCCAAATCTAACCCCTTCTCGCGAGAAATTAGTGCGCTGATTTAGGTGGTAGATTAAGGAGTTTAGTGAATTTAATGAATTTAGGGAGTTTAGTGATAGTTCCCTAAATTCCTTATTCGCCCTATCTTCCTTACTCTCTCTGTCGTCCTTGCCGTCCCTATTACTCTTTACTCTCTGCTAATTACTAATTTGATCTCGTGAGAAGCGCTCCCTACCTATCACTCTGTACCACTGTGGGCTCGCACAAAGGTTGGTACTCGCCCTCTTTGAAAGAGTAGATGCAAAATGCCCTGATATTGCCCCTTGAACTATATTCAGCAAGTGTTACTGCCGCAATATTTGTTGTCGGCATCTGGTCGATAGCATCTATATCTCCACTTCTGAGTGCTCTAATGATGGGCCCCACAAGCTCACGGTCGTAGTATCTCTCACGATACTTCATGTAGCACTTAGCATCGTTGTCGTAAGGTACTAATTTTTGACTATTAGCACGCATAATCGTAACAAGAAGTCCGTAGAGTATCAGTGCTGTGCCAAGGGTTATGAGAGCCATTGACATTGCCCCAGCCTTCTGCTCGACGAGTAGGTGGTTAGCAATCAAAATAACAACACCAGAAATGGCGATAATAATTGGATTTATGATGCTCTCACGGCGAGCAACAATACGAGTGTTTGGCAAGACATACAATGCCTTGCATAGATTTTCTGTATTCATGTTCTATGTTTTATTTAGCTATAAAATTACTATTTAGAAGTAGGGTTTATCTGCTTCTAAAGGGCTAAATAATTAGTCTCACCAAGCCATTGAGATAGTAGTGACGTGGGTGAGCATAGAACAATATTTTATGGTTATACAATCCATATCTCTGGGCTGCCGTGGTCGAGTCTATCGAGCGTATGGCAGCGCTACTTTGCGATACTCGGTTTACTATGCGCAGGGTGCGTGGTAGTGTGCGCACAATGGGCGATATGCCGTGCGAGCTCTCCGAGCTAAGGCTGAGTGCCGAACAGGGGGTCTTTAGCTCAAATTTGGGTGTTGAGTCATCGTCGGTAGGTAGTGCAGAGGCATAGCTGCTCGCCTCGAACTGAGGCTGCGATGTTGCCGATAGGTTTATGCTAAAACCCAGCAGCAACACAACAACGAGTGCGAGTGTGCGAACCAGTGCTATATTCCTCTTTATCATTGTGCTACAAACGTATATGTTATTGTTCCCTTGTGTGGTGCAGGTGCCGAGCCGTCGATGTTAAAACGTGTGTTATAGTTGCGTGCTGCCTGCAAAGCTATGGAGTTGAGACTCGAGTTTGTCGATGATGCCACACGTGCGTTGGTAACAGCGCCATTGCGGTCGAGCCACACGTCGAGAACCACAACGCCACCGCCACGTGCCGTATAGGCTGGGATATAGAGGTTGCGGTGGTTGCGTATAGGGTTGGCAAAGTTGTAGCTCACGGTACATGTGCCCTGATACTTGCCCTTTTTGTCGTTCTCGCTCTTGGCATTGCCTGTGTCGTTGCCGCCACCCTTGCCGCTCTTGCCTGAGCCTCGAACAGAGCTCATGCCCTCCTCGTAGGCTGAGCGGTTGGCATCCATGCCCTCCTGAATATCCTCCATGAGCTGCTCCATCTCCTCGTCAAACTCCGAGCTGCCCGACGACTCTTCCGACTCCGAGGCCTCGTTAGATGCCACGTTGCGCACCTGCTGCATACGCTGATATAGCTCCTCGGCACTCACCTGGGGCTTCACCTCGGGCGCCTTCTCCTCCTTGAAATCCTCGGGGACAATCTCGATGAGATATTCGAGGTCTATGCGCTCGACATTATAGCGGGCTGTGGCAAGCACCGTGCCAGTGAGCACGAAGACGGCAAAAACAACGAGAAGGCCTATGCGGTGGTTGAAGAGCCACTCGCCCATGCTCTCCTTGCGTGTATCGCCAAGGTTGATACGTGCATGGTGGCGGGGAGCACCCTTGCGCTCGTAGCCTCTATTTATCTGTGTTTTATTTGAGTTATTCTCCATGATAATGGTAATATTCCGAGCAAAAATAGTAATTTTTTTTGAGAAAATTTATATCTTTGCGTCGATATACCAAAATTTTATTGTTATGGCTATTAAACAACGTACACTTGCCCAGCCAATATCATTTGAGGGTAAGGGCTTGCATACAGGTTTGCAGGTGAAGATGACGGTTAACCCCGCAGAAGATAATACAGGCATCATTTTCCGACGTGTAGATTTGGAGGGTTGCCCCGAGGTTCCCGCCTTGTACGACTATGTTACAGATACTTCACGAGGCACAACAATCGAGAAGGGTGCTGCCAAGGTTAGCACCATCGAACATATAATGTCGGCACTATGGACACTCGACGTAGATAACGCTATCATAGATATCAACGCCCCCGAGACGCCTATCATGGATGGCTCGGCACGTGAGTATGCCCAGAAGATTGTAGAGGTAGGCACCGTTGAGCAGTCGGCAGAGCGCAGATACTACGAGGTAACAGAGAAGCAGGTATATACCCTCCCCGAGAAGGGCGTGGCTATTGTCCTCTATCCTGACGACGAGTTCTCGGTATCGGTACACGTAGACTACAACTCAAAGGTTGTTGGCAACCAATATGCTGTATATAACCCTACGGACAACTACCCAGAGAAGATCTCGATGTGCCGCACCTTTGTCTTCCTGCACGAGCTTGAGCCGCTCATGAAGATGAACCTTATCAAGGGTGGCGACCTCGACAATGCTATCGTCGTTGTCGAGAACCCCGTATCCGACGAGCAGCTCGACCACCTCAAAAAAATATTTGGCAAGGAGGATATACACATCACTGGAGGCTACCTCAACAACCAGCAGCTACGTGCCAACAATGAGTTTGCACGCCACAAGCTACTCGACCTTCTCGGCGACTTTGCCCTCCTTGGCATGCGCATCAAGGGCCGTGTGTGGGCTACACGTCCTGGCCACTTCGCCAATACCGAGTTTATGAAGGAGCTTGGCCGCCAGATACGTCGTAGCGGCGACCGCCCTATGTTTAAGTATAGCGCTAAGGAGCAGCCTCTGTTGGATATCAACCAGATTAAGAGTCTTCTGCCTCACCGCCCTCCATTCTTGCTCGTCGACCGTGTGTTCCACATCGACAAGAACGACATCGGCGGCATCAAGCAGGTATCTATGAATGAGCCCTTCTTCGTTGGTCACTTCCCCGAGGAGCCTGTTATGCCTGGTGTCTTGATTATCGAGGCCTTGGCGCAGTGTTGCGGCATCCTTGTGCTCAATGGCGTTGAAGATCCTAATAGCTACTCTACATACTTCCTTAAGGCCGATGGCGTGAAGTGGAAGCGTAAGGTTGTACCTGGCGACACCCTACAGCTCGAGTGCCACATTGGCGACTTCCGTCGTGGCATCTGCACCGCAGAGTGCAAGGCCTTTGTTGGCGGTCAGCTGGCGTGCGAGGCAGTGCTCACAGCGCAGATTGTGAAGAACAGATAGTATTGCACCATAAAAATCTACGACACAAACACTTAACTTAAATAGGATTAGTAACTTAGCATACGTTCACCCCGACGCAAAGATTGGCAAGAACGTTACAATCGAGCCCTTTGCCTATGTCGAGGGCGACGTAGTTATTGGCGACGATTGCTGGATCGGCCCCCATGCCATTATCTACAACGGCGCACGCTTGGGTAAGGGTAATAAAGTACACCCTGGAGCATGTATAGCATGTCTTCCTCAGGATTTGAAGTTTGCTGGCGAGCAGACCACCGCCGTTATTGGTGACTATAACGATATTCGTGAGTGTGTGACCATAGCACGTGGCACAGCCTCACGTGGCACTACTGTTGTTGGCGACCACAACCTGCTTATGGCCTATGTACATGTTGCTCACGACGACGTTGTTGGTAGCCACTGCGTTATTGCCAACCGTGTGTCGCTTGCTGGCGAGGTGGAGATTGGCGACTGGGTGGTTATCGGCGGACATAGCGCCTTGCACCAGTGGATTCATGTTGGCGACCACGCCATGATTCAGGGTGGAGCCCTTCTTACACAAGATGTTCCTCCATTTATCATCGTCTCAAATGGCGAGGCTCGCTATGCAGGTATCAACAAGGTGGGTCTTTCGCGTCGTGGCTTTACTGCCGAGCAGATCGAGTCTATCCACAACACTTGCCGTGTATTGTTCCAGAGCGACCTCAGCTACCTCTCTGGTTGCGACAAGGCCGAGGCCGATGTTGCAGAGACTCCTGAGCGCAACAAGCTCATAGAGTTTGTGCGCAACTCGAAGCGAGGGGTTATTAAGCAGTATCAATCTCGCAGATAATTTCTTGTGATAAGGGCGCATCTGCGACCTTTCAATCAAAGCCACCAATGGGACGTACGTCAAGTACTACCCATCGGTGGCTTTTTCATGTCAAGGCCACATCTGCAACCCTTCTGACAAGAAATTATTTCTCGTTATAAGGGCGCATCTGCAACCTTTCAATCAAGGCCACATCTGCAACTCTTCTAACAAGAAATCGTATCTCGCTTAGTGAGGTGGGGTAGGGGCAAAAAGCGGCAGATGTCCGAAGAGTAGGAAAATAACCCTTTCTGACCCTTTAGTCCTTTTGATAGGATAAATAGAGGCGCTAAAGCTTGATAGTGAAGATAGACAGATTTTTATTACTCATTACTCTCTACTAATTACTAATTAAGATATTTTTTGCCCCTCGCCTTTGCCCATAAAAAAAGCAGGACAGCCTTTGTGGGGCTGTCCTGCTTTCATCTATTCATGAGCTTAGTAGAGCTTCACCTCGCCGCCTGCGGCATAGTAGCTATGGATATTTAGCTTGCCGTCGGTGTCGAGAACTACTGCAACGAGGATGTCACCACCCCATGTTGCGCTATACTCCTGCAATGCCTCGTACTTAGGATCCCAGTCGCTGCCGCCATCCTCATACTTGAGAGGGTAGCCCACCTTTGCCTCCTTATACGAGCCGAGAATCTTGCCGTCGGGGTAGTTGGTGAAGGCATACTGCACGTTATCCTCAATCTCGGCAATAGTGCCATTGAAGCGTATCAACCACACCTTTGAGGCATTTGCCGAGCGGGTATCGGTATTCACCGTGAGGCTGATTCTGTCGTCCTCCTGACTCATGATGTTGATAACAAGGTCTACGGTACCTGTGCCGTCGAACGTGCGCTTAGTTTCTTCAACAATCTCCTCGATAGTGGTGTAGTACTCGGTATCGAGGCCTGCAAGAGTTGTTACGCAGACCATCTCGCCAGCCTTGCCCTCGCCATCTACGGCTACGGCATACATATAGTACTTGCTACCAGGGTGGTATATAGCCACCTCGGCAGTAGCCACGCCGTCGACAATAGCGTACTCCTCACGGTAGTTCTGATACTCGTCGGCATCCATGATAAACTCGAGGTTCTTGGCGTATGCTGCGTGGTCGGTCTCGGGGGCTGCATATAGGCGCACCTTAGAGGCGTTGCTGTCTACGGTAAGCTTCACGGTAACCGACTCGTGCGATGTCTGCTCAACAATCTCTGCTGCAGTAACCTTAGCTACGCCCGAGAGCTTAGGAACAACGGTTGTGAACTTCTCGAATGCAACGCTGCCCACCTTGCCATCCTTGATTGCCAAGGCGTAGGCGTAGTATGTGCCGCCGATAGCAAGGTTGGTGATAGTGCGGGTGATAGGCTCGTTGTATATCGAAGGAATGGCGTGCGTCATAGAGATGAGGTAGCTGCGAATCTCATCGTCGCTCTTACCCTCGAAGTCGAAAGGATTGTCAGTGTCTGCCTTGGTTACAGCAGGATCCATATATCCTACGATAATCTTGCATGGCTCGGCAGCCTCGACATTTACGTTTGCCGATGTCTCGGTGATATTGTCGATGCTGATATCTACACCTACATTGCCATTGAGAGTGGCGTTAGGCACGGTAAACTCCTTTGTTGTTACGTTGCTCATGCCATTAGCATCTTCTCCATATACGGCAATGGTGTACGATGTTCATGGCACAAGCATGATGCCTGCGTTCTCGTTGCTTGTAAGTAGCGAGTTGCGCACCAGGTCCTGCTCCGAGAATGTGCGGCTCTCGGTTGCTGAGTTAAAGACAGCAAATGGGTAGCTCTCGTCGGGGTTAAGCGACGACTTAGCCTGCTCGATGAAGATGTTGCGGTCGTAAGCCTCGGTGTGCATAGCGCCGGCGACATACTTTACGCAGTGCTCATTCTTTGTTATCACGGCGTCGAGCGAGTATGCTGTAAGGTTCTCGATGGCGATCTCTACCACCGCCGAGATAGTCATAAACTCGGTCTCAACCTCATTGCCAATGCCGTGAGCATTCTGGGCTACAAATACAAAGGTATACTCTGTGTCGTACTCCACCTTTGTAGATACGCTTACTGCCTCGTTGCCCTCGTGGTGCTCGTACTCTGAAGGCGATGCAGCATCGGTCTTGATGCCCCAGTACCAGTGTGCGGTATTCTCCGATGGTGTAACCTTGTAGCTAAGGGTCATTGTAGCCTCGTCGAACTCGGGCTTCGAGATAGCTATTGTCGCAAGCTCAAGGTTCGACTCCTTCAAAAACTTCTTTGTTGCCACGTCGCTCGCTCCCGCCTTATTCTCGGCATAGGCAGAGATGGTGTACTCAACAGTATACTTCGCCTCGAACTCAATCTCCTGAGCCACAGCGCCCTCCACCTTTGTGTACTCGGCGGTGTTGCCCTCGCTCTCAACTTTGTAGTACCATGCTGTGGCATCTGTTGATGGCACAATCATAACCTTTACGGTAGCTGTCGCCTCATCAAACTCAGGCTCAAGAATACCGATTGTTGGCTTCTCTACGGGAGTCTCCACAGGCTCCTTGTCGCAGCTAACACCCGCAAAAGCAAGGCACATAGCCACAACAGAAAATGCTAATAGTCTAAGTCTTTTCATAGTGGTATAGTTTTGTTAGTTTAGTTCAGGTATTACGTCGATACGCTTAAATGTCATGCTCTCTATGTCGGTTGTCCATGCCATGCAGTCGCCATGCTGCATGAAGTAGGCTTTGTAGCTGTTGTTCCAGTCGCCCACGCCATTGTCATAATGACCTGTGAGTATCACATTGTCGTTCTCGTCCTTAGATATGGCAAACCCTCCTGTCTTGTGCTGGGTATACATCGAGCCGAGGTTATCCCACATCTCGAAGCGTTGCTCCTTACCATCGAACTCTATGTATAGGTATGTCTCCTCTGTAATCTCTTCTTCGTTCCACGCTATGAGCTCCCATGCACCCGTAATAGTGCGGTATGTAACCTCGGGTTGGGGTAGTGGTGGGTCGTTGTTTACGGGCTTCTCGCAGCCAAACATTAGCAGCGCACTCGCCATAAAGAGTAGTAGTTTAAACTGTTTCATCGTCTATTTCGTTATCGTTACTTTTATCGTTCTCTCTGTTGGTCGTCCTGAACAACCCTCTATGATTAGCATTGTCTGAATATCCTGCCTTAGGCTCGTTGTTGCTTTATAGCTTACAACAATGTCGCCCTCCTCGCCAGGCTTGAGCGTTGTAGGCTCGAGGCGTAGGCTAAGCCCTGGGGTCGTTGAGCTTGCCGATATAGCTATCTCTCTATCTCCCGCATTAGCCACAGCAATACGTTCGCTACGTGTTGCCCCCACCTTGATGTTGTCGATAGTTAAGCTTCGACGACTAACTCTTAGCTCGCCCATGGCATGTGGCAGGTGCGCATATTTGTCGTTAACCCTCATCACTCCCGTTACTGTTAGTCGCTCTGTGGGGCTATTAGCATCGAGCGAGGTGTAGACGAAGATGTCTAACTTAATTTTGCCACTGCGCCCCGCAGGGTTGAACGTAGCAACCACGTCAAGCTCCTCGTTGGGCTTTAGTGCCTTGGGCTTTGTTGCAACCTTTAGACAACTGCATGTCGAGCGTAGCTGGGTTATTGCTACCGTCGATGCCGTGGTATTCTTAAGCCTGAAGCACACCTCTTGTAGCCTCTCTTGCTCCACCTCGCCAAGGTCGATTGTGTTTCTCTGAGCCGATACACCACGCTTGGCTACTGCCGAGAGCGCAGGGTTTACCGCCTTGTCAATCTCCGAGCGTGAGGGTAGCTGAGCGTAGAGCGAGGCTATGCCCAAGATGAGCACCATGAGGCAAGCGAGTATGTGTCGTATTATAGCCATCCGTTGTCGTTAGCGCCCTTGCGCACGGTGATAGTTACGGTGTATGTCTTATCTGCCACTACGCTAAGTGTCGTCTGACCCTCGCTCTTAGCCCTGATTGTTAGGGTGTCGCCCTCCAACGTAGCCTCGGCAATCGACCTATCAGCCACACTTGCGCTCTTAGCCTCAGCGATGTTGTAGTCGTCAAGACGCAGTGTTACACTCTGCGAGGGTGCAAGGTAGAGGTTTGGTAGGCGCATATCACGACCACTACCCTCTATGGCCTTGAGTAGAGCACCCGCATCTATGAGGCGACCCATCTTACCACGAGAATCTGTCAAGTTCATCTTTATAGGTGTAGCACCTGCCGAGGTGTGGCGCATGTAGTAGAGCTTCTCGCCCACGAACCACTCCTCTATGTCACGGCCTGAAGAGTACATCAACGCCTTGAACTCCTCCCACGTGAAGTGGCGCCTCTGCTGCTTGGCATAGGCAAGGCCGAGTGCTGCCACGCCCGACACGTGAGGGCATGCCATAGATGTTCCCTCGTAGTATCCATAGCCCGCAACACCGTTGAGCACAAGCGTCGAGTATATTCCGCCCTGCTCCTTAAGCACGCCATTCTCGTCGTATATATCGTCGCTTAGGCCTGGTGTGCCGTAGTACTCGAGGTCGCCACCAGGGGCGCACAACAGCACCTCAGCACCATAGTTCGAGTATGATGCAGGGGTGTAGTCGGCAGCGATAGCAGAGACAGAGATACACTTAGAGTAAGCCGCAGGGAATGACGACTGCGCAGCATACTCATTGCCCGAAGCAAATATTGCAAGACCACCGTCGATAACGCCATTAGGCGAGCCAGCATTGTGAATAAAGTAGTCCAAAGCCTCCTTCTCGAGGGGATATAGTGCTGCCCACTCCTCTTCGGTTGCGGGGCCTGGGGTGTAGCCCATAATCATGTTTGCCTTTGCCGAGTTGTAGCCCCATGAGCACTGCAAGATAACAGCGCCATTGTCGGCAGCATACTTCATGGCACGTGCCTCCATAGCTAACGAGCATGAGTTCATACCGTCGAATAGCTGAAGGGTCATGATTTTCACACCTTTTTGCCCCTTGCCACCGCCAGCGATGCCCGCCACGCCTATGCCATTGTCGTTTACCGCAGCGATAGTGCCCGCCACGTGTGTGCCGTGACCTGTGCTGCCATTCGATGTCCACGACGTGATGGGGGTGTTGCGTACGAAGTTGTAGCCATACTTATCGTCGACGTAGCCGTTGCCGTCGGCATCTACGCCAGCGTTATACTCCTCGCCCTCGTTTATCCAGATGTTGTCGGCAAGGTCGGGGTGGCTCCACATCACTGCCTCGTCCATCACTGCAACGATAATTTCCTCGTCGCCCGTGGTGAGCTTCCATGCCTCCTCGCAGCCAGCATCAGCACCCGCCACGATGCCCGCCCAGGGCTGCGTAAATGGCGCTGTGCCACGGTTTATGTAGCACCACTGACGATATATCTCTGGATCGTTGAATGGCCACGCCGAGCTACGTGTGGCGTTTGCCTCGGCCTCATCGCAACTTACAAAGTGTGGCTCGGAGTGAGGGTTGTATGCTCGCTGAATAGGGCGGTTGCACTGTAGCTTGTCGACCTCGCCAAGCTGCGACAGACGCTCCACAACACTCTGCAAATCCTCCTCGGCGTTAAACTTCACGATATACCATAGGTGTAGGCCATTCTCACGTGTACGCTCCTCATGGCGGCTATCAACGGGGAATACTCGCTCGAAGTGGTAGGCATTTAATATCTCTAACACCTCGTCGGTTGATGGTATTCCCGAACGTGTGGCAACGCCTCCCGAGCGTGTCATTGTAGCATCGAGGATAGCCTCCATCTCTGCCTTGAACTTGATAATCACCTCGCCCTCGGTAGCATCCTCGGGGAGGAGTACGGGCTTAGTGGTATTGTCGGAGGGTGCTATCTCAAACTCTTCGTTATAGCATGCGCTAAACATCAGCGCAAGGGCTATATATAGATACTTCTTCATTGTCGAAAGGTTAGTTCTGTTCGTCGTTAAACTCATAGCGTGAGCGATATAGTGGATATGCCTCGAAGTAGTACTCGACAGATGTTGGTATGTTGTCGAAGCCTACGGCATTACCCTCGCTGTCGTAGCCCTTCTCTTGTTGAGGGAATACAAGCACCTCAGAGCCCCACTCCATAAATCGTGGGTGGTAGAGTAGCCAGTCGGGGAGCTTGCCTGTCATGAAGTTGAGGTTTATGCACAGCGAGCGTACGTTAGGGAGAATGCGTGGTAGCCTATTTTCGACGGCCCAATTAAGCGTGTCGCCACGATTTACAATATCCTCCGTGGTGTAGGCTCTCACGCCCTCCTCGCCAACCTTAAAGTCGGGGAGTGTGCCCTCAATATAGTTGTACGATAGCACTAACTCCTCGAGGTCTTCCCATAGCAGTAAGCGGCGCACGTCATCCTCCTCACGCATGTTTGAGTACAAACCAGCATTGTTGATGCCATTTAGCGAGCTGAGCGATGCACGACGGTTGCTCGATAGGTTTAGCGACCTGAGGTGTGGGAAGTTCTCGGCGCATATAACCTCGGGGATTGATGTAAGGTTGTTCGAGTTAAGGTCGAGGCTTTCGAGCGTGTCGCCCAATTCGGCAAAGTTGTCGGGTAGCGAGACAAGACCCATAGCGCCGATGCGCAAATCCTTGAGGTAGTTGAGTGTTGCCACCTCCTTGCATAGCTTGATGCTCTTGAGCATCGAGTTAACATTACCATATAGCGATAATGTCTCGAGATATTTAAGGTGCTTAATCTCTGACGGTATGTCGTCCTCGGTGTTGAAGAAGCTAAGGTCGAGATCACGAACACGTCCCACAGCCTCAGGACATGGTAGTGAGCTATCTGTCGACTCCCATAGGCGCAAGCACTCCCAGCGCTGCATGCCCTCGCTCGACGATATAGCACCCTCTACCCAGCACTCCATCTTGTTGTAGATGGTAACAACGGCCAACGAGTCGCCCTGACGGTTATCCTCGATAAGAGGTCCTGCCGCCTGACGTATCTTTATTGTTGCGGGTGTAGCAAGACTCTCACCACTCTTAGGTGTAAGTGTTAGGAGTGCCTCACGTGATGCAGGGTCGCTGTTCATCTTCCAGTTGAGGTGCATGCGCACGGTGCGTGGACGAGCACCACGGTCGAGGTTTAGCTTGTAGTCGCTGATGATGAGCCACTCAGCATCGCACTCTACGTCAAACTCAACATTCGACACTACGTCGAACTCTACCCATCTATTGGCATATATTGCCGAGGCAGCAATATCTATGACCTTGCTCTCGGGGGTTATGCTACGCTCGAAGCCCGCCTGTGTGACGTCTACCTGCTGAAGAATATCGCCCGACGAGATAAAACGTATTATTGTCGAACGCTCGTCGTTGATAAGCGTTGAGTCAATCTTTATTTTGCACTCCACCTCGCCACGTCCGTTGGCTGGCGATATCATCAGCCATGGAGCGTCGCTCTGTGCTGTCCACTCCCTATCCGAGCGAATAGTTATGCGGTGCTCGCCTCCCACGGCCTTAGCCTCGATTGAAGTGCTGTCGCTCTCGAAGCCCTCAAAGGGTGGAATATCTCTCTGACAGCTGCCCACGATGAGCGCAGAGACCATTAGTAGTATATGTAGTCGTTTCATAGTCATTGTTTTAGTCGAGGTTTAGGGCATCGCAGCCACGAATATCCTGTGTTGAGTCGTAGATTAGCTCGTAGTATCCCATCTCGATGTATGGACATACCGTAGAGAGGTCTATCGAGATGTTGGGGTTATCCTTAATTTCGAACAAGAGGATATATGGCGAAATCTCATCGTCGATGCGACGTAGGTCGTTCGAGCCAATGTAGAAGGCTGCCATGCTCTTGTGTGTGCCTATGCCTGTTGGCCACTCCGAGAGGGTGCGGTTGCCTTGGTCGTCACGCTGCTGGCGTATGCTTAGCACCGTGAGCCTATCCACCGATAGTGGGGCATAGGGGAACTCCTCAAAGGCATTGCTCGAGAGGTCAATGCCATAGAGGTATGGAACATTCGTGATGCTGAAGTCGTTGTATGGCAGCGCCTTTAGGCGGTTGAAGCTAAGGTCTATGGTTGTCAGCTGCTTGCTATTAGCGCCTATGAGTGTTCCCTCCTCAATTGTTCGCATGCCATTGGCACTTAGCATCAACACCTGAACACTCGAGCCCGACTGCATGATGCGCTTAGGAAGTGTCGTTAGGCGGTTGTTGGCAAGGTTTAGCGTCTCGGTGTTTATGCCTCGCCACTCCTCGCCATTCTCCAACTCCGAAATCTCGTTAGACGAGAAGTCGGCCGTGAGCATCGTATATATCGAGCGTGAGGAGAACAGGTCGGGGAGCTTTGTTAGGCGGTTGTTAGAGCATGAGAAGGTCTCAAGCTGGCTAAGGCCGCAGAAGTAGTCACCCTCCTCGACTGTTATAGTCTCGATGTTGTTGTAGTCGAAGAGTAGCGTTGCTGGCGATATCTCCTTGCCAAGCGAGTGTATCTTCTCCAACTTGTTTGTTGTGCAGTCCAAGTATCCGAGCTTCGCCATGCGCTTCATATAGTTGTGCGCAGGTGTTTCACGGAGGTTGTTGTAGCTAAGGTAGAGAATCTGTATCTCGTCGCCCGACTCACCGTCGATGAAGGCCTCCCAATCGCTCTTTAGCTGCTCGCCCGATATGCCATAGTTCATAGCCACGTTGAGCGACTGAAGCTTGGGTACACCTGCCAAAAACTCCATAGGCAGACGCTTGAGGTTGGGGCAGTTGTATATCTCAACGTCCATCAGCTGCTCGAAGTTTGCCCAGCTCCACGATGCCTGCTCCTCGTAGTAGGGCGAGTTCTCCTCTATGTCAATGAAGAAGCTCTCGGCAGTGATAGGGGCGTTGGCAATGAAGAACTGCTCGAGCTTTGTTAGGCGCATCACGGCACGTGAGATACCCGAGATGCCATTTGTGAGGTTGCCAAAGGCTACATCTTGACGCTTGGCACTATATAGCATGTCGAGCTCCTCGCTGCTCATCAGCGCACGCTGAAGCTCAGGCGTAAGACCCTGACGCACATCATGCTTAATAGCTCTGTTGTGGTAGTCCATGGCGCTGATGCGTCCCGACACGTCGGCATAGCCACCAATAAGCTCGTTGTGGTTGCCGAGGTAGAGTGTCTGAAGCTCGGTAAGCTGACCGATAGCCTCGGGAACAGTGCCCTTAGCGCCAAAGCCGGCAAGATTAAGACCTACAACACGACCCTCGGCGTTGAGCGTAACGCCCGGCTGATCGCCCCACATATCTATATCTTTGTTAAAGTTCCAGTTTGTGCCCGATTTGTACTCTTCGCCGTGGAATGTCCAATTCTTGCCGTCGAGAGCCAACCATATATCGTGTAGCGCCTCGTAGTCCTTGATGCGCTCGCTTGTGTTCGATAGTATGATTGGCACTGCCACCATGCTGCTAAGGTTATCCTCAACCTCGAACTCTATCTTAAGATCCCCGATAGTGGCTCTCTCGAGTTGATTTTTGCCCTTGGCATCGGAGTATGTGGTGTAGCTTGAGACAACATAGTTGCCCGCCTCCAGCCAATACTGCGAGCGACAAATCATATATGCCGTGCGACCATTGCTCTCGTATAGCTCCTCGTCGAATGAGCCCTCGACAAAGGTCTCGTAGTAGGTTGTTGCCATCGCCTCGAAGGTTGTTGTCTTTCCCGAGAACTTATTCCTCACGCTGACATCTACCGACTTGATGTTGCTAAAGGGGTAGTCGCCCTCAGCCTCGTAGCGTGTCGAGGGAAAGGCCTTCAATAGGGCAAAGCCTACGATGCCTCGCTCGATAGTAGGAATGCCAATACTCTTTATCTCGAGGCCTCCTGCCACAACCGTAAACTCGCCGCAGTTGTCGCCCGTGAGAATCATCGTCTCCATGTTGTCGTAGATGTAGTAGCCTATAACCTCGTATCTGCCCGCTACCAAGCGTAGCTTCTCGCTCTGCAAGCCCCACTCTGCCGACTGCTTGTCGTAGCTCATGAGGGGTAGTGTCTGGCTTATTGTTGAGCCATCACGCTGCATGACGACGGTTATCTTTGCAGCATCGGACAACCACTCAAGCTCCTCCGCAGCACGGCTCTCGGCCTCGACTTGCGCCTCCTTGAGTAGGCGGAACTGCACGTGGCCATACTCCGCATCGAGGCTCTCGACGCTACTCTCGCAACCGACAAGCAGCATAGCCGCAGTTGCAAGCATTACGCACCATATTAATGTAAGTATCTTATTCATAGATGTATATGTTTCGTTATTTGCTTACTTTGTTGGAGGCGTAACCACCAAGACTCTCTTTACGACATCGTTAAGCGTGAATGCAACAACTATATTTTCGTTGTTCCAGCCATCTTTTGGTCCCCATAGGTGTATTGCAAGCTCCTCGTCGCTATTCTCACCTATGTAGTACTCGCCATCGCTAACCTTGAGCATGCGCTCGCCATGTGCGACCTTAACACCAACAATACCCTTGTCGTAGTTAGCGGTATCCCAGCCCTCGATTAAAGGGTTGATGATGATGCCTGGCTTCTTGCCCTCGACCGAGTCTACGAAGTCACATTTGTAGATCTCGTCTGTTCCGTGCTCCTGGCTGAGTGCCGCATCAACGATTGCCTCGCAGTATATCTCGAGCGAGGTGATAGAGTGGTAGACATACATACCCTTCTTGGGGTTATCTATGTCGTGCTGTACAAAGTTTATGAGGATAAATTTCTCATATTCGCTCTTAATGGCAGGAAGTGCAATACCTGCCGACATATCCTCCTCAAAAATCGAGTGGACATCGCTCTTTATATCCTCGTATATGCCTCGGGGTAGTGCCATGACCACGCCATAGCGAGGCTTGATAGAGTTCTCGTTTATACGCAGCGTCATACGCTCCTTGTTGAACGACATCCACTGCTTGGGACTGCTCTCGGCAATATGCTCGTATGACGATATGCCACGCTCAAGGTGCTGCTCGAAGTAGAGTATCTCGTAGTCGTTATCCTCGGCAGTAATCTGATACTGAAGCTCGTCGCTAAATGTTGTTGTCGTATCGTCGCTCTCGTTGTAGTGGCGGAAGGTCTTGCCGTCGAGCGACACCTCCCAGCCAAACGACGAAGAGGTTGGACCTACAAACGTAAGGTAGTTCTTGCCCATGCCATTGTATGTTAGGGCATACTTGATGTTTACGCTATTTTGCTCGTTGGCGAAGTTAAGGAGGATGTTATCCTCGGCGCCAATCTTTATCTTCTCACGCTCGCCATCTTTGACTATGCGCAACAATGCCTCGATGCGCTCGCCCGCTCTGCCACTTATGGCGTTGGTTATCGTAACCCTACCACTTGCATCACGCTCGGCAACCTCTACCCACTCGGGGAGGTTGATAGCGGCAAACGTGAAGTTTGCCTCGAGGCTTGTTGCAATGTAGTCGTCGTAGCCAATCTCAAGGGTATTTGTAGGGTTGCCCTCGGCATCATATAGCTTAACATATAGCTCCTTTGCACCACGCTCAACGGTGGCTAACTTTCCACTCGTGCCACCCATTCTTATCGTTATTGTAGCACGTGTTATCTCGGTAGATAGGTTTAGGTCGCTAATCTTAAGTATTACCGTTGGCGTGCCTGCCTTGCCCGCCATCTCCTGAAGCTCGCCCTCGGGTGTTATAAATTTGCACCATAGGGCATTTGACGATATATGCCAGTCGCTCTCGGCTGTGAATGTTAGTTGTGGCTTATCGCCTACATCACACGATATTGTCTGCGTTGTGGGTAGGTTGATGGTATTTGCTACCTCCTTCTCGCACGATATGCTAAGTGTGGCCATTATAGCCATAGCTGCCATGCATATCTTTGTTAAAGGTTTAATTTTCATATCTTAATCTCTTTTATTTGCCAGCATTAGAAGCCCTCACGCATGATGCGCTCGGCCTCGTCGTCAGATACCCACTCGAGGATGTTTACATAGTTGCCCACAGTGCCCACCTCGTCGACATACATCACGGTGTAGAGAAGCAAGAAGCTCTCGCAAGTGCTGTAATACGATACGCTGCCCATAGGTGCATCTGTCATGAGTTTGCCATTGCCATAGATAGTGCCGAAGGCCTCGCCCGTAGTGCCCAACACCTGTGGGCCACAAAGCGAGGCAAGAGGGTTGAGACGGTCGTCAGAGTGAAGCTTAACACGAATGTCGTAGCCCTCATAAAACATATCCTCAATAACGATAACGTTCTGCTCCTTATCAAGGTGAGTGCGCACCAAGCGAGCGTCGGTGTTCATATACTGCATCGACCATGTTGACGTGAGCACGGCATAGCCCGAGAACTGGTTGATGTCGAATTTGCAGCAGCGCTGCAGGGTGACAGTTGTTGAGGTGTTATACTCCTCAAAAATATCCTTGTCGTCGAGAACAAGGCTGAGCTTGACATCTACCGATGCGTTAGGAGATATTGCCTCGGGGATACCCTTGATGCGCACTGCTGTGGCCAGCTCGCCAGCCTTGATAGTTAAGGTGTGTGACTCGATAGCATAGTGCATATCCTCAATGGCGCTACTCTCCGAGATGATAACCTCGACACCGATATTGCGGTCATGGTCTGCGGTGCGTGATGCTGAAACAGGTATCTCGAACCACTCATCCTCGCTGAGTATGCCCAACGTGTGGCTCTCCGACGAGAACATTATGAAATTGGGACCTTGGTACGTAGGTTGCTCGTTCTGGCAGCTTAGCAGCAGGCAGCTAACGAGAGCAACGACAATCGGCGTAATTTTTAATATATATTTCATCATAGTGGTTTTTGACTATTTGTTACTTTCGTTAGGTTCGATGTTAGAGCCTGGCGACTCGAGCTCGTGCTGAGGTATTGGCCACACGAAGAGTGGGTTGTCGGCATCAATCTTGAGCGTTGAGCCATGCTCCAACGACTGCTCCTGAGGCTTGCGCTCGAAGCCCTTATGCCAGCGCTTAAGGTCCATGAGGCGGAAGCCCTCCATATATAGCTCCTTGATTCGCTCCTCCTCGATAAGCTGCATGGCGTTGGCCTCCGTTAGTGTCACACTGCCACTAAACGACGAGTAACGTGATGCAAGGAGCGTAGCAATATCGTTGCCCGCCGACGAGTAGTCGCCCTTCATGGCGTAAGCCTCGGCACGTATCAGGTACTGCTCGGCAAGACGCAATGGCTTAGGCATGGTAGTATGCAGAATCTGCTGCGAGAAGAAGTCCATGTTGCCAAAGTACTTCATCAAGAGTGGCCAGGTAAGACCATGGCTATGTCCTGTTTGGTATGTCTGGAAGTAGGTCGAAGCACGTAGGTCGGCATCGTTGTATAGGTTGAGCACCCACTCCGAGGGTACGTAGTCGGGCTTAAATGTCGAGTAGTCGTAGTTGCAGAAGATGCGACCTAAAGCACCACCATACGACGTAGGCGTGAAGCCCACCTTCCAGATAATCTCCGTAGCATCGTCATGCTGCCACATATAGGCAAAGTGGCTTAGCTCCGAGGTGACCATCTGCGTGGTTGAGGAGAGTAGGTAGTAGCCGCTATCAACGACACGTGTCGAAAAGTCGATAGCTGCGTCATAGTCCTTCATATATAGTGCTACACGTGCTCGTAGGGCGTATGCCGTATACTCGTTGAAGTATGGCGAGCCAAACAAGCTGCTCATGGAGATGCTATCGTCAACCTTCATAAGCTCGGCAGCCTTGTCTAAGTCTTTGATAACACGCTCGTAAGAGTGCTGCAACGAGGCTCTGATAATAGGCTCGTCGCTATCATACTTCGTGATAAGCACCACGCCAAGCTCATCGTTAGCCTCATCGGCACTCTCGTAGCTCTTGCAATAGAGCTTTATAAGCTCGCTATATGCCATGGCACGTGCAAAGTATGCCTCGCCACAAATCTGGTTATAGTGCTCGATGTCAGAATCCTCGATGAGTGTAGCCTCGACACGTGGGGCATACTCCAAAAGGAAGTTGGCACGGGCAATAACCTGATATAGCGCCGCATATACCGACGTTATCTCCGAGTTTGTAGCAAGGATGTCCCAGCGCCAGATGTTACCATGGGTGTTGGTATATCCATTTATGGCATGCACCATGTCGCACTGTATGTCGGGAAGTAGTGTGAGGTAGCCGCTATAAAGAGCACCGCTCTTGAAACTATCGTAGAGGCCAATAGCTGCCTGGTCGAGGTCATCGAGGGTGTTGATAGCCTTGTCTTGAGGAATAGCGTAGTCGGGATACTTCTCAAGGCATGACGTGAGGGTGGCTATCATGGCCACTAACATCATCAATTTACGAAGTGTTGTATATATCGTTTTCATAGCGTTATCCGAGGTTAGAAGGTTAGGTCAACACCCATAGAGTATTGGCGTGACATAGGATACTGAGCCTTGTAGACATTTCCTGAGGCCTCAGGGTCGATACCCGAGAATGCGGTAAATGTAAAGAGGTTCTGCGCCTGAACATATATGCGTGCAGCGGTGAAGAACTTGCTCTTCTTCAATACCTTTGCGGGCAATGAGTAGCTGAGCATGATGTTTTTGAGGCGTAGGAATGAGGCATCCTCCAAGAAGCGTGAGTCCATCTGTGGTGTTACGCCATAGCGTGGTATGTCGGTAACGTCGCCCGGCTGCTTCCAGCCGTCATAGAGTATGCGGCGTGACTGGTTATAGGTCGAGTATAGTCCGTTGCTCTCCTCGAAGAAGCGGTCGTTGTTGAACATCCACCTGTCGGCAACCCATGAGAACTGCGCTGAGAGGGTTAGCCCTCGCCACATAAGCGATGTGCCGAAGCCTCCCTGCCATGGTGCGATGTAGCTCTTGCCAATCATCACCTTGTCCGACTCGTTAAACTCGGTGGTCACCTCGCCCTCCTTCGTGAGCCATAGGGCATCGCCATTTGCTGGGTTTACGCCAGCATAGCGGTTAACGTAAAATTCGCCCACAGAGTGACCCACAACGAGCTTGGTGCTTGTCGACGATAGCTCATACTCGTTGAGACCGTTATATAGCTCGGTAATCTCGTTGCTGTTGTACGATACGTTTGCCGATATGTTCCACACGAAGTCCTGAATGCGTAGCAGATCGGCATTTAGCTGAAGTTCGAAGCCTCGATTGACCATAGCACCGATATTATCCCAGCGGAAGCCCTCGCCCTTGTCGGCATACGACACGGGTACCGACATGAGCATATCTGTAGTATGCTTATTGTAAAACTCGAGGTCAAGGTTTACTCTATTCCAAAAGCCGAGGTGCAGAGCCACGTTTGTTGTCCATAGCTTCTCCCAGCCCAAGTCCTCATTACCACTCTGAAGAGGGTAGATACCCATCTGGTCGTTGTAGTTAGCGCCACCAGCAACTAATGCCAAGTGGTCGTAATTAGGAATAGATGAGTTGCCCGACGTACCTGTTGATAGTGCTAACTGTGCCGTTGTGAGCCAGTCGACATCGTCGAGCAACGACTCACGCTTGGCATTCCACATAAGGCCCACCGACCAGAAGGCTGCCCAGCGGCCACTGCGACCAAAGCGTGACGAGGCGTCGGTGCGCACCGAGAAGTCGGCATAGTAGCGGTTGTCATAGTTGTACTCGCCACGGCCAAAGAACGACAAGAAGCCGTACGAGTCGCTAACGTCGCCCCACGATATGGCACGTGAGCCCGACGACATGGTTGTCAGGAAGTCGTTGTTCTGACCCTGTATAATCGCCTGAAAACCCTCATACTCGGAGTTCACACCCTCGTGACCGAGCATGAAGTTTAGCGAGTGCTTCTCGGCAATCGTCGTGCGATAGGTGATTGTGTTGGTGACTGTCAGGCCGAGGGTGTTGTACGAGGCACGTCCTGCTACGCCAATGCCATTGTTAGGGGTGTAGCTTGGCAGCGAGCGCATGAACGATGAGGAGTTAGTGAAGTCGACACCAAACTGCGAGCGTAGGGTGAGACCCTCACACGGTGTTACCTCGGCAAAGAGCGTTGTGAGCAGCTTATATTTCTTGTTTGTCTGAGGGTTTGCCTCCATCCACTCCAAGGGATTCTGACCTGTGCCCTTCCATGAGCCGTCCTTCTCCGAGGCTATCGACCCATCTTCACGATAGGGGTTCCAGTAGGGTAGCATGAAGCGGCTTGCCGAGATAGGCGAGTAGAGGGCATACTCTCCATCTTCGGCCTGCATAACCTCCTCGTATACCGCCATGGTGTTGGTGCCGAGGCGTAGCCACCTTGAGGCACGCACATCGGCATTAGCACGTATGTTGAAGCGTCGGAATGTAGACCCCTGGGCAATACCATCTTGATCGTAGAACGAGCCCGACACGTAGTAGTTCATCTTGTCGGTGGCCTTACTCACTGATAAGTCGTAGCTCTGCAGCAGCGCTGCACGGTTGAAGACAACATCTCGCCAGTTGATGTCTATCTGCGATAGCTTGTCGTAGTTCTTGCCTGCGTCGAGGCCTATCATCTTCTCAAACTCTATGCGCTCGGCAGTGTTCATTAAGTTCCAGTTGCCATGGGCAATCTGCGAGAAGCCCACTTGTGTGCGGAACGTAACCTTTGCTGCGTCCATGGCTGTGCCTCGCTTAGTGGTGATCACCACCACGCCATTTGCGGCACGTGCGCCATATATTGATGACGACGAGGCATCCTTGAGCACCGATACCGACTCGATGTCTGAGGGCGATATGGCGTTAAAGTCGGAGCTCGAGATAGGCACGCCGTCCAATATGAAGAGTGGCGATGTTCCCGAGTTTATGGAGTTGGTGCCACGAATCTGAAATGTTGCAGCCTTTGATGGCTCGCCCGAGTTCGAGAGCACCATGAGTCCTGGGCTCTGTCCCTGTAACGCCTGGTCGAAGCCTGCAGCGGGCACAGCCTCGAGCTTCTCGGCCTTGACGGTAGATACCGAGCCTGCAATAGTGCCCTTCTTGCGTGTGCCATAAGCTACAACAACAACCTCGTCGATAATGTCGTCGGGCAAAAGTGTCACGTTGTGAGTTATCTCCGCTACGCCCGCTGGCACTACCCACTCCTGCTTCTGATAGCCGAGATAGGAGTACGTTAGTGTTGTGCCCTCCGTTACCGTAATCTCGTACCTACCCTCGATGTCGGTGCTCACGCCCGACGTGGGCCCCGATACTACGCTGGCGCCAATAAGTAGACCCTCCGTGTCGCTCGATACTGTTCCCGTAACCGTAACCTTGGCTTGCGCCCATAGCGTTAGTGGCAACAATAACACGATGAGGGTTGTTAGTAGTTTGCTGAAAAAGCTTTTCATTATAAAGTGTTTGTTTGTTCCGTGTATATTTTGTGTGTTGCAAAAATAGTAATTTATTCTTCAACTGCCTAATTATTATATAATAATTTGCGCATGCGTGTTATTAATGTTAGGAATATAGCTTTTTATCTGTAGTCTTATTGTCTAAGTTTTGGTCTATTTGTCGCAATTTAAAGCAGCGTGTAGCGATTGCTTATGACAATTTTTGATGTGTTAGTTGTTTTAATGCGTTAACATAGTGATTGACAGATGTTTGATGTTGTGATGAAATTAAAGTAAGTAAAAATTTTAAATAAATATTTGCACGTAAAGAAATTTTGACTTATCTTTGCACTCGCAATTAAGGGAATTAGGCGCTACGCCATTCACGATACATCGCGGGGTAGAGCAGTTGGCAGCTCGTCGGGCTCATAACCCGGAGGTCGGAGGTTCGAGTCCTCCCCCCGCTACCATAGAGGAAATCCGAAAGGATTTCCTCTTTTTTTTATGGTAGCGGGGGGAGGACTGATGTCCTCAGTCATATCTACAATCCACCCAAACCCTCCTTTGGTAAGGAGGGCTTGTGGCAAGGCGTTGCCTTGCATTGCTCTGCAATCTGAAACACAGCCACATAGTCGCGGATAAATCGGTTAGAAATTTTATGGTAGCCGTTCGAGGACTTGTGTCCTCAGTCATATCTACAATCCCTCCAAACCTCCCTTAGGGAGGCTTGTGGCAAGACACTGCCTTGCATTGCTTTGCAAATTTATTGTAAACAAAACGTTGTAGGCGCTTGCTTGATTGCCAATAAATTCCTATCTTTGTAATATCTTAAGATATTAAATCAAGTATACAAGTTGGCTAATTTGTGTAAAATACTGAATATTAGCAATTTAGCAATAGGGGGGGGTATTTGTAAAGTACGCTCACGCTAATTGTGTATCATATAGGGAAACATTCGACCACATCGGGTCGGGTGTTTCCCTTTGTTTTTGCAACAATTAATTATTAACATAAAACATCAAATCTATGGAGAATCAAATTTATCAGATGCCTCAGCTTAGTGTTGTTGAGGTTGTTGTAGAGCAGGGTTACAGCGGGTCGTTGGAGAGTCCCGAGTATGGTGGTGATATCTAAACTACTAAGGTTATGAGACGACTATTTTTCATGCTCTCGTTCGTTGCGGTGTCGTGTAGTGTTGCTGTTGACGAGCCTGTTGATGTTGCTGTTGACGAGCGTGTTTTCCACGGTGTTATTGCCGAGGACGACACCCGAGTATTCCTTGATGAGCAGATTCGTTTGCGCTGGAATGCCGATGACCGCATCACACTTTTGGAGGGTACTACACGCAACAAGCAGTATAAGTTTATGGGCGAGGATGGCGACAATGCTGGCGATTTTGAGTTTGTTAAGGCTGGCTTTGGCACTGGCAACGACCTCGACCGCTACTATGCGTTGTCCCCTTATGCCTCGACTACCAAGTATAAGTATGGCGAGGGTGGTGCTGATGACTATCTTGAATATACTCTACCTGCCACACAGAGCTATGTTGCTGGCTCTGTAGGCAAGGATGCCAATGTTATGGTTGCTGTCACACAGGATTTAGATGATTTTGACCTCACTTTCCGCAATGCTTGTAGCTTTTTGTTGGTGCGTTTGTGGGGTGCTGAGCAGAGTGTTGGTTCTATCACTGTTACGGCTAATGGTGGCGAGGCTCTCTCAGGCAAGTGTCATATTGTTCCTGTGTATGGAGGCACGCCGACGCTCACTATGGCAAGCACTGTTAGCAGTGTTATGTTGAGTTGTTCTGAGGGTGTTGCTATCGGCTCGAGCAGTGCCGAGGCCACCGATTTTTGGGTTGTTTTGCCTCCTGCGACATATTCTGAGGGCATCACTGTTAAGGTTACGGGCTTTTATGGTGGTGAGCAGAGCTACGTTGTTGGCAGCAGCCTCACGTTCAAGCGCAACGAGTATAAGCGTTTAGTTCGTGAGCTTAGCATTGCCTCTTCAGGTGCTGGCATGGGTGTCGGCGGCTGGGGCGATGGTGAGAATATCGAGGGTGAGATATAATGCAATTACAGATAATAATTTTTTATTATGAGACACAAACTACTATTAACTTTGGGCATTGCGGCCTTGGCATTTGCGGGCTGTACTGCCGACGTGGATGTGATTACGCCTATGCCATCACCTGATGGTAGTGTATCACACAAGGTTTCAATTGAGGGTAATATCGACCAGCGTGACAACACACGTGTTGACGACTCTGGCTTCTGCGCTGGCGATGTTGTAGGTCTTTACCTCGTTAACTACGATGGTGACACCCCTGGCACACTCCTTTTGGAGGACAATCAGGCCGATAATGTTAAGTTTACTCTTGCCGATGATGGCACTTGGAGTTCGGAGTACGATATCTATTATAAGGATAACGACACTAAGGTTGATTTCTTTGGTTACTATCCTTATGCTGCGCCAAGTTCTATCGAGGCCTATCCTTTCGAGGTTGCCAAGGATCAGTCTAAGGGTGCTGAGCATGGTATGATGGCTGCTTACGAGGCTTCTGACTTCTTGTGGGCTAAGCGTGAGGCTGTCACACCTACCGAGAAGCGTATCTCTATGAAGTTCCAGCATAAGATGTCCTCTGTCCGTGTGCGTCTTGTTCAGGGCGAGGGCTGGGCCGATGAGGCGGAGTTTGCTGCTGTTCAGAAGGACGTGTTGGTTACCAATACCATTCGCACCTCTACTGTTGACCTTGCTACGGGTGTTGTTACTCCTACGGGCGATATGCCTTTGGACGGCATTATCCCTGCTAAGGATGGCGATGCATATCGTGCTATTGTTGTTCCTCAGAGTGTTCCTGCTGGCGAGAATGTCTTGGTCATCACTGTTGATGGTCACCCTCGTCCGTTCTCATGTTCCGAGACTACCGACTATCTTCCTGGCAAGATTACCACTCTCGACATCAACATCAGTAAGGCTGAGCACTCTGGCGAGTATGAGCTTGAGTTGGTTGGTTTCAGCATTATGGAGTGGGAGGCCGACAATGTGTCGCACCAGGACGATGCTCGTGAGTATGTTGTTGTTCACTCGCCTGAGGCTGGTCGCTTGGAGAAGACTATGGTTGACCGCTATGAGATGGATGTTACGGCTATTAAGAACATGAAACTCACGGGTGAGATTGGTGCTGCCGACTATAAGTTTATGCGTGACAAGATGACATCGCTTATGCGCCTTAACCTTAAGGAGGTAGAGAGTAAGATTGATGGTATTTACAAAATTCCGCAGGACGCATTTAGCGGTAAGACTACTCTTATCAAGTGTGTGCTTCCTGATAAGTTGGAGCGCATTGAGTATGGTGCATTCTCAAGTACTTCACTCACAGGTACTGTTCAGTTGCCAGAGGGTTTGAAGTATGTAACTGGTTTTGGTTATACAAAGATTACGAATGTTCAGTTCCCTTCTACATTGGAGGAGATTGGTAATGCGGCGTTTTACTATTGTTCATCTCTTATGAGTGAGCTCTCTTTGCCATCATCATTGAAAGTTATCAATATAAATGCTTTTTGCAAAGCTGCTATCAAGGGCAACCTTGTTTTGCCTGAGGGCTTGGAGGTAATTGAAGGAAATGCATTTGTAGATTGTAAAGGTTTGACTGGCTCTTTGACCATTCCAAGCGGTGTTCATATTATCGGTTCATCTGCATTTCAGAATTGCGGCTTCACAGGAAACCTCACCTTGCCTATGGGTTTGACAGAGATTCAGCAGTCTGCATTTAATGGTACAAAGTTCAGGGGCGAGTTGAATATCCCTTCAACCGTTACAACAATCGGTAGCGCTGCGTTTGCAAATAACGAATTCAATGGCACTCTAATCCTTCCAAAGGAGTTGATTTCGTTGGGATCGTCTGTATTTAGCGGCTGCTGGCGATTGAGCGGTGTTGTTGAGATTCCTGAGAACATCGTAGCTATTCCATCGAGTTTGTTCTACAATTGTAAGAATATCGAGGGTATCGTGCTCCACAAGGATGTCGAGGTTATCGAGTCGCAGGCATTCGCCAACTGCTACTATATATCTTCGATTGTCAGCAAGGCAAAGAATGCTCCAACAATCAATGCTAATTCGTTTAGTGGTGTAGCTAAGGATAACTTTACCGTCGAGGTGCCTGAGGAGTCTATCAAGAAGTATCAGTTTGCATCGGGTTGGAGCGAGTTCAAGCGTTTTGCTGCTCACTGCGAGTTCTCAATCTCTCGCAACCTGCTCCGCACGCTCAACGCTGAGCACTCAAAGAGCTTTGTGATGCGTGCTCCTGCGGGCGAGGCGTGGTCGGTTGAGTCTGCACCAGAGTGGGTAACCGTTACTCCATCGTCGGGCGTAGGTAAGGTTGATGTAACTATCACCGTCGACGAGATGGCTGCTGCCGATGTCGCTACATTCAAGACTGGTACAGTTAATTCCAACGGTACTGTTGTCGAGAGCACCCACGCTGGTCGTGGTGGCGAGGTGGTATTCTTGCTCAATGGCAAGGACTATCGCACACGCATGACTATCGAGCAGTACGATTACGAGTATGGTGATGGCGACCTCTATACTCATCAGACCAAGGGCGTAGGCAATGGCGTAAATATCGTGATTATGGGCGACTGCTTCGATGCCAAGGATATTGCCGAGGGTAAGTATCTCAAGGCTATGCAGGATGCTTATACCTACTTCTTCGATATTGAGCCTTATGTGACCTACAAGGACTACTTTAATGTCTATACCGTATTCGGTATGTCAGCCGATAGCGGCATGGGAACAGTTAATACCATTCGTGAAGCTCGCTTCGGCTCACAGTACACCTTGAACGAGGGCGTTTCGCCTGACTTCGAGACCGTCTTTGCAGGTGCTTGCAGGGCTCCTATCAACAACAATGTAAGCAATACTCTCGTTATCTTGGTTGAGAATAGCAACGAGTATAGCGGTTTGTGCTATATGTGGGGCGACGGCTCGGCAGTGGCTCTTGTGCCTATGAGCAACGACCCTGCACCATACGACTTCCGTGGTCTTGTACATCACGAGGCTGGTGGTCACGGCTTTGGTAAGTTGGCAGACGAGTATATCTACTACAACGCCTTTATCCAGTCGTGCGGTTGCATGTGCTGTGGTCATGTCGATGCAATCAATGCGATGAAGTCATATGGCTTCTACACTAACATCTCGCTTTCGGGTAGTATGCAGGAGGTGCCTTGGTCGCACATGATCTACGACCCACAGTACTCTAATGTTGTCGATGTTTATGAGGGTGCTTATATGCACACCCGTGGTGTATTCCGCTCGGAGGCTACATCGTGCATGAACAACAACATTCCTTATTACAATGCTATCTCACGTGAGGCAATGGTTAAGCGCATTATGAAGTATGCTGGCGAAGAGTACTCTTACGAGGCATTCAAGGCTAACGACCATGAGTCGTTGCCATCTACCTCTGCCATGACTCGAGCATGGGAGGGCGAGGGTGCGAAGTCTTCGTCGCAGCGTGACCAGCGTGAGCCTAAGCTTATGGGTAAGACACCAAAGTTTGATAAGAGTAAGTTCTAAGAGCGACAATATAGGGAGAATAGGGACGATAGGGACGATAGGGAGAATATCTATGACCACTACAATTGCTATAATCCCCTAAAATAGAAAAACTATGAAGACAATATATAAATATAGTATAGCATCTGCATTGGCACTCCTCGCAGTGGCGTGCCAGCAGGTGATCAACAATGTCGAGCTACCTGCCGACAGTAGAATGATGTTTGACGTGGTGTCGCCAGGTGCGCATACACGTGTTAGCAATGGAGCATTCGAAGCCGAGGACAAGGTGGGTGTATATGTTACCGACTATGTCGACGACCAAACGGCTATGCCACTCCAAATCTCGGGTAATCGTGCCAATAACGAGGGTCTAATCTACGATGGTGCTGAGTGGGCTGCCGAGCGCACAATATATTGGGGCGAGGGCAAGAGCGATGTCTATGCCTACTACCCATATATGGCAGTTGAGGATATCGACGAGCAGCCATTCTCTGTGGCTCTCGACCAAACTGTCGAGGGCGCTTATGAGGCAAGCGACCTCTTGTGGGCTAAGGCTACGGGCGTGGCTGAGAGTGGTGGCAGTGTATCGCTTGCGATGAACCATGCCATGAGCCGCTTGGTAGTAAAGATTATGGCTGGCAAGGAGTATATAGGCTCGTTGCCTAAGGATGCTACTGTACACCTTCACTCAACAGTTACCGACGTGTTGTTTGCGTTGGACAATGGCTCAGTGGTGAAGAACCCATACGCTGGTGCAAAGTCTATCAAGATGCGCAACCTTGGCATCCGTACCTTTGCCGAGGGCGAGGCTGTTGTTTATGAGGCTATTGTAGCTCCTCAGATGCTCGAGACCTCTGTGCCTCTGTTGGAGATTAACTCTAAGAGTGTGTCGTATCTTTTGGAGGATACGTTCAACTTTAAGCCTGGCGTGTCGTACACCTATACCGCTGTGCTCAACGCCTCGACAAACGCTATCAAGGTGGAGATTGGCTGCGAGATTGAGGATTGGAACAATATAGGTGGCTCTGATGGCGACGACGGCTCAGGCTCTGAGGGTGGCGACGACGATGGTGTCGACCTCTCTTTGTACACCGACCTCTCGGCTGAGGGTACTGCAAACTGCTACCTTGTGCAGACAGCAGGCAAATATAAGTTCAAGGCTGTCAAGGGTAATTCGGATGTTACCGTTGGTAATGTAAAGAAGACCGAGGTGCTTTGGGAGTCGTTTGGTACGGATGTTGTACCGAATGTTGGCGACCTTGTAACAAAGGTTGGCTATAAGAGTGGTTATGTCTATTTCTCAACTCCACAAGAGTTCAAGAATGGTAATGCATTGATTGCTGTTCGTAACTCAAAGGGTGTTATTCTATGGTCTTGGCATATTTGGTGCACGGAAGAGGGTTGGAATGACCAAGTTTATGGTAACAACGCAGGTATTATGATGGACCGCAACCTTGGTGCCACCTCTGCAACTCCCGGTAATGTTGGCGCTTTTGGATTGTTATATCAGTGGGGTCGCAAAGATCCGTTTATGGGTTCATGTGCAATGAGTGGCACAACACTTGCTGCTTCAACAGGAAGTTGGAGTGTAGCTTCAAGTAACTCAATGGATTTTGCCGAAGAGAATCCAATGACATTTTTAATAAGCTGGTACGGTGGTAGTGTGCCCGGTAATAGCTGGCATACATCGGAGTCTAAGAAAAGCATTTACGACCCTTCGCCTGTAGGTTATAGGGTGCCTGATGGTGGAGAAAATGGTTTCTGGGCAACAGCGTTGGGCACATCAAGTTCAACAGAGGCAGGCACAATGTGGGATTGGACAAACAACGGTCGTCACTGGACTCTCGCAGATGGCGAGTCGACAGCGTGGTATCCCGCTGTCGGTTATCGTCACTACGACAGTGGGGCATTGATCAATGTCGGCTCAAACGGCCATTGTTGGTCGGCTTCTCCTAATCCGAGCTACAGCAGCAATGCGTACAACTTGCACTTCTACACTAGCGGTGTCAACCCAGCAAACAACTACTATCGCGGCTTCGGGTCCTCTGTGCGTTGTGTCCGAGAAACTTATTAATTATTGAATTATGGAATCTAGCCCCGTGCCCAGCACGGGGCTAGATTCCCAAACTTGTCATAGACAAAACATTGTCTATCTTATAGAAAGCAAGTTTGTTGCAATTAATCTGTTTTAAAAAAAGTTGGATGGATTAAATATTCTGCATAAAGAGTTCGGTATTGTACCGGACTCTTTCCTTTCAACGACTCCTTGCAAATCCCATTCAATCCACATTCGTGACATTTGGGACTACGTGCTGTACACACATATCGCCCGTGTAATATCAGCCAATGGTGTGCCTTGGGTACAATGGTTTCGGGTATGTATTTCATTAAATGCATTTCGGTGGCATAAGGAGTGGTACAGGTTTGGGGAACCAATCCGATGCGGTGGCTTACGCGGAATACATGGGTATCTACCGCCATAGCCGCTTTGTTGAAAACCACACTTTGAATGACGTTGGCAGTCTTTCGGCCTACACCGGGTAGCTTGACTAATTCTTCCAAGGTGTCGGGTACTTCGCTCTGAAAATCCTTGACTAACATCTGAGCCATGCCGACCAAATGTTTGGCTTTGTTATTGGGGTAGCTCACACTACGGATGTATTCGAAGATGACTTCGGGCGTGGTAGAGGCCAAGGCTTCGGGAGTAGGAAAGTCTCGGAAAAGGGAAGGAGTGATTAGATTCACTCGCTTGTCGGTGCATTGGGCACTGAGGATGACCGCTACCAGCAATTCAAACGGATTACCGTAATTCAGCTCGGTTTCGGCTACGGGCATGGCTTGTTCAAAATAAGCCAATACTTTATTGTATAGTTCTTTCTTGGTCATAAAGGAATTTGTTTGTACAAAGATACGATATTTAAGGAATTGTCCTTATCTTTGCATCCAAATTTAAAATATTTCTTTATGGATAAGGTATCGGAAAACCCTTTCAAAAACCGAGCAAGCAGTCATACACCGCTTATGGTGATTACTGCACTCTTCGTGACTCTTTATTTAGTGTCGAACGTGATGGCGGTGAAGGTCATCAGTATTTTCGGATTGTTTTATTTTGATGCAGGAACCATTACGTTCCCCTTTGCGTATATGTTGGGCGATGTGCTGACCGAGTTATGGGGCTATCGTACAGCCAAAAAGGTGATATGGATGACGTTCTTTTGTAATATTCTGATGGTGGCATGTACACAGATTGGGGTATGGCTTCCTTCGCCTGATTATTTGGCTGAAACAGCGGGCGCTTATAATCATATCTTTACGTATGTACCTCGTATTGTATTGGGCTCATTGGCGGGTTTTTTGCTGGGTGAACTTTCGAATGCCTGGTTCATGGAGCGTATCAAACAGAAGACCAAGGGCAAGCATTTATGGGTACGTACTATCGGTAGTTCCATGATTGGCTATCTGTTCGATTCTTTACCTTTTGTACTGATAGCCTTTGCTGGAACCGTCTCTACACACGATTTACTGATGATGATAGCATTTCAATATGGCTCCAAACTGCTGATAGAAGCATTTTTTGGTACTCCGATGGCTTATGCGGTGATACATTGGGCGAAGAAATACGCAGAAAGGAGCCGTCGTGGATAGGTATTCGGTTATTCACACGAAACTTCCTCGTGAATTTGTTTTATTGCAGGGTACGGGGTGCCGATGGCGCAAGTGTACCTTTTGTGATTACCATGAGGATGTAAGCGAACGATCGTTTGAGGTGAATCGTCCTGTTCTTCAACAAGTAACGGGCATATATGGAGTGCTGGATGTGATAAACTCGGGTTCCGCTTATGAATTGGATGAAGAGACGTTACAACTGATACAACAAGTTGTCAAGGAAAAGCATATCCATACCTTGTGGTTTGAAAT
>JAEIGA010001775.1_pt1 | contig 34189 bp, 54 predicted proteins | sample 9270691 | NCBI WGS metagenome assembly JAEIGA01 (sample SAMN17057246, study PRJNA624740) | gut metagenome | biome: biome; isolation source: fecal sample | host: Bos grunniens | place: China: Xizang | collected 2019 | reverse complement strand
CTAGCATTTAAGTCTCTCCTTTCTATCCAATAATAAAAAAATGGGTGAGAATAACTATATAAGCTATTCTCACCCTATATAATCATCCTTCATAGGATTTTGAAAATATTAGTAATACTTTTGATTACCTTTGGCCTTATCTCTAAGGATTAGGTCCACTCTTCCCACTCCATATTGATAGTTAAGGTATTGGTAGAAGTGTTTAAAGCAGCTTTAACATTGCTATTGGCATTACCAACAATAGTCAAAGAACCTCTTTCAGTAGCGCCCATAACAGAACTCAGAGCAGCCTTAGCACCATTAGTAGTCGCAGTAACCTTCAGCTCCTGATCTAAGCTAGCATCATAACCAGTTGGCACATGAGACCATCCTGTCAAATCAGAGGGATAAGTTGCTCCGCTCTGATCGGCAATAGCAACAATTAAGTCACCAATTTTACAAGTCTTACTGCCAATTTTAAAATCAGTACCGACAACTACATAAGTGTCACCAGCTTCAACTCCTGTGGTGGGCAAAGCTTCAAAGCGCTTTGCGCTCGCATCAGTTGTATCATCACCAACGGTACCCATATAGCGCATTGCATTTGCAGCTTCAAGTCTGCTGTCAGCGTAATCCTTAGCATCGCTCAAAGTTTTAGCATCAGCTTTTTGTCTTGCATCAACCTCGTCAGCGATAGCTTTAGATAACTTAGTATCTAAATTATTAATATTAGTTTGCAATTGAGTATCTGCGTTCGCACGAGCAGTAACTTCATCAGCAATAGCTTTAGCATTAGCTTTTTCTGCAGCATCTGCACGACTTGCTTCTGCAGCTAAATCTTTACCAAGTTGAGTAATATTATCAGTATTTACTTTTTCTACAGCTTTAGCACGAGCAATTTCATCAGTAATTGATTTAGTATTAGCATTAATCTTTTGCAAATTGGAAGCAATACTTTCGTTCAGAGTGCTTTTAGCTGCATTTACAGCAGATGTAATAGCAGCATTGCGATCTGTAACTTCTTGAGTAATAGCAGCTTCGCGAGCAGAAACCTCATCAGAAATCAAGCCTTTTACTTCAGTAATTGCACCCTCACGAGCAGCAACTTCATCCTCAATAGCTTTATTCAAAGTAGTAATATTACCTTGAATTCCACTAATTGTTTGACCGTGAGAAGTAACAGTTTCGTTTAGCTCCTCCACATCTTCAACAACCGCATCTAAGGCAGACTGTTTGGCATGAGTTTTAGCTTCTTCAACGACTGCGTCAATGCGCTGTCCTAAAGCAGTATCTGCGCTCTCACGAGCAGCAACTTCATCAGTAATTCTCTGACTCAGAGCGCTATCGGCATTGACCAAATTGGCAATGCTATTAGCATTGGTGTCAGCTTTACTCTTCGCCGCATTGGCAACTTCAGAAATAGCATTTTCTCTTGTGGTTGCACGCTCAATTTCTACTTTCAACGCACCGCCATTGACAGCTCCGTCAGTGCCAAAAGTAGCAATCTTATTCTCTGCGGCTATCGCACGTTCTCTTTCAGCTTGTACTGCATTAGCAGCAGTAGTAGCATTACTAGTGATAAGACCAGCTAAACGACCCTCTTCTTCCATTGCACGATCTTTTTCATCGGCAATAGCATCAGTATTTACTTTTTCAGCAGCCTTAGCACGTTCGATTTCTTCATCTAATAAACCTTTATTAGTATTAACAATACCGCTTAAAGTACTAACAACACCCTCCAAGGCATCGACTTCCTGCTGAGCAGTATTTGCTTTCGCCAGAATTTGAGCGTCAGCCTCTGAGCGATCTGTAATTTCTTTATTTAATGCAGCTCTCAAAGATGCAATAGAGTCACCGCTCTCACCGCCGACGATATCGTCAATACGCTTACCCAAAGCTTCTTCGGCTGCGGTTGCACGATCAATCTCATCTTTTAAAGCGCCACTCTTCAAAGTGTTATTTTCAAACTTAGCAATTTTATCAATATTAGTAGTATTGGTACCAACAACTCCTGTTAATGCGGTCAAGGCCTGATTTAAAGCCGCTAAAGAATTTACCAAAGTGGTACGATCATTAATCAGCTTAAAGTCTTTTGCAGTAGCATCCCAGCGAGCCAATGCATCATTTTCAATAACATAATATAAAGCATGAGCATTATAACGATCTTCTTCGTTAGCAGGGTTTAATTTATATTGAGCCAAGTCAGACATCTTAGCAACAGTAATAAAGTCGCCAACACGAGAGCGCTTACCGTTATGGTCAATATAAATACCAGGTTCGTCAGTGGTGATAGAAATTGCGCCATTTTTAATGGGCAAACTAGTCAAGCCACTTAACGGACCTTTTCTAAACAATAAAGTATCAGCCATTTATATTTTTCCTCCTTACTTCAACTCTTGCCAAGTTAACATCTTATATAACTCAACAATGTCCAATTCATTCTTCTCTACACGAGAAGTTAGACTAGATAAACTTGATTTAGTGTTAGTTAAATCAGAAGATAAAGAAGATAGAGTTGTGGCAACGCCAGCTAAAGTATTCTGAATTTCGCCAACATCAGTTTCTAAAGAGCTAATATCTCTTTGAGCTTCAGCAAAATCAGCATTACCAGCCAAATTATCAATCTTACTTCCATCGACTTTAACAATGCTTAATTCACGATCATCGCTAATATTAAACTCTTCGCTTACACTAGCAATAACATTCTTTTCAGCATCAGCAGGCAAGTCTCCAAGCTTTTCGATAAGCTCATCACTTACTAAAGATTTACCATTTTCTTTAGTGACCTTAGTAGCAATGGCGCCTTCTAAATCGCCCTTGATAGTTTTGATAGACTCATTATCTTTCAAATCAATGTCATTAGGAACAGACTCTAAATTCAACTTACCACTTGCGTCAACAGTAAATTCTGTATCAACACTCTTAATGAAGTTCTTTTGTGCGCCAGTTTCTACTGTTGCTAACTTAGCAATTTCCTCATCAGAAACTAAGCTATGTCCAGCAACCTTGTCAACTTTAGCCTCAACCTCAGTCTTTTTAGCATAAGAGCTTAGATCAACTTCCCAAGAGCCAATCTACTCCCAAGCTCCATTGATAACCATCCACTCATAATACTTATTATCATCATCTTGCAAGCCACTTGCAATCATATAAATAGTATTCAAGTCAGCGTCATCAACAGAAGGTAATTCAGTAACAACCTCACGCTTTAAATGATCTGCAGCACTGACAGCGGCGGCGATCGCAGAATCAGTCTCAGTCTTGGTGTAGATATTCTTCAACTTGGTGTTGATAGCAGTTACGCCAGCCTCCAAATCATCATCAGCTTTTTCTAAGTTGCCAATATTGGTATTAATAGCATCAATACTATTCTGTAAAGAAGCAATGTTTGCGCTAACGCCTTCCATAGTGGTGGGGTTAGACTCATACCATCCAAGAACAGCTTCGCCATCCTCGATTACAACCTTAGGCTCCAAACCATTCTTCCACTCATATGCAGCGCCAGTGTCGGGATCAATATCACCAACAACAACTCTTACATATTTTGCTTCAGCTGTATCAGTAGCTGCAATATACTTATAATAAGCAACGCCGAAGTCATGTAGAGCAAGAGTACCATTATTGATAACAATGGTATGCTCGTCTACGACTGTGGCTGCGCCGACCTCTTTCAATGCGCCAGCAACAGAGGTAATAATATAAGCAGTAGCAGTTTTATTAGTTGCATCGACTAAACCTAAAATCTGACCAACATATGCAGTAGGATTATTAGATGCATATTCAGCCATTTCCTCATAAGTATACCATACAGCACTACTATCCAGAGGAATAGGTTCATTTCTATAAATCGCCATAGGAAGACCCATGGTGTTGAAATCTTTTACAATTTTAGCCATTATTTAAGTCCTCCTTATCCTAAAGTAATTAAGTGAGTTTGACCCTCATCCAAGGATGCAGGCTGATAAACCCAAACATCATATTTGACAGCAGTATAACCATCTTTACCTTCAACATCAACTGCATTCTCAGTATAAGTGTAATTATCCTTCGCAGGAGCGTTCAAAGAAGTGGTAATAGCAGCGCTAGTCAAACCTGCACGAGTATTGTCAGCAGGAACTGCAATAATGAAACGAGTGGTGTTTGCGTCTGCAGTAACCAAATACTCCTTCTTACCATTGTAGTTAAAGCCATTAACATTAGTCTTGTTATTATCATTAGTCTGACAAATCAAACCACGAATCAAGTCAGAAGTTAATGCACCAGTTCCGCTATCTTTACCGATGAAAGAAGCACGATATCCAGTCATAGTAGCAGTATTCTTAGTCAAAGTAGTACCACGAATAGCTAAACCAGAGACAGGAGTACCAACGTTATTCAAAGGTGCTACACCATCAGTGTGAGTAACACTTGCAGAAATATAATAACTAGTATTATCAGTTACAACAAACTCAGGCATAGAGCCAGAAGCGGCAGTAGCAGTTTTGCCATTAGTGTCAGAAATTGCATAAGTAGCAGTTACACCAGTGTCGGGTCCAAATTCATATTCGCCCTTTTTAAAAGTGGCTTTATAAGCAGGAGTAACAGTAGTACCAACTTCATAGCTGGTGCTAGTACCATTATAAGCCATAGTTAAAGTAGGCTGAGTGACTTCTGGATCACGAGCAGCTGCGAATAAACCTGCCAAAAACTCTTGGACATTTTTGCCTTTAGCAGAAACAGTTTCACTACCAGTATCACCAATAGTAACAGTACCTACAGCTTCAGTGAATACAAAGTCATCATTAAAGTAAACATTAGAAGCATCGTAGTTGCCATCTAAAGCTACCCATTTAGTCATTGCCTGACTAAATACATATGCAGTATGCTGATAATTATTCTCAACAATTGCAGTCTTTACAACAGTAATATCACCATTCAAAACTAAACTGCCAGAAGTAATACGAGCAATAGCAGCATCATGAGTTTCGCCGTCATTCAAAGTAACCTCATATAAAGAAGCACTACAGTTTGCGGCAGCCCATGTTCCGTCTCCACGCAAGAACAGGTTATCTTGACCCTTCTGGGGGACTGGCACAAGGCCAGCCTTACCCATTGCACTTGCGGAGGCGCCGCCAAAGACTAATTGTCTAGGGTCTTTATTTACCCAGGTTTGTGAAGCCCAATCAAAAACGATATAAGATAAATCGCCAAGATTGCCATCAATAACAACATCGTCCAAATCATCCAGCTTCATTAGAGGCTTATCAGAAGAACCGCCCGCAATTAGTTTATTACCTAAATACAGTAAACCTTCATCAGAAGCTGCATCGGCGATGAAATACAGAGTATCTGAATTTCTATCAGCAATAGGTAAATTATTCCATGCGGCAGTTGTGCCTCGCATAAACTTTACATAATTAGCCAATGTAATCTCTCCTCCCTTTATTCATCAGTTATATATTTAATTTCTTAAAAAGAAAGAAATTATTCGCCTTCAACTCCGCCATTATCTGGTGGGGTTGGATTTTCGAGTGCTTCAATACGAGCTGTTAACTCTTCGATTTTTGCACTCATTTCTGCAATCTTCGCATCAGTGATTGCAACATATTTTTCAAAAGCATCTGCGCGAGCCGCTCCATTGACCGCTGCAGCCAAATCATTTAGTGACTCTTGGCTTGCTTTGGTATTCACTAACTCACTCAGGGTATTCAATTCAGTTTGATTTGCTTTTGCACTAACTAAATTAGTAAGCTCAACTACGGTACTGGCTTCTGCCTTATTGCTCACTGCAGTCTACAATACTTCAAATGCAGATTGTTCAACTTTAGTCGCCAAAGCGTTGTCAACGGCAGATTTATTATTATCTACTTTAGTTTCCAAGGTGGTGACAGTGGAACTATCAGCCTTATTGGAAAGTGTGTTACCTTGAGTGGTAACAGTATTATTTAATAAATCAACACGATCGTCTACTGCGTCAATCGCAGCGGAAGATTTTTCATCCAATTGAGTAATACTACCGCCCAAAGCGGCAATAGCCTCAGTATTCTGTCCGACAATTACATTTACCGCATTTAACGCTTCAGATGTTGCGCTATTAGTCTCAAGCGCAGTGATTCGATTAGATAGTCCTGTCGCAACAGATTCAGCAGCACTTTTATTGTCATTGACAGCAGTAGTTAAATTGCTAATAGCATTGGTATTATTACTAATTAAACCTTCAATACGGCCTTCTTCGTCCATAGCTCTTTCAACCTCTGCAGTAATTAAATCTTCAATACGACCTTCTTCATCTGTAGCTCTTTTAACTTCTGTAGTGATTAAACCTTCAATTCGACTCTCTTCCTCTTTAGCTCTTGCTATCTCCGCAGCTAAATTGCTATCACAAGCACTTTTATTGGCAGTGATTTGAGTCTATAAAGATTCAGCTATCACATCAATAGCTTTATCTTTTGCTTTTAAGGCTTCGACTTCAGTATTTAATGTTTTGATGTCATTAGTATTAACATTAATCAATTTCTGCTGACCTTGTAATAGCTCTAAATTACCAGCTATCATATTTTCAGCATATTGTTTAAAAGTTATAATACCTTCTGCTAAAGTCTTAGAGCTTGATTTATCATCAAAGAATTCTTGACGAAGGTCTTCCATATCACCAAAAGCTCCGAAGAAGTTATTATCAGTATCCCAATAAGTAGTTGGGAATAAATCTCGGTAATCACCCAACTCTCCTTGAGTTTGATCAATTTTATCTTCAACATCATTAAGATGACCATTAATTTCGTCAACTGCGGCGAATAAACCAGTGCTTGCACCATCAGAAGCTTCCTCTGCCGGTACACCGACTTTGTTTTGCAAGTCTTCAATGGCCTATTCAGTTTCAGAAATTGGCATCTAATAATATACATCATTAGAAATTGCGATATGTCCAGCTTCATCATATTCAAATTGAGGAGCTTTAATAAAAGAACCAGGAGTTAAAATAGTATAAGTTTCTCCAGAAGGGATTGATTTTAATCCTCCGGCGAATTCCTATTTAGTCAAGTTCTCGCCGCCAGCACGGGCATGCTAGAAAATATAAGAATTTGGATTATTTGCGTCTTGAACCGCATAAATCCAACGATTGCCAGTACCAAATTCTATAATACCTTTTCGGCCACTAGCTTGAGAAGCCCAATTATCTATAACAGGGTCATTTACTGTAACGCCACCTTTATTCTTAACAAGAATTTTATAGAAGGTGTCAATTAATTGAAAGTATGTACTACCATAAAAACTCATGCGCTCACACCTGCCCCGCTATAAACTATATCAATTAAAAGGCGATCGGTAACGCCATCTTGATCATAAACTCTTAAATCTGCGGCATTGAATTGAATGGCAAAGATGGTGCCGTATCCTTCTAAATCAATTTCATAAATTCCAGTTTCTCCGACAACAATTTCATAAGGGCTTTCATTTAATCGAAAGCGAGTATTAGGACGACACTGAATACCAATTTTAGAAATTGAACCATAATCTTGAAAAATATTACCACTTGTTAATGCTGTTAAATAAGCATTCGGAGTAGTGTAAGCAGGATAGTTATTTGAAGATCTACTTCCTGTACCATAGTATCTAAACTATTTAATATATTTATTACTTGCCACGCTCCCATCCTCCTTATATAATATTTTCGGCGGCTTTTGTAGTAGTTAATGACATAGTACCATTATAAGATAATGGTATTGTAATTTTACTAATAATATAGTCGCCATTCAGGTTTGTGTCTTCGTCATATAAATAAATTCTTGTATTTGGCTATAAATAATATACTGGAATTGTTGTTATTGTTGCAGATTCTACGCAATAGCTATGCTCATACAGCAATTCATCCAAGCGTTCTTTTGCAGACTTACCCTATCCGCTTATAGAAAACATTGTATCGATGTTTGGTACTTGAATATATTTATAACCAGTTCCTCCGTCATTTTGAGTAATATCATTAATAAATATAACTCCAGGAGTTTCTCTAAAGTAAATAGACTTTATATTAGTATCATTGATAGATTTTGTCCTAGCTCCAATGTTTTTGACACTGTATTTACCAAGAACAGAATCTACTTGAGCATCTAAAAAATCAAACCAAAAATTTAATAATTGAGGCGCTTCGTATACAGACTTATTCCAATATTTACGAATATCTGTATCTGGAACATCAATATAATAATTTTCCTCTCGATCTTTCTTCAATTTGGTAACTTTAACTTCTAAATCATCCCGCTTTTGCGTTAAAGTTACTAAATCACTTTTGCGTCTGAAATACCAATCCTGTAACATTCTTAAATATAAACTAGGATCTGTTACAAGAATTTCTTCTCCATCTTCTGACTAAGCTGTAAAATTATATTTTGGAGCTACAAAATCAACACTCAGCATAGAGGAATCGAAGTTTGCATCCTTCACTTTCGTATTCCAATAGGTGACTAACGATTGAGCTTTAACGCTTTCATCAGATAAATAATTATTTAATGCGACAGTATCATTCTCAATACCGCCTAAATTATTATCACTATAATCAACCTCTTGACCATATACTTCTTGAGTTAGTGCTTCCACTTTAGCATTTAACTCATCTAAATCTGCTTGTTTAGTACTATATTCATCAGACAAGCCTGGATAATATAATTCTCGCCAGAAGCCCTCCAAGTCAATATAATAAGACTCATAGCCTGTGCGGCCGTTTGGATAATATAAATCATTGTTTAAAGCAATATTCATTTCAAAGGTATCTTCTGTATTATGTTTATAATAATCTTTGGCCATCTAATAAATAATTTCACGCCAATCTACATAATTTAAAATACCCTAAGCTTCATATTCTTGATATTCTTTTTCAATCTTATCTGCAACCATATCTTCAAAAGAACTACTAGTTGGGAAGGCTGGATTATAAAAGAAAACAGTATTTCCGTTTCTTTTTACATCTTGCTCTAAAAATTCAATGTATGTATGATTATCCGAGCATCCACTATAAGGTGGAATAAAATCTTTGGTGACATAATTACCATTAGAATCAACTACTTTCTCAGTACGATAAGTAGTCTATGCTTCATCAGTATAATAAGAATGCCATAATGTTTTCGTTGTTGCTCCATTCGCAGGATTACCACTACCCTGCTGTGCATTATATTGACCATCTTTCTGCCGAATTAACAACCATACATATGAATTCTAATTAACTGAAGATGTATATGTAATAGGAAGTGATAATGCGGGAACGCATCCATTTAAATCATTGCGAGAATACCATTTCATAGTATAATTTGGCATTTCACCAGTTAAGATACTATAATAGTTGTACCAGTCTCGGATATCCCACCATCCCGCAGACCATGAACCATCCTCTTGTTTTTTAGGTGCGGCCAAGGCATTCGGAATAGGAAATAATAATTTAAAACTATGTAGTTTATCATAGAATTGATTTCGGATTTCCTCTTTTGCCTTTTGCTTTAACTCTTCTATTATACTTCGATCAGTCATATAAATTTTACCATTAAAGGCTTTGTAATAAGTTGGTTTTTCATCAACAGCATAGCGCAAATGAACTGGAATTCTAGCGCCAGATACTGACTCTCTTTCACCCCAAATAGAATAATCATTTTTTAAGTTTTTCAATTGGGGATTATTATTAAATGAAAGAATTAGTTCGCCACCATTAAAAGTATAAGCAGAAGAGGAGGCAACAGCAAGCTATTCCATAGGCTAGCGAGCGGCTTCACTACTATATAATAAAGCTTCATATTTATCCAAAAGACTAATTAAATAATCCTTTTGTTGCTCATAAGTTTTCTGCAAAAAAGCTTCATAGGTAATAATATTTTCTCGTAGTTTTATATCATAAGTACCCCATGCGATACCGCTTGCGGTTTCATATGCTTCGTACTGTTCTACAGTCATATCTTTTTTTAGCTTATCAATAGCGTCTTTTAATATACTAATATTAGAAGTAAGCACAATAGTTGTAGGTCCCCACATAGTAGAAATAAAAGACTATTTTTTCTAAAAAATGAACTATCCATTGATGTCATAAAAATATTCAAATTCAACTAGCATATTTTTAATTTTGTCTAATACTGATGTAATTGTTTCACCAACATTAGCAATCAAATCGCCAGCATATGTTAAATCAGTTTTTCTATAACCTGCGGTTTGACCATATTCAATTTTTGCAAAATAATACGGAGCATATACAGTATTGCCATTTTGTGTTTCTTGAAGATATACTGGCAACGGGTCTTCTACACCGACCAAACTCTCAACCAATAAATCTAAATGAGAAACAGGAATTTCACTTAAAGCAATCGGAGAACCGCCCTATTGTAAATAATATTTTTTAGTATCATTTTCTAAAATTGCTCCGTTATAAATTTCTGAGCCAGCGGGTCTCCATAAATACATTGGAATATCATATCTATATTCTAAAAGTTCTAATCCAAAAGTTTCTAAATCATTAATAACAATATTATGATATGGCTCATTTGCATATACATGCACCATATTGCGAATGATTTCTGGAATAGGAATTTTTTTAATTATCCAGTTACCATTTTCATCTTCTTCTTCTATTTGTCCAAAATCAACAGAAGAAGTTAAATTACCTCCAACATCACCATTAAGTAAACTCATTTTATCTTTTCCTTGGATATTAATAGTAAAAGTGTTAGTAGTGCGGTTAACACTAAAAGAGGCAATTAAATAAATACCCTGATTAAACCAAATAACCTTAGGATATCTAGGATTTATGGGATTTTCAACACCAATTTCTAATTTAAATTTAGTATTAACTCCCCATAAATAATCATTATAATTAAAATTGTCTGCAACAATAGTTAGCTGACAAGAGCGTCGTAACGCAGAAGATCCATCTAAATTAACGGATCCTTGCGTTACTCTACCCTCCATACTCGCTTTTGGAGTTTCGTCTAACTATAAAGCAGTAATTCTAGCATAGATAATTTTATTTCGATATCGATCTAATTCTAATAAAAAATCTTTATAACTCTATGTACTAGTCATACTCCTTTACCTCCCTTATAAAGCTCCAGCATCTCTTAAAGCAGATTCTAATTCTAACACATAAGTATTATAATTTTGATCCATTGCAGCCTTACGATTGGCAATTGTAGTTTCATTTTGACCGGTAGAAATTGCTTCTTGCCAAGCCTCTTTGGAAATAAGCCAATTACCTTTCGCCGTTTTTACTTCAGGATCTGTTTCTTCTAATCCGTATTCAATTTCTTTAATACGGAAGGCTGCATCTACTAAAACGCCAGAGCCGATATATATTGATTCTACATTATCAATATTTGTAAGTCCTTCAATTCTACCTTGAGTAGATGGTAACTAATAGATACTATTTTTATTAGTATGATAATGGGGGCATGACAACAAAGGCTCGCCTGCCATATCTACAATTAAATTACCATCTTCATCATATTGATAAAATTTTTCCTAATGACCAATTTCATGACAAACTTGACATACGAAAGTATCAAGCGCATTTGGGTTACCTTCCATGTCAATTATGCTGCTACCGTTAAAACTAAATCGATAATCTGGTTTTGCCGCTTTAAGAGTTTTAGAAGTGCCGTACATGTATCCTTTTAAAGCTTTTGTATTTGGATCATGTACTTCATAAATTACAGTAGCATTCCAATCTGAGCCACTTAAAATATCTTTGCCTTCTGGATCAATAGAAAAAGTATTCGCAGTTTGCTAATAACAAACCCAAGTAGGTCTTTTTGTAACTTTAATAAAATGAAATTTGCCAACCTAAACTCTAATATCACTTAAATTAGTAATTACATTTAATCTATCTCGATCTTCTGCAACATCTGGATATCCCGTACCAATAAATTGTCTAACTTCATCTCTCACTGTAATATCACTCACAATGCTAAAGTTATCTGTTGGCGCATTATCATAATAACAATAAGTTAATTTAGCTCCATCCCAAGAGCCAGGATTGCTTGGATTACCAAGTAACTTAATATATTTTAGTGCCTTATCTGTTTTAAATGGTACATAATAACAGCCAGTGCCACCAATTTCAACTTCGTTTAAATTTGTACCATCAACAAAGTCAAAACCAATTAAAGTGCCAGGAGTAGCCTCAGTAATATTTGCAAAATAAGCATCCGGTAAAGTTATTAAACCATTAACAATAGCAAATTCTGGAGGAATATCGGCCAATCGAATTTGAGCAACTTTCAAATCTCTGTTGTCTCCAAAAGGCGAAGTAATAAATTGATAATATTTTAAATTTGCAAAAGAATAATCTGCAATTTCATACGCAGTACAAGAAAAAGAATGTAGCATGCGGCCCACCGTATCATTTGGAGTCAAAGAAGTGTTTAATAATCGGACAATAAAATTACCTTCAGTTGGTGATCTAAATAATTTAGGCTCTCCATTAGTTAGCCACTATAAAGCCGCCATTTTAAATTCTCGTTCTCTTCTTAGGTTGTCTGCGGTTAACCATGAATCTAATTCATAGCTATTGTCACTATTAGCAAGAGTGGCTTCTTCGCGAGAAATATATAAATTCTTTTGAATTCCCGCAAAAAATCTCTCATTAGGATCACTTATTAATGATAATAAGCCAGAAATTGGAAACTCTTTATATTCAACATTACCATTTCTAAAAATAAATGGATATTTTCCTCCAATGGTATCTATCTTACTTTCTAAAATGGTTGATTTGAATGAACTAATTTTTGGATTAAATCTGATTCTTAATTGACGCTTTCCATCAAATAAAAACGCATCTTCAAAATCCATAAATATAGGAGAGTGTTTAAATACTGTGTGATATTGGCCTAGCCGATCTGGATTTTCAGTGTAAGATTCATCTAAGACCTCTTCCACATTTAAAACACGACTAGAATATAGGCCTTTTGCATTATAAGCTTGTAAAGAATAGATATAATAAACGCCCTGTTTCGTAGTAAAATCTTCCCAAATTTTTACATCATTTACATTCCATTTACTGGGATGTGTATCTGCGGCACGGGGTGTCATCTAAACATTTTTATACGAAAAACAATAAATTTCATTCCAAGTAGAGTAGTTATCTTCACTACTTGCTCGACTTAAAACGAAACTACCATTAATAGCTTTTGAATGCGTTGGTCTAAGATGTAAAGATACGCAACCGTCTTCAAATATTGGAGTTGCAATTAATTTGCAAGGTAAATTTGGATCAATAGACTCTGACTAAATAATTGCATACCCCTGGGTTTCTGCGACCAAACCATTCATAGTAGTAATTTTATATGAAAGATAGTATGGAATACCATCTTGTAGTACTTGATTAATAGACCAAGTATCTGAAGAAGAAGTTGTTGAACGATCTTTTGAATTATCATGTACCTATTCTCCACTAGTCGCAATAACATTACCTTCTGGATCTCTTAAATAAAATTGATAGCTATAAACTTTTTCAGAGCCATCTTGATTTTCTCCAGACTAACTATAATATCCAGTATATTCACTTGCTCCAAAATAATTGTGATTTAAAGTGGGAATCTCTAAAGTTGGAACTGTTGTACATTTAATCACTCCTACTGAAGAATAATATCCTACAGTATTGTGTTGGTCTTTAGTTACATAAGCCAACTACACCTTATAAAATTGTCCTGGACTTATTTTTCGAATTGCTGGAGTAGAAGAATATAATTCATCAATCTAAAATGAAGCATCATATTGTCCGGTGGCGTCATTATAGCTGTAAGAACCCTGTAAATTATCAGCGATAATTGTATTGGTCTATACTGTCTTAATTACCACAGACATTGCAGCTACTTCACTCATAGACACAGATCTATTCTGTGTAAATGGTATCTTTAAAGTACGACCAGCAAATGCTGGTAATTTTCCTTCAATTGTGGGAGGAAATAATTTTGTAGCCATTATTATACTCCTTTCTCTCTTATATAGTGGGGCGGGCCGCAGAAAAAATTTCCTGCGGCCCGCAATTATAATTAGTCAATCATAAACATGAGAGCTTCCATCTGGGCAGCACTCAGCATCAGATCGTCATTCAGGCTGTCAATACTAATCTTGTGAATTGCGACATCCTGCTCTAAATTGAAAAGGTCTTCCAATTCTTTACTTGCTTCAGCCAATTTATCATTAGGAATGATATACTGCTCACCGGCATCGTCAAGAGTGCCGAAGCTCTGAGCAATCTCAAGACGAGAGCGTTCAATGTCTTGAGCCAAAGCCAATAAAGTATTCTTATTCTTCTGTAAATAGAAGTTAATTTTGATAGGAAGTTTCTGCTCACTATCAATGAAAGCTTCCATCAATTGACGAGTATAAGTGTAAATTTCATTGTTTGTCATAATCATAACAAATAATCTCCTTTTTCACATTTTTTATTTATGTCGATACTGTAAATGTAATACCACTTACAGTAAAATCAATATCATCATCTGTATCAGAGCCCACGAACTCTTGATCAGTAAGTGTTTTGGAACCAGTTAACTTAATTGTTTTATTAGATGCTGCTGTAGTTGGATAGTAGGTAAAAGAACCATTATTAATAACATAATCCTTACCATCATCATATGCTATATAAAAACCATCTGAAGAAGCTGTTGCGTAAGAGGGAACTGATGATACGGGGCCATATACTTTACCATTGTAATAATAACAATATCTCCAAGCTCTAGCATAAGCTGCAGCATCTGTTACATTATAACCAGTTTTAGCTTCACCTCTAGTGTAATATCCAGACATGGATACTGTATAACTACCAGACATGGTTATATTAACTTTTTTTTTTATTGAACTCTTAAAGGCTAAATCACCTAATTCATTACATTCCGTAAATATACCATTATTGAGATAAATTGGCTTAGTAGCACTACCCAAAGTTGTCCAAGAACTAGCACTTGTACCAATTTTTTGAGCAGTAACTGCATATCCAACCGCTTTCGCAGTACCAATATTAATAATACCCGCACTATCACGAACATATTCTGCTAAAGTTTGTGTACCATCTACAAGGATATTTTCAGGTGCTGCAAAATTAGCATTGCCAGCTAGAGTAAAATCACCACTTACAGTGAGTGAACTGCCAGACAAAAGGGTAACGGCACAAGCAGCACCTTGGCCAATTTGACAATAAGATGTGTCAATTGTAAATAAGTTACCAGTAGCCCACAAGCCGTTGGCATAGAATTTTAATGAACAACCATCATTACCAATACTATTACCACTACCAACAACATAAATACTACCATTACTAGTCATCGTATAGCCATCTTTAGGAGTGGTACCAACACCAATATTGCCATTTAAATAACTTTTACCATTAACTTTTAAGCCATAAGTACTATCAGGAGCGATGCCAATACCAATATTACCAATTAAATAGGTTTTACCATTTACATATAAATCATACGCTGCATTTGGAGCAACATTTACACCAATATATGCGGTATCTGTAAATGTTGTAGCGCCTTTAACTGTTAATGTAGTTAAAATTGCACTAGTGGCACTTAAAGCACCCTCAGCAGTTACATTAAAGGTTGAACCATTAGTAATTAAAGAACCAGTAATACTACCACCTGAAATAGCACTACCTCTAATGGATCCGTCATCACCATCTAAAACAACATTATTACAAGTCAAATCATTGCCATCAATAGTCCAGCCGCCAATTTTACCACCTGTTGCAGTAACAGTGCCTGAAATCGTTGCCGCACTTGCATATACATGACCATCACGAGTTACGCCAAATGCATTGCCTGCAATAATTCTCCAATTTTCACTAGTGCCTCCGCCCACAGTTGTAGAACCATCATTATATACACTATATAAACCAAGGAAATTGGTAGTGCCTTTAGTGCCTGAAGTTAACTAAAATGTTGTTGCTCGAATATCTAAACCACCTGCTCCAGTAAATTGTACATAAGCAGAAGCATTACCAACTTTAAAATAATCCTCTTCAGATGTAGGATGGCTGTTTAGATATAAGCTGTCACCTGCAGTTAACTCAAATTTAGCAGCCCAAATCTTACCTTCATTTAAATTAAAATAAACGCCTTGAGGATTTGTAGCGTGCTGAGTTAAAGTATAAGTCCAATGTTCAGTTCCAGTAGCAGTGTCTACAATTTTCGTTGGAGTAAGTGTTCCATTCCAATTATTAGATCGTAAGATACCAGTGGAAATATAAGTTGCATTGATATACAGCTCTTTGCGCTTTCCACTAGCACTATCTTCAATTGGAACCATCCAAATACCGACCATGTTATTACCAGTAATTGGATCTTTAATTAACTTATTAAATATTGCGTCTTGAGATAAATATAAATCATATTGATTTTGAGTATTACTCATATCTTCATCAACATCATCTTTAGCTGGACACCAGGTAGTAGCAATACTGCCCTCTTCCAATTTTGCATGCCATAAATAAAAATCACAAGTGCCTTTAAATTCAGCCTGCAATGCAGTATAGCCAGTAATAATTGACGCAGTATATTCAAAATAAGTCCATTCATTTTTTGTAAATGTAATTGTATTAGTGTTTAGAGATTGGTCCGCCTACTCAGAACTATCTGCAATAGGATTACCCGTCTCATCTAAATTATATAAGTTTAGAGTCAAAGTGCCTTCATCTGCGCTCTATGCACAAATCCAACCAGAAAAAGTATATTTCTTTGTTGCTCGTGATTTCACTATATTTTGATAGATAGTGTAATCACTATTATTTACTTTAACAACAATATCCTTTAAATCAGAAGCTGGACCAACATTTTCAGCACCGTCTATAGCAACTTCGGCTTTCTTCTACCAAGCAAATACATTATACAAATAATCAATTGTACCATCTTCCTTATAGAAAATGGAATTTCCTTCACTATCTTTTCCTTGTTCAACAGGAATCGATTTTACAGGAGCTGTTTGTCGTAATAAATTAGCTCCACCTAACTATTCTGTTAAATACAAACTATTAACACGAATAGTCAAATTACCATGCGCATCTAAAGCTAAGTATCCAGGAGTAGCCAAAGCCGCATAATCATCATTGCTAACCCAAGACAAGCCCTAAGCATAATCTACTCTTGTGCGGCCATCATTACCAATTCGCATATAATATCCTACGATTCCCTATTCTGGGATATCCTGAGGATTGCTATTGAAATGTAGAGTAGAGCTTGTAATCTTAAAATCATAAGCATCAATATGACCGTTTTGTAAATCAATGCACATGCCTGCGGTACTTGCTCGAGTGATTCCAGTTTCATTGACTTTTCCGCCTCCGGGGAATGGATCATTTTCATCCGCAGGATGAGACCCTGTAAACCAGTTGGCAGATGCAATTACTCCATAATTGCCGCTAAATAAAATTCTACCTGCGCCGGCCTTACCCAAGAAAGCAGTACCATCAATATTAAAACCAAAACTTTGTGCGCCATCATGGAATCCATAAATGCCCAGGCCTGTCATATTGGAAAATCCAACATCATTTTTCTTTTCAAAACCAATATTAGAATTTGTTCCAATTGCCACATCTCCCATTAATACACCCTCAAATGTGTTATTACTGGATTTGCGGCCTGCGCCAATCATGGTTGATAATATTGTACCATTTTTTTCATCAATTGTCAAACTACCATCCCAGGAGTTCAACATTGTAGAAGCATATCGATTCTATATAATAATAATTGGCTGTTCCCATAGAATTGAATTACCATTTTTAGCTCGTACTACCGCGAAGCATTCCATATTATCCAAATATAATGTAGATGGTGTTAAACCTCCTGCATCATTGATAACTGGTAAATACTATGAATATAACATATAATTATTATGCTTTTTAATATCTTCTAAAGTTGAATTTTGAGTAATTGGCACATCTATTAACTCAATGAAATTATTTTCGTCTTTAATATAATATTTAATATCCCAATCAACCGCAACTTCACTATGGGCTTCAGTTATAATTGATCCACTTTCGTCACAAATGTCTTTGCCTAAGAATAACTTATATGGAACATCATACATACTTGTATTATCTAAAGTGCCATAGTTATTATATACAATTGTAGTGGGACCGGAAATATAATAAGTGTCTGCGCTCCAGGGAATTGCTTGTAAACAATCCAAATCCACTAAGCGAGATTTCTCATTATCATTTTCATCTGGCATTTTAAAAGAACATTTTAATTCTACAATACCAAAATTGCCCGCTGAAACAGTTAAACCAGTAACATTAGTACCTCCGATTGGAGTTAACTATAAACTGGGTAAATTTTTTTCTTCGTTTCTTAAGAATAACCAATTAGCTCTACAATTATAAGCTTCTCCAGTTTGAAGACCAGCGGCTGAAGTCGCGGTGCTAATTGTTTTCATCTCACCTGCGGCATCTCGTAAAGTTACACTTAAACTCAGTCCTTCTGTTTCGGTAACAGCTACCTAAGTAGAAGTATTTAGTATATCTAATGTATATTTTGTACCGTTTGTACCAGCGATTCCAAAAGTAAACAGCTGTTCTCCATGTACTGGATCATCATCGTTTTGAATATGTACTTCACACATTAAATTATTTTGAGATGATGTTTCTTCATACTTTGGTTGAATTTTATACCAAAAATCTCGATTATCAAAATCGCTACCATTAGTATAATCCCAATAATGTTTACCATTTTTTTCTTCACAAGTACATTCACTATATAAATTTTCACATTTACTACACATTTTTTGTGCAGAAATTTGCTTATAGAAACATGCATATCCGCTCTTAGAGTAAGAGGGTTTTTCTGCTTCTGGAATATCAATATCTGTAGTAAATCCTCTATTTACAAGATAATCTTTATCATATGCTAGCATAGTAGCATTGATTGGTACATACCAATAAATACCAGCATTAACCAATGCCTCATCCTTGGCTAAAAGTCCATCATAGTGACAACGAATGCGTCTGGCTTTTTGTTCATCAGCAGCATCCTATAAAAAAGTTAATTCTGTATAAACCTAAAAATTATCTTGAGAATTTTCACCATGTTCAAAAATTAAAATATCGCCCTTGTCAAGAGTCGTTTTATCAGGAATGACATCTTCGTTAGTAAATACTAATTCATTACTTTTATACATATTATGATTATAAAATACGATTGCAGCGTATTTTTCCTCAGGAATATCATATTGCATAAAACGGCTAAACATTCCTTGACCAGGAGCTGGTCTAATTGCATGAAGTGGTTTACCTTCATCGTTTTTAACTGGATTATTATTCTCATCAAAATATTGACCCGATAAACCAACATTTACGAAATCTTGATCATCAGTGGTCTTTTCATAATAAATTGCATTTTGATTATAATCTCCAGTAGCCAGCACATAAGATTGAGATGTGCTATCATAAATATAATATTTATTTTTAAGATATACGTCTGCGTCTAAATTAATGATTCGATAAAAGTCATTTAATGTTAAACGTCTCCAGCCATCTGGCATCAAAGATTCTTGATCGGCGTTTTTATAACCTTTCTCATATCTATACCAATAAATACAATATTTATTATGGTAAGCGCTCAAATCCTATTCTTGATATGTTTTAAAATTCGTTTTTGTTTGATATGTCTATAATAAAGTAAAATCAACACCATTTAACACATCTGCTGGGAAACATTTATTATATGGAGTCAATACACCATTTTCATCATAGCTCATACCAAGATATTCGTCCATGGTAGTTAGAATACGTTTAATACGAATGGTATAAACGTCAAAAACACCTTTGTAACCACCATAACGTGCGGAAGGGCCTGTGATATGAGGTTCCATTTCCGCAAATAAACCATTAGTTCCTAAAATTGCATCACGTACAGCCTAAAAATTATTGAGAATAATTTGAGCATAATTAACTTCCCACAGACTGTTCCAAGTGCTGTGCTGTTCACCAGTTAACTGCTCTTGAGTATCTCTAGCAAAGTCTAAAATACCTGCATATTGTTCTACCATACCACATTTATCTTTGGAGGTATCAGTAAATGCTGTTGTGATTGCATTGGAATAATTTAATAAGTAATGCTCTCCACTACTAGTCACTAATTTATTAATTGCAGCAGTAAATTCATTAACCTTAATAACTTGCTGTCGAAATTCAAGTAAAATTCGATTTAAGTCTTGATTAATAATATCTCTAGCCTTAATAATTAATGGAGTGGCCTCTTCAATGTTGGCAGCTAAATTTAAGCTATCTTTATCGGTTGGAATACCATCTCTACCCTTCTGAGCAAGTAAACGAGTATCCATTCTTGATAATTTAATATATTCAAGTTCATCATATTCTGGACTATAAATACCATCACTAAAACCAACATAAGTATTATTATCATCCTTATTATACCATAATAGTCCTAATTTTTTTAAATTAGTATTATCTGTAGCATTATGATATTTATAAGTTAATCCGTTTTCAGTATAAATTTTTACAACATTATCATCTGTTTCAGTAATATCGCTACCAAAACCAACTTGGATATTATTTACAATAATATCTGGGGTTAGTGGATTAGGTGAAATAGGACCAGTTAAACGATCTTTAAAATCACCATTCTAATATAAAGATAATTCAATACCTTCAATAATACCCACTGTTGCAATATTAAAAGTTTTTGCTTGCGGTGAAAAAATAGAAAAAGCATAAGGATTGCCAAACATTTCTTTACTGCTTAATTCTACATATCTACGAATTCGGCCAGTGGATTCTACGCTTGGACGAACTAATAGATCTAAACGTAAACCATATGTACCAGCAACCAAATCATAATTTGCTAATAATGTTTTAAAATCTGCTTTTAATATAATGGTATTGTAGATTCCATTTGCCTATAAATCGACATAATTGCCGTTGTCAAGGCGTTGATTCCAAATGATTACATTGCGCTCACTTCCATTGGCAGTAATACTTGCAGTCTTATTCAATGGAACTAAATTGCCACTCATATTGACTACACTATCCAATGGAGATACATAGGTAATTGGAGATGCATCATTATCAGAAACATATTTACCAATAATAAATTTTTTCTATGAAAAATCTCCCATAGGAACGGAAACTCGAACCTACTATCCAGCCACATAGTTATCTAGATCAGAGTAGGCTTTATATGTAACACTACCATCCGTTACTTTGTATTCACCATTTTTACGATTGTTATCGTCTACAATGGTACAAATAATAGTTGTATCAAAAGATACAGCATCTAATCGTTTTTCAAGGATTATATCAATACCTTGAAAAAGAGACTCTAAATAATCTGGGTGATTATTATTTGCCATGTAACTAGACTCTCCTTTCTCTCCTTAATCTATTATATCATAAAAATTTAGAAAAGTCAATTTTTTTAATTAGACCAAATAGAAAAAGGGCAAGCTACATTTCTGTAACTTGCCCTAAAATATTAACGATTTGCGTATTGTGCTGCTTGATTAACAAGATTATTAAATGCTTGTTCAAGCTCATTGTGTTCTGTAATTCCTGGGAAGGATGCTTCAATATGAACATTTTGCTCTAAAGTATCTGTATTATTCATATTAAAACGAGGAGCAGATAAAATGCCTCCAATTTGAGAACTTGCACTTTGTAAATCAATAACTTGTAAAATTCTTTCTAAAATTTGCATACTAGCCAAGAAGTTTTCTGTATCACCCTGATTTAAAACTAACTCTTTCTAATGTAAGAAAGCCAGCTTTCCATGTGAGCCGCTCCAATCACCAGTATATCCGCCGGTATCAAAACCAAAAGCAGTTCTAACTTTATTGCGATCTGCTTTAGTAACATAGCCGCTCCAACCTCCGCCAGAAGCATAAAGCATTGGAACTTGCTGTCCATTAACATAATTCTCAGATTTGTATTCAACTGTACCAAAAGAAATTTTCGTATTTGATTTAACAGTATGTGTACCCATTCTAGCATTTGTATTTTTTGCAGCATATAGTGTAATAGAGACAGATTTTTCTGACTGTCCTCCGCCATTACCATTTCCACTACCAGAGCCATTTCCACTACCAGAGCCATTTCCACTACCAGAGCCATTTCCGCTACCAGAACCGTCTCCGGCATTACCGCTTCCTCCGCCAGTTCCAGGAGTGTACGAAGGCGCGGGAGGGGGTGTAGCGTTTGAAATCTTAGACTGTGCCGCAACCACTGCGTTAATCGCAGCCGCAAGAGCTTCATAGCCCTGTTTCACAGAATCAAGACTACCTCTTAAAGTAGCATACTTATCAGTAACATCTTTTACTGCCTAAAGTTCATTCTTAAGGGCCTAAACAACGCCACCTTTACCATCTTCTCCGATAATAGCTTTTCTTAAATTATCACTTTCATCAGTAACATTTTTAATACTTCCTTCGATAGAGCCTAAATCTAGGCCAACATCTTTGGCGATTATCTCCATTTCGCCTTTCCAGGTGGAAAATGCTAAACTAACTTGAGAGACATAATTATTTACAGCTACCATCCAAGTGTCAGTTGATCCAATCATTTCATTAAATCCTGCGGACCAGGCTTCAACTACTACTCGATTGTCAGTTGTTACTGCAATAGTATGTAATTCAGAATACTGCTGCAATTTTTCATAGTAATACTATTTGGCAGATTCAACTGCTGCATGATATTCAGCCTCACTTTCAAAAGCTCCTGCCAAATATTGCTGCTACAAGTCTGTTAAAGTATCATACATCTCGTTTAGAGTGGATTGATATTTTTGTGCATAGTCATTGGCGCCATCTAAAGCAATGTTATATAAACTATTTTGTTTATCTAGCATTTCTTGCTCTGCCGCACTAACCGCAGCTCTATCAGCAGTATAAACATAACCAAAGTTGCCTTCATTATCTCGCTGTAAACGAACAGTTGATTTGGCTGTTTGAGCTTCATCCAAAGCGATCTCTGCCAATAGCAAATCATACTTGGCTTGCTGAATTTGTAATTCATATTGACTTAACTTATTTTTATTTTGTAACTGGTTAGTTTCTTGAATAAAACTCTTTAAACGCTATTTTGCAATTGAGTTATTAGTTTTATCAATTTCCTGCTATGCAGTACGCATTAATTTATTGGTTTCATAAATTTTATTAGTGGTAGTCAAATACTCTTCTTGCAAAGACTAAGCTCTTTGTAGAGAAGTTGTCATCTAATCAAATGATGTACCACCAGTTAATGCATTTTCTAGAGTCTAACCTAAGTCGCTAAGTTTATTCTCTAGTACTGCTCTTAAAGCTTCTGCCCATTCTTCAGCACTATTTAAATACTCTTCCTCAGCTTCATTAGCCGCTGCTAGAGCATCTTCATATTGCTTTAAGTACATTTCTGCCGCAGCCTAGTCTCCACTAGCAAGCGCAGCCTGATAGGCGAGATATCTCTCATCAGCCTCATCTTGATACATTTTCATAGTTTCTTTAGCAACTGCGACTTGATCACCAATCGTTTTCGCCTTACCCTCTAAGACCTTGCCCATGGTTTTATAATCAGTGCTTTTGCCCATAGTCTCCATTAAAGACTAATAGTGATCCAATACTGAAGTTTGATGCTCCATGCGATCGGTGTATTTAGCAATTTCTTCACCAGCCATTGCCAGAGTATTACCATAATACTCCATCATGGATTTGTCGAGATCATTTAAAGCCTATAAATTATTTAATGTACCTTCTTGAACTTCTCGCAAGCCTTCAACATAAGCCGCTTGAGAAATTTCACCTGCGGCGTAAGCTCTTTCAAGCTCAGCCATATGATTAGCATAGTTTTCTAAATTACTATTATATAACTCTAATTGACTTGCTCCAGTCATAGAACTTGTAGAATCTACCATCAATGCCGCAGCCTCAGCCATTGAATAGAAATCATCTGAAATTTTACTTAAATAATAATCAACTAATTTCATTTCATCATCATTTAATTCAATTTTAATTTCTAATTCATAAGTTAGTATTTCGTAATTATTATCTTGCCATTGATAAAATTTTTCAGTTAACTCATTGTCAAGATCTTCTAAAAGCTCACGAGTGTCATCATACTGACCTATTGCATCTTTTAAATTATCGATGCGTTCTTGGATTAAATCAAGTTTTTCTTGTTCAGCATCACTGACTTCGCCATCTTTATTGGCCTAATCTGTTGCATCTTTAAGATCATTGTACAGCTCTGTCATAGCTTCAGTATAATTGGTAATTAAACCACTGCTATCAACATTTAACATAACGCCAGCATCTTTAGCAGCATCAAACATTGCCTAACGATCTTCATCAAGGTATTTTAAAGCTTCCTCTTTTTTCTTTTTGGTAAGTTCAATCTCTTGCTATAATAATTCGTTATTCTTCTTCATCATATCAAGACGACCTTTACCATAAAGACGATTTGCCGCTTTAGAAGCATCATTCATTTTATCTGCTAAATCATCAATAAGGTCATTAACCTCTTTATAGCGATCAACGATGTCGGATTTTTTAGGTGTTTTAGCAGGTTTTTTAGAACCGCCTCCACCTCCGCCGCCACTTTTTCCTCCTGGATTTGCACCAGAAGAATTGTTCATAGCACCTGTAGAAGTTTTAGTCAAACTAGTAATTTCTGGAGTGCCACTGCCAGATAACGCAGGAACTTCCATAATTTGAGTTTGCTCAGATACACCACTTTGCCAAGTTTTACTAACTTGACGATAGTTTGGTACAGTACCCGTCATAGTTGTACCGTCAGGAGCTGTATAACTATATGTGTAATCACCAGCGGGATAAGTTGCAGTTTCAGTAGTATATTCTGGAACTGAGGTTGTTACTTCTTGAGGTTCTGTTTTAAAAGTAGGTTCATAGCCTAAGCTATTAAAATAAGCCTAAGCTTGTTCAACCGTCATGCCAGCTTCTTGAACTAACTAATTCGCAGCCGCCAAGAAATCGCCAGTGTCTAAAGTACTACCAACAGTAATATTAGCATCCCAACCAACAATTTGATCATGTAAACTGCGCAAATCTTCACTTACTTGATCAATATCGCTAACAACTAAGATATTACATAAGATATCTTCAGCCAGAGCAACTTTTAATCGATTGATAGCTTCTGCGTCTCCTTTAGCAGCTTTTTCTATATCTTCTAAATGATCAATAATGAAATCATTATCAATAAATTCTTCAGAAGTGCCCAGAACATCAGACATTGCATCTTTCATTCCAGACATTGCTTTAGCATATTCATCAGAAGATTTATCGGATTTCTTTAAAATATCGTTCCAATCTTCAAAACTGTTTGCCAGCTTCTCAATACCCTTATTCATTTTTTGAGTATATAAAGCAACTTCTTCAGCAGCTTCTTCACTCATATTATCAGCGATTAATTCAGATTCATTCGCAATGTCTAATAAATGTTTAGAGTATTCTTCAATTTCTGCAACATCAAGATTTTCCCATTTTTCCTCATTAATGGCCGCTTGCGCCGCATTCGAATAAGATGCATTAACAATATCTTCAGGAGTACCATCGGAGCGAGCTTGAGCCATCATTTGCTCTCTCTCTGCAGCACTTTCAGCTGTCATAAACAACTAATCATAATATGACTATAATTTTTGACGTTCTGCTTCAGCATTAGTTTCGAGAGTATCAAAAGTGCCCATGTTTTCAGTAACTGCTTTATAAATTTCATTAGCATCGTATAAAGATAGAGTACCTGCCTCTAATGCTGCGTTCCAATCAGCAAGCTTACTGGGATCAAATTCGCTCTAACCTAATAAAGCCAACTAATCTCGAACGATTGTAGCCTCATCATTAGTTAAATAAATTGATTTTGAAGCCTCATTGCGCTACCAAGCCAGACTGCCCTCTAAATCTACTCCGCCATTTAACCAAGCATCCTAATTGGCAATGATATTACCCTTAGTTTCCGTTACAACATATGCTCCGTTTTCCATTTTATAAGTGCCGTCAGCATTGCGCTCCAAAGTGCGTTGAGTGTAACCCCAAGTTCGTTTATCTTTATCAGCACCACCACTGTTATCATCAGTCCACATCACGCTACCAGAATATGTGCCGTCATTCATATCAGTGATATTATAGCCTTTGCTCTTATCAATTTCGATTGTAGCACCATTAACTTTAATACCGCCATTGGGTCCCACGGTTCGAGCAACATAATCAGCATAAGATCTATCATAAGTTCCTTCTGCTGTAATACGAGCCTAATTATTACCTACATTTTGTAAATAGTAATCTCTACCACGTGATACGATATTGGTGGCAGTTGTTACTAATTCAGCCTATTCACTAACCTATTTTTCTAAAGTATTTTTTACTTCTCCACGCACTGCCTAATAAAAGTCAAGTGCATCTTTGGTTAATTTATAAGTGCCATCAGCCATCAAGGTAAAATATGATTGTAAACCTGCTGATAACTCATCATACTGTTCGGCACTAATAGTATCGCCCTATTGCAATTTACTAATTTCGTTTAAAGTCTTCATTTTTGCTGCCAGTGCTTCAACAGACAAGGCAACATCCTCGTTCATTGCGTCAATTAATAAATTCAATTCTTCAACAGTAAATTCAGTTGCAACGCCCGCACCCTTTAATTGAGCGGCAAGATCTCTAGCATTAATAGTAGACCAATCAATATTATTCATGGCTGCAGCAAGATCACCAGCCTCATCGCCAGCCTTACCGAAAATAGTTTCTGCTACGAAATTTGCTGCCTCTTCTCCATGTGCTAAGAATGCCTTATTTACATGTTGACCCATAGAGCTCAATTCACTTATAGACATGGCATCTTTAACAGCACTATCGAAGTTTTCCATTATATCTTGTGCTACTTGAGTAATATTATCATTAGCAATATCTCTACTGCTCTAATAACCATTCAGCTAGCTGAAATAATCATCATACATCTCTTCAGGAGTTTTGTATCCATATTTTTGAGCAGTTGCTTCACTAATTTTACCGTCTTTGCCGTCACCATACTGCTTATCCAAGTACCACTAGACATCTTCCATTGTGAGTTCGCCATCATCCTTATGAGAACTAGCAACTTCACCATAAAGTGCGTCAAATTCTTCCTTAGATAAACCTTGAATACCACCTTCTAAGAATTTTAATAAAGCCTAATCACAAGCCTCGGTTGAAGCAGATAACTTAGCAAATTCTTCAATTAATGCAGTAGTAGAGCCCTCTAACTTTTTAAGAGCCGCCTATTCTGCTAAAAAGCGTCTAGCGGTTTCATCAGAAATTACGCCAATCTCTTTACCATTTTTATCATAATATTTTGCTTTATTGCCATTCTAATTTTCAATGGTATCTGTTGCCCATCCCATTGCTTCAGCATAGGCTTTTTGTATGTCTGCGTCAGTTTTTCCGAATAATTTATCTTTATAGTCACTTTCATATAACTCTTCAGTTAATTGAGTCAATGCTGCACCACTCATATTAGTAATTGCAGTCTATTGCTCTTGAGTTAAACCACTTTGAGTTAATTTGTCACCATAAGTATCTTGCACCTTCGCGGCATTAGCACTATTAATTGCTGCAGTATTTGCAGCCAATTCTTTCACAAGTCCAAGAGTACTTTCTCTATTTGCAACTAAAGAATTAATTAAAGCCTAATCATCTAATTGCAATTCATCTTCTAGTAATTTTCTAAAAGCTTCATCGCTAGCGAATTTTGCATTGCCCTATTTATTATAAACAGTAGCTAACCGATCTAAGGCTTCCTGCTCAGCCTTCGCCGCAGCACCAGCCTTAATGCTACCAATTACACCAGTGACTAATCCAGTAATAGCACCAACAGCCGCTCCTATAATTGCAGCAGGAACAGAGAATACTCCGCCGCCAGCCATGCCACCGATACCACCACCAACTAACGTACCAGAAGCTGCACCAGCAAGACCTGCGCCAAGAGCATTCAATACCTAATTACCAGTGCCGCCAAGACTCTCAATATGATCTCTTTGATATTGAGTAACTTTTGCATCAATTTCTTTAGTACGAGCATTTTGCTGCATTAGCTGATTAGCTCTTTGTGCATTTTTTAATGTTTCTAACTGTGCTTCTTTGGCTCTATTTAAAGAATCTTCATCAATAATAATTAAACCATCAGCATCAACGGTGTATTGTAAATTATCATAAGTATTTAGTAACTCCATTGCCGCCTCATTGGCCTTAAGAACTGCCTCACGGTATTCTAAAGTACCCTTTGTCATGCCCTCTAATCCAGATTGAGCATCTTCATAGGCAGAAACAGAAGAACTAAATTCATTATATGCACTAGATACAGATTGATATGCTGCCGCCGCCTCTTTAGCCTTTTCAGCTGCCTCTTTAGCAGCTTCAGCTTGTTTATTATATTGAGCAATACCCCATTTAACTGCGCCAACCGCAACAGCAACACCGGCTGCAATAATCGCCGCGCTGCCTGCCATTTTACCTAGAGCTTTTCCTGCAGTCTTCCCAGCAGCCTAGGTCTATTCCAAAGAGCCAGGGCCCTACATCATTCCTTGTTGCTTATGCCATGCCGCAGTATTAAAATTATTTTTTACTCCACTAAACTTATCTTTAATTTTACTTCCAGTATTTCTTAATTTAGTTTTAGTGTCTTCCCAAGTTTCTCTTATATTTTTCTTAGTAGTAGTTCTACTGATACCTTTTTCCTTGTTTAAAGCTTTTTCTGCAGCCACCTAGGCTATAGTTGCGGCTACATTTGCTAATTTTGCTACATTTTCTGCTGATAATAATGATTTAAAAGTAGAAAATAAACTCACTAAAGTTGGTATAACCATTCCTAAAGTGGTAAGAACTGTTAAAAACTTCTACCATCCAGAAACATCTGGATCCATAATAGTTTCAAATGCACTGCCAAGCATTGACATTGCTGTTGCTGCACTAAAAGCAAGATTAGCAGATTCAACTAGGATATCACTCCACTGCTTTTGTTTTCCAGTAGCATTCATAATACTATTGCTAGCATTTTCTTGCGCAGCCTGTGCCTGTCTTGTTGCATCTGCGCTATCTAATTCAGCACGAGATTTCTCTCTTACTGCAGCTACATATTGGTCTACCTTTTTTGCCGCCTCGGGTCCAACAACATTTTTAATTTCACCTGAATGTTCTCCAATAGCTTTGCTCAGTTCTTGATTTAAAGCTCGTACTGCAGCCTCTAGTTCATCTACTGTAGATGATTGATTTAATGAAGCAAAAATCTATTTTACTTCATTAGAAACTTCACTACTTGCTGCAACTTTCTAATTAAGCTCATTTACTGCTTGTTTTGCAGATTCAGATCCAGTGCGGACTGCGTTATAAGCATTTCTTGCTTTATTTTCAACTTCTGCCTAAAGCTATACCAATTCTTTCATTGGCTGAATATTTTTATCATAAACTTCATTATAAGAAACTGGAACATAATTAGGATCTTTTTCTTGCTAAGATTTATTATAAGAGGCAATATCAGAAATGATACCATAAGAAGCGTCATCAATATCTTTTTCTGCAGCCTCTTTGCGCTTTTCAGCTGCTACAACAGACTCTCTTAACAAATTAACTCTATCCATTAATTTCTTATTAACTTCAGCTTCAACACCATTCATACGATCTACATTAGACATATACTATTGCTATAATTCTAATTGAGATTGCATACTTTGCTGTTGAGCTTTTTCTACTCCAGACGTATAATCTGTACTAGCAGATACATTATTTACTGCATCATCAATGACTTTTTTACGGGCGTCTTTTTCGGCTTGACGACCTTTTTCAGTCATCATTCGCAAATTATACGCAATATTAGTGAAACCCTGAGAGATCTAGGCAGAAAATACCTTAGTCGCAATGGCCCCAAGAGCTGTCAATACACCTTTTACACCGCCCAGACTATCAATCAAATGATCAACAAAGCCAATAATCTTTTCAATACTATTAGCAACATCAATGAAAAATTCATCATTTAATAGAGATTTATATACAGATTCTGCTGCTGCTGTAACACGATCTCTAGCAGCTTCCCATGACTCTGCATAAATATCTGCCTAATCTTGAAGCGCGCCAGTAGCAGTATTAGCAGTATTTAAGTTAGCCATCATACTGTCGCTATCATTAGTATTCCAGTTGTCTAATAAAGCAACCAATTGCGTATACTGACGAGTACCTGCCACAGTTTGTGCCAATGCAATTTGTTGAGCTTTTGAAATATTATCCCACTTTCCTGCCATTTCATCCAGCAAAGTGTCCATATTTTTAATCTCACCACTAGCATCAAATACACTAATACCAACCTTCTATAAGGCTTCAGAATATTTATTTAAAGTTGTACCATCTTCTAAAGTTTCGCCAAGATTTAAACCCTAAATTCTAGCAAAAATCGTCTTCAAAGCTGTACCAACAACCTCTTCACTTTGACGAGTATTAGAAGTAATGGTTGCCAACGCAGAAGCAGCATATTCATAACTTAATCCAATTGTTCTTGCAATAGACGCAAATTTTTCTAAGCCACCTGCAATTTCATCGGTACTAGATGCTGTTGCCGCACCTAAAGCAGTCATGACATCTGCGTAATGCTCTAATGACTTAGACCCATCATCAAAGTTATTCCATACAGCAGTCATTTGGTCTGCAACTACTTCAGCGCTTTGTCTTGCAACATTTGCCATTTTTACAGTAATATCTGTACGCTCTTTAACTTGTTTATCATTTAAACCCTATTGGTAGTAAATTAAAGATGCATTAGTATATTCAGTCGTAGTTGTGCTCAATGCTCTAGCTGCTTTATTTGCCTGTTCAGCAAATTTGGCCATTTGATCAATATTTTGACCCGTTACAATACGAATATTATTTAATGATTCATTTAAGTCTTGAGCATATCCATAGGCAGACTAAACAGCCCCCATAAATCCATGCAACATACTAGAAGATAATTGCCATCTAACAGTATTTGCTAAGGTGGTACCCATCTCTTTTATTAAAGCATTAGTTCTTCTAATTGGAACTTCAGAATTCGCTACTGCCTAAGCCAGACTCATAAAAGCCTACTATCCTTGCGGACCCAGAGATTGTAAGGTTCTGCCGTATTGCTGCAAAGAAGTACCACTCTACTTGATAGACTAATTTAATTTAGCAAAGTCTAATGTACCAGTCTATTGATTTGTAGCATTCTTTAAATGTGCTGACAATTCAGCCGCAGCCTTACTAGCTTTCTCAATATCCTGAGACATACCTAAATCAATTTTTGAACTTAATGTTAATTTTTGCAATTGATTTTGTAAATCTTGCAACTGCATTTTTACTTTACTAGTATCAGCACTAAATGCTAAATTAACATTTAATTGTTTAGCCATTCTTGTCTACTCCTTTCTCTCCACATTTTTTATTTTGCAAAATAAAAAATCGGGGATTGAGAATAATCACATTCTCAATCCCCGATTATTCCTATCATAATTTAAAAATCTAATAAATAAGAATAATTTAATTAGCCCAATTTAGTCATAACATCCTTGAGCAAAGTAAGATTTTCTGGATCACCCAAAGCCTTTTGAATATTTTGAGCATCTAAATTCAAATCACTATAATCAGAAGAGACAGTTTCAAGAACACCCATTACAGAATTTTTGAATTCATATACATTTTTAATAGTAGTCATAGTATCATCCTGAATCATTTTCCACTCTGATGGCAAAATACAAGTTAATACCTTGTCAAATAATCCAGTACTAACAATTAAATCATAAGTCTTAAAAATATTCTCTTTCATTTTATCAGTGAAGTTAATATTAGTATAAGCATAAATAACTTCCAAAGTCATAAATATTTTTACTCGGATTGGATTCCAATATCCATTATCATCAATAGACTGATTAACAATCTTAGAAATTAGCTCAATCTTTTCTTGGATGGGCAAATAAGAACGCACTTCAATTTCACCGTCACCAAAAGACAATAGCTGAATATCGGTATTGGTCTTTAATCCAAGTTTGCTCAATGCAACTTTAGCCATAACTAAAGCCCTCCTTTATCTCATTTTATAATTATATTATATCAGAAAAATTTCACTTTGTCAAATTTATTTTAATTTTAAAATTGACATTAATTTTTCTGTATCTCTATTTACATAATTCTATAATGTTATATCAACATCATCTGATACCTACTAAATAAATACACTTTTTAAACTCGTAAAAACATCTTCCATACTTGACTGCCTTAATGCAATAATTACTTCCTATATCTAAGTATTAATAGTGGCCATAGAAGATAGGGCGAATGATGTACCATATTTATCCTGTTCAGCCAAAACGTCGCCACCTTTAGTATAAATCAAATTACCTCGACGAGCCTATTCATAAGCAGATAAAAAAGATTGTTCTGAGAATGGAATCTGATATAATTTCATATATCGATATGCTTCCCATAAATGTCCTCCAGAATACTTCTAACCACGCTATTTTCCTTTGCGGTCAGTATATTTATACAGAGTATGCTATTCTGTATAATTTACAATATCTCTATATAATTCATCATCATCTGCCTGAGTAACAGTTAAATCTTTGATAAGTTCTTTAACATCGATTTCTAAACGAGCAAAGTTATTAGTGGTTAATCTAACACGGCTAGATAAGGATGCGGCGCCGCCCAATAGCTATTCCAATTCCAATCCCTATACATAGACCATTTTACCACTCTCATCCTAAAAACCAATAGCATAAGTAATGGGCTCCATTAGAATATCACGAATTTTATTCAATAGATAATAGCCACCAATCATATAATTTAATAAATTGGTATATAAAGCTTTTTCCTAAGCAGTTTCTTTTTCTTCCTCATAGCGCTCATGCAGCACTTGAAGATCGGTTTTTTCGTCAATAATAATTTGACGTCGATATTTGCGAACAATGGAACGATGCATCTGCGCACCAGTTAAATCCTTTTGCAAATCCTAAAACCCTTGTAAAAACCATTCTAACTCATCAGCCACTTTTAATAATAAACTTTGAACTTCTTCCTTAGTCTCAAGCGCTGAAATTTTACTTAATTCATTAGTAATGGACAAAGCCCAATCTTTTACATTAATTAACTCAGCCATTTAATACTCCTTTCTCTCCACAAATGACAAAAAGGGGAGAGATTAATTACTTAATCTCTCCCCTAAAAATTATTTAATTGTCAATGATTACATCAAGAACTTCTCATGAGCGGGGTCATGATTAGTGCGAGTACGAGCACTTACAGCCTCAGCATTACCAGTATTGATAATCTGGATAGCTGCCAAAACCTTCTTGGTCTTGTCGAAACGAGTGTAATCAGGGAATGCGTCCATGGTGAAGGTGAAGGTAGAGGGATCACCGCTGGAAGCCATAGTGAAAGTGAAGTTGGACTGAATCTTGCAGTTAGGAATAATGAACTCTGCAGGCATGTCAACACCGTTAGTATCACGGAACAGAGTAGAAGCCTCTAGATAGTAGTTACCACCGAACTTGTCGGGAGTAATCTCAATCTGCTGTGCCTCTTCTGCACGCTCAACATAGTAGTCAACCAATACGATATCGCCATTAGCGAAGACACCAGTCTCGTCGAAACCATCCTCACGAGCAGGACGAATAGTCTCGCCAGTAGGACCATTCAACAGAGTAATCATGTAGCCATCAATGGAAACATCATACTCACCGTTCTCGTTGGGGGTAACCTCAACATAAGCCTTAGCATCTGCATCCCAAACAACAGCAGGAGTAGCAGCATGGTTAGGAATATAAGGCTCAGTAGCAACTTCGCCATTCTCTAACTTCATAACATAAATCAAATCTTCGTGAGCAACATTAGCTTCACCAGTGTAAGGCTTTTCAGACAGAACGATGGAAACAGTATCACCATCAACAACAACCTTATCAGTCTGCTCAGTGGTGTGAACCTTAATGGTCTTATTTCTAGAACCCTGGATCAAACCTGCACCAGACAGGATCATGAAGCCAGCGGGAGAAATCAGAGCATCTTCCATAGTGAAAGTGATAGTACGCTCACCTTCCCAAGCAACTAGACGAGAGTTACCACGGCCGCCCTGTGCATAAACGGTAGTAGCTGCGCCTTCCATGCTAGAAGTCTTCAGAGTATCGAAATAAATGACAGGCTCGTTCTTGTAGAATACCTTGTTACCTACTTTTTGAGCTGCCTTTGCCTTCAAAACAACATCACAAATTTCGCGAACACCAAATTTCATGGTTTG
>JAEIGA010001774.1_pt1 | contig 34205 bp, 33 predicted proteins | sample 9270691 | NCBI WGS metagenome assembly JAEIGA01 (sample SAMN17057246, study PRJNA624740) | gut metagenome | biome: biome; isolation source: fecal sample | host: Bos grunniens | place: China: Xizang | collected 2019 | reverse complement strand
TGAGACATGGGTGTATCGCGTGACGATGAACACCTGTATCTCGATGGACAGAAAAGAGAAACGTCGCGGCGAGCGTATTCCGTTGGCAGTGGATATTGACTTGTTCGATGAAAACGACAAAGATATGGAGCAAGTGCAGATGCTTTACAAGCGGATTCAGAAGCTAGGGCTGTTTGACAGAGCGATTATCATGCTTTGGTTGGAGAACCTAAGTTACGATGAAATCGGGGAAATTGTGGGCATTAGTGCGAAAAATGTGTCGGTACGATTGGTGCGTATTCGTGAACAATTGAAGAAACAGTAACCATTAACCTTTAACGAATAAATAATATGGATGAATTGCAAGAAATGCGTGAGCAACTAGCTGCGCTGAAAGAGAAATTGAATAAGCAGGAAGTAATAAACGACCGTCTACTACGGGATGTTTTGATCAAAAAGAAAAAAAGTGTAGATAAAAACATCTGGTTTGTTGGAATTTGTGGGTTGATTACAATAACAATCGGAAATTTAACATGGTCCTCTTGGGGAGTAAGTTCGTGGTTTCTGATAGGAACAGCAGCTTTTGTGTTAGTTTGCATTCTGATGACAATCATTCCACATAACTGGGTGAAGAAAGAAGATATACAATCTGGAAATTTACTCGTTGCAGCCAAACAAGTACGTCGCCTTCGCAAATTATACAAAGATTGGGAGATTGTCGGTATTATACTAGCAATTATTTGGGCAACATGGCTATTTATCGAATTCTCGGCAGCAATAGAAAACAAACAAATATTGTATCTCCTAATCGGAGCTTCAGTAGTAGGAGGCATAATTGGCGGAATAATCGGACTGAAAGTATCCAGAAATATTGTGCACACCTTGGATGAAATGATTCAAGAAATTGAAGAAACGTCCGAATTAGACGAGAAAAAAGAGGAAACTAAAAAGTAAAAAAACTGAAAACTTGACAGGCAAAAATGATATAAAAAAACGCAATTCTCTTGCAGAAGTGCGTTTTTTTGTTGTACCTTCGGACGCCGCCTTGCTAAAAAGACAATTGTTTTCGTAAAAAAACTCAAACTATTGCTTTTAGCAATTCCCCCGAAAGTACGGTCGCGAAATGCAGCCCATACTGCAGCACGCTCACAATATGTGCAAAAAAACGGTTGCACTTTGTCATCGCTATCCATCAGCTCATTCTCAAGCGAGCTTGAATGAGTGATGAATACCGTATGAGATAGATCAAATCTATCTTTTTTTGCACATATTGTTCACTTTACTTGCGTATTTGCATTTTTTGTTGTACCTTTGTCGGCTAATTGTTGGGTTATCCGATGAGCAATAGAAAGTACATACTATTAATTGGTTTATTGCTGCTATCCTTTACAGCAATGGCTGAAGTAGTGGTTTTGCGTTCTGGACAGAGCGTTAAAGGAGAGATTGTGCTGCAAAACGAAGATGTTGTTATCATCCGCAGCAACAACGGCATGCGCTATCAATACCCTATGAATGAGGTACTTAGCATTCAGAAAGAAGAACAGGAAACTGTAGTGCAAGAGGAAACCACCACTAGCAAAACGAAAAAAAGAACCGTTTCACTCAGTGCCCAAGCCATGGGAGGAGCATTGTATGTTCCTTACTTAGGTTGGGGAGGATATGCAGGTGCGAACCTGATGATAGGCGCCAACCTAATGAATAAGAAAGTATTTCTTGGCGGAGGGATAGGATATCGCGCAAAAGTAGTCGAAAAAGAAGCATATTCATTTATTCCGCTGCAAGTGTGTGTATCGTCGCTTTTAGGGGAGAAGCAGAGTGCTCCTGTAGTAGGACTTAACGTAGGATATGGTTTTGCCACGAACGCAGGAACACAAGGTGGAATATGCGTGGGCGCAGATATGGGTTGGAGCTTTGAAATAAACCACGAGACACGATTGGTATTGGGACTGAACGCAGAGTGGCAACAAGCGCAAACAGATGTAGAGCAAATAATTGAAGACAAGAAATACACCAACCATATGGGTGTGAATTTCATAACTGTTGGAGCAAAGATTGCTATCCTTTTTTAATTTTAATGAAACCCATCAAAAAATATCACGGCAAGCCTGCGCCTCGCAAGAACAGAATATCTATTCTGCTGAATGACAGCGAGATGCGTGCATTAGAGCGTTATTGCGAGCAATATACAGTGAGCAATCGCTCGCGCTTGATACGTGAGACCTTAATGAGAAATATACTAAAGCGTTTTGATAACGATTCGCCGACTTTGTTCGATTAAGAATCGAAGTTTCAAGACTTATCCTACACTGCCTTCTAGGCTGACTTGTAAGAGTTTTTGCGCTTCTACAGCAAACTCCATTGGCAACTTATCCATCACCTCTTTAGCGTAGCCATTGACGATCAATCCGACTGCGTCTTCTACTCCTATGCCACGTTGTTGGCAGTAGAAGAGTTGGTCTTCGCTGATCTTGCTGGTAGTAGCTTCATGCTCAATGATAGCAGTTGGATTTTGTATGCGCATGGTTGGGAAGGTATGCGCACCACATTTATCGCCCAACAAGAGGCTATCGCACTGGCTATAGTTACGTACGTTCTCGGCATTTGGCATCACACGCACCAATCCGCGATAGGCGTTTTGGCTCTTACCTGCGGATATACCTTTGCTGATGATACGTGAGCGGGTATTCTTGCCGATATGAATCATCTTAGTACCCGTGTCGGCTTGTTGATAATTATTGGTCACAGCTACAGAATAGAATTCTGCACTAGAGTTATCTCCTTTGAGAATACAGCTTGGGTATTTCCACGTGATAGCAGAACCTGTCTCGACTTGCGTCCAACTCAAGCGGGCATTCTCATGGGTGATACCACGTTTGGTAACAAAGTTATAGATACCTCCCTTGCCGTCCTTATCGCCTGGATACCAGTTCTGTACGGTAGAGTATTTTACCTCTGCATCTTTATGCACTACGATCTCTACGATAGCAGCGTGGAGCTGATTCTCGTCGCGCATAGGAGCAGTACACCCCTCTAGATAGCTGAGGTATGCTCCCTCGTCTGCGACCAATAGTGTACGCTCAAACTGACCCGTATTGCCCGCGTTGATGCGGAAATAAGTGCTAAGCTCCATAGGACAACGAACACCCTTTGGGATATATACAAATGATCCATCAGAGAAAACAGCAGAGTTTAATGCAGCATAGAAATTATCGCTCGCAGGAACCACCGAACCCAGGTATTGTTTCACCAGTTCAGGATACTCATGTACTGCCTCAGAGATAGAACAGAAAATAATACCTTTCTCGGCAAGCGTCTCGCGGAAAGTGGTCTTGACAGACACCGAGTCCATCACAGCATCCACAGCCATATTACCTGCGAGTGCAGCACGTTCCTCAAGCGGGATCCCCAACTTATCGAAGGTTTTCATCAGCTCAGGATCGATCTCTTTCTTCTCATCGCCCGTGTGTGTCTTAGGGGCAGCATAATATGAAAGTGCCTGAAAATCAATCTCAGGTATATTCAAATGCGCCCAATTTGGGTGCTCCATTGTAAGCCATTTGCGATAGGCCTTCAGACGGAACTCCAATAGCCACTCAGGTTCATTCTTCTTGGCAGAGATGAGGCGAACTACATCTTCGTTGAGTCCCACAGGAATGATATCGGTCTCCACGTCTGTCGTGAAACCGTACTTATATTCCTGTTGCGTTATTTTCTCTATGTCTTGTTGCATATTATCAAAAAAAGCCGCTTTGTTAGCGGCTTTCTCTGGAGGTACCTGGCGGATTCGAACCGCCGTCCCCGGTTTTGCAGACCGATCCCTAACCGCTCGGGCAAGGTACCAAACTTGCACTCTTTTTTGCAATTCGGCTGCAAAGGTACTGCTTTTTTTTGGATTGACCAAATATTTTTGTGTTTTTTCGCAAAAAAAATAGCGAGAGCTTTGAGTTTACATCCAATTATGGGTTCTGATTGGTTTATATTTATGATTTTTCACGAATAGTCTGGCGTTTTTTCTCCATCTTTACTCCTTTTATTCTTGTGGTAGTGTAGAAATATGGGAGTTGATCCATAAAAAAGAGTTCAACTATTGCATATCTCATAAAAAATATGTACCTTTGCAGCGAATTTGGGATAGCACGCTCTTGGCATAGCCAAGGAAGCGATTATGGAGAGGAAAATCACATTACAGAACAATGAAAAAAGAATATATGGGTACAATCATTTCGTTAGCAAATCAAAAAGGCGGCGTGGGTAAGACCACCACGTCCATCAACTTGGCAGCAGCATTGGCAAAGCAAGGGAAGCGTGTATTACTTGTAGATGCAGACCCACAAGCCAATACTTCATCGGGTTTGGGAGTGGATATTCAACAGCTGAGCAGCACCGTTTATGAGTGTCTTATCAACCGTATTGATCCTACAACAGCTATTCTTCCTACGAGTATAGATGGACTATTCGTGATGCCTTCACACATAGACTTGGTGGGTGCAGAGATAGAGATGCTGAGCATGGAAAATCGTGAGAGGATATTAAAAGGGGTACTCGCGCCACTGCGTAATCAATATGATTATATCTTGATAGACTGTTCCCCATCTTTGGGATTGATTACGATCAATGCCTTGACCGCCAGCGATAGCATTATTATTCCTGTGCAGTGCGAGTTCTTTGCATTGGAGGGAATTGCTAAGTTGTTGAACACGATTAAAATTATCAAGTCGAATCTAAATCCAAGTTTGCGTATTGAGGGCTTCTTGCTGACGATGTATGATGGTCGTTTGCGTTTGTCGGCTCAGGTGCATGATGAGGTAAGACGCCACTTTGGCGATCTGGTGTTCAACACCGTGATTTGTCGTAACGTACGTTTGAGCGAAGCTCCTAGCCATGGTGTTTCTGTATTAGAATACGACCGCAACAGTAAGGGCGCAAAGAATTATATAAGTTTGGCAAAAGAATTGATAAGGAGACATCAATCATGAAGAAAACAATGGGTTTAGGAAGAGGATTAGACGCCTTGATTGACACGACGCATGTGGCAACAGCCGGCTCGTCGTCAATTAATGAGATTGCGTTGAGCAAGATTTACGCTAATCCCGATCAACCTCGTCATACGTTTGATGAGGAGGCGTTGCAGGAATTAGCACAGTCGATTACCGACCACGGAGTGATTTCACCTATCACGCTTCGCAAAGATGCAGATGGAAGATATATGATTATTGCAGGTGAGCGTCGTTTCCGCGCTGCTAAGTTGGCAGGACTGCAGGCTATACCAGCTTATATCCGTACCGCGAAAGATGAGCAGGTTATGGAGTGGGCACTCATTGAGAACATCCAACGTGAAGACTTGGATGCGATAGAGATTGCCTTGGCATATCAACGCCTGATGGATGAGTATCAACTCACACAAGAGCGCATGTCAGAGCGCGTAGGCAAGAAACGTGCTACGGTTGCAAACTACTTGCGTCTGCTGAAGCTTCCCGCAGAGATTCAATTGGGAATCAAAGAGAAGAAGATCGACATGGGACACGCGCGTGCTATCTTGGGTTCTCCCTCACCAGAACAACAGCTGAGTTTGTACAAGAAGATTTTACAAAATGGTCTGTCGGTGCGTCGTGTAGAAGAATTGGTTAGCAGCAGCAAGCCTGCAAAGAAGGCGGTAGTCACCTCGGATCACACACAAGAGCAACGCCAACTGAGCGAGGCTCTGCACCTACCTGTAAAGATACAGGGCAACAAAGTGACCATTACCTTCAAGAGTGAAGAAGAATTAAACTCGCTAATTGAACGATTGCGTTGAAACATTGGTTGATCTACATAGGATTATTTTTGTGTGTATCCTCTGCGTTTGCGCAGACGGATAGTGTGGTGGTAGATGAGTCGCAGTGGGTAACCATGGATGAGTTCGACGCAAAACAAGAAAGCGTCGTGGTGAGTACCAATCGTGATTCACTGACACAGAAAGAGATAGACCGTCTATTTTGGAAGCCCGACCCCATGCGTGCAGTATGGTTGGGCGCCATTGTACCAGGTTTAGGCCAGATTTACAACCGCAGCTATTGGAAGATTCCTATTGTATATGGCGGATTTATGGGATGTATCTATGCGATTACCTGGACCAATTCGCAATACGAAGGCTACAAAGTGGCGTACCGCGATTTGTATTACGACCGACGGAACGGCACTGTGAGCAATGACCCGAGCAAATCCTATATCTCTATTTTGCCCGAAGGTTATACCATTGAGCGTATGGGTGGAGAATCAACCTACTACAACCGCCTAAAAGATTGGCAGAACACCACGCGACGCAATCGCGATCTTGCCATTGCAGCTACAGCGATTGTATATGCGCTGACATTGATAGATGCCTATGTGGATGCCCAATTATTTGATTTTGATATATCCGATGATTTGACGCTAAACGTAATGCCCGATTTGTATTACGACTTGCAGCGTCAGGAACGATCAGCGGAAGTGAAGTTAGCCCTACGTTTTTGATGAACCGTACACTTATTACAATATGTATCGCGCTTGCGTTGTGTGCGCGCGCGCTCGCGAGCGATAGTTTGACGGTGGCAACAGTCGATAGCATAGACACCCCCGTCTTCTTTGATGAGGCTTTGGCGGTATTGGATACCACCGAATGTTATTCCGACACGTTAATCACCGACTTGCCAGACTCGGTATATAAAGCTCGATTGCAAGCATTGCCCTTCGTGATAGAAGTCCCCTACAACGAAGTGGTGAGACGTTATATTCAGCGTTATGTGAAGCATAGTCCACGCCAATTGGCAAGTCTTCAGCGCAAAGCGGAGTACTATTTCCCATTATTTGAGGATATATTGGGTAAGCATGATTTACCTTATGAGTTATGCTACTTAGCCGTAGTAGAGTCTGCATTAAATCCACAGGCGCATTCACATATGGGTGCTGCGGGCTTATGGCAATTTATGCCCTCAACGGGAAAGATCTATGGATTGGAGGTCAATTCGTTGGTGGACGAGCGCATGGATCCTCTGCGCTCTACAGAAGCAGCATGTAGGTTCTTGAAATCACTCTATGGTATCTTCAATGATTGGAACTTGGCAATCGCAGCGTACAACTGCGGCCCAGGAAATGTGAACAAGGCTATTCATCGTGCGGGCGGGAAACGTGATTTTTGGAGTATCTATCCATTTTTACCAAGCGAGACACGTGCGTATCTCCCCTTGTTTATCGCTGCTGCATATGCCATGAACTATGCCGATGTGCATGGGATATGTCCTGCCAGCTTGCAGATGACAATGAAAACCGACACTATTGTCACAGACGAACGACTGCACTTGCAGCAAGTGGCAGACAACTTAGGACTCTCGCTACAAGAGCTACGCAGATTAAACCCACAATACGCACGAGATATATTGCCTGGAGGTAAAAACTACGCACTATGTCTGCCTATCGAAAAAGCAGGAATGTATATTGAGCAACAAGACAGTATCCTTGCTTATAAAGCTAAAGAACTGATTCATAACCGTCGCGATGAAATAGAATTGTTGCAACACACCTCTGTGCATGGTGGATATTCAGTGAACGGTATAACTTATTACAAGATCAAAGAAGGCGACACATTGGGAGGTATCGCGAAGAAATTCCGAGTGAGTGTAAAGCAACTCAAAGAGTGGAACGGACTAAAATCTGACAACATTCGCGCTGGTAAGACATTAAAAATAGGACGATAACATGGAGCCTACAAAAGTATATTATTCCATAAAAGAGGTTCGCAAATTAGTGGATTTGCGTCCCTCTACCCTACGCTATTGGGAAGCACAGTTTGGACAACTGTCGCCCTACAAAGATGAACATGGTAATCGCTATTATACGGAAAAAGATATTGAACTCATTAAACAAATCAAATTTATCCGAGATGATCTTCACATCACCCGCATTGAAGCGATTCGTGCGGAGTTAAAAAATTCTGGAAAAAAAACCGATGTGCGCCAACGTGCAACAGAGATATTGGAGCGTGTGCGCACAGAATTAGCAGAGATTCGTGCAAAGATTTGATTCTTGGTTTATCCTATACTTATCCCTTCTGTAAAGGTTCGGTATCCCTTCGGAGTGGTAATGAGGTAGTAACGGTAAAATCAATACTTTGGCACGGTTTTTGTACTAGTATAGCAGACACGCCTTTAGGGCGCGTTTGTTGTGAAATATAATTATAACAAATACCATATGCAAACAACAGTAGATATTCGCGAACTACAAGAGCGTATTGAGCGTGAGAGTTCGTTTGTAGATGCCCTCAGCATGGGCATGAACCAAGTGATTGTAGGTCAAAAACACCTTGTAGAAAGTCTGTTGATAGGCTTGTTGGCAGACGGACATATTCTTTTGGAAGGTGTTCCTGGTTTGGCAAAAACATTAGCAATCAACACATTGGCCAAATTGGTAAAAGCCGATTTTAGTCGTATTCAGTTTACTCCGGACTTATTGCCTGCGGACGTATTGGGTACACAGATCTATTCTCAAAAAACTGAAGAGTTCAAAGTGAAGCAAGGTCCTATCTTTGCTAATTTCGTATTGGCAGACGAGATCAACCGTGCTCCTGCTAAAGTGCAATCAGCATTATTGGAGGCCATGCAAGAGCGTCAAATCACTATTGGCGAGCAAACCTATCCATTGGCTGAGCCATTTCTGGTATTGGCAACCCAAAACCCAATTGAGCAAGAGGGTACTTATCCATTGCCAGAGGCACAAACCGACCGTTTTATGCTGAAAGTGGTGATCGGTTATCCAAAGAAAGAGGAGGAAATGCAAATCATTCGTCAAAACATCACAGGCGAGAAGATTGTGGTAAATCCTATTTTGGAGACTGAAGATATCATCAAAGCACGTCAGATCGTTCGCGAGGTATATATCGACGAAAAAATTGAGAAATACATTGTGGATATTGTGTTTGCTACTCGCCAACCCGAGGCATACGGTTTGGATAGCATGAAACCAATGATTGCGTTTGGCGGTTCTCCACGTGCAAGTATCAACTTGGCATTGGCAGCTCGTGCATATGCGTTTATCCATCGCCGTGGTTACGTGATTCCAGAGGATGTGCGTGCTGTTTGCTATGATGTTCTCCGTCATCGCATCGGTTTGACCTATGAGGCAGAGGCTAACAATATCACTTCCGAGGATGTGATTACTGAGATTTTGAACGCAGTTCAAGTACCATAAATTTAGGTTATAGGACGCCCTTGGGGCTGTAATGCGGTTATGCCGCTATAGGTTATAGGACAGAATATGACAAGCGAAGAATTACTAAAACGTGTACGGAAGATAGAGATTAAGGCGCGTAAGTTGAGCCGCAATATCTTCGCCGGCGAATATCACTCGCAGTTTAAGGGACGCGGTATGGCGTTCTCGGAGGTGCGTGAGTATCAGCCTGGCGATGATGTGCGTTCTATTGATTGGAACGTGACGGCGCGTTTGAACAAGCCTTATATCAAGGTGTTCGAAGAAGAACGCGAACTGACCGTGATGTTGTTGGTAGACGTATCGGGAAGCCGCAACTTCGGAACACTCAGCCAAATGAAACGCGATATGATGGCAGAGGTGGCAGCTACTTTGGCTTTTTCCACCATTGCAAATAACGACAAGGTGGGCGTAATCTTCTTCTCGGACAAAATAGAGAAATTTATCCCCGCCAAGAAAGGTAAGACACACGTACTGCATATCATTCGCGAGTTATTGAGCTTTGAACCAAGTTCTACGGGAACAGATATAGCACAGGCGTTGCAGTATTTCACCAATGCGCAGAAACGTCATTGTACAGCGTTCTTGATCTCCGATTTTATCGGAGCGGGCGCTATGTACAAGCCTTTGCTGATCGCGTCTAATCGCCACGAAGTGAACGCAATACAGATTTACGATCGCCGCGAAGCAGAGTTACCTAATATAGGTTTGGTAAAGTTCCATGATGCAGAAACGGGGAACGACCTGTGGATTGACACAGCGATAGTAAACGTACGCAATGAGTACGCACAAGCATGGCACAATAGTCAAAACGACTTGGAGCAACTGTTCACTCGCACGGGTATCGACCATGTGAGTGTGCGTACGGATGAAGATTATGTAAAAGCTTTAATGCACTTATTCAGATGCTAACAACAATTTTGGCACTGGTGGTTAGTGCCGCAATAGATAGTACCACACTTTTTATCGGTGATCAAACCGATTTGCACTTGCGTGCTACCTGCGAGGTGGGAGAACAGGTGCAAATGCCTATACTGGATAAGCAACTGATTCCAGGCATAGAAATAGTGGATCGCACTATTATAGATACCGCTGTGTTGAACGACGGACGTGTGCAATATAACCAATATCTCACACTGACATCCTTTGAAGATTCGCTATTCTACATTGAGCCTTTAGCTTTCGTTCATGGCGAAGATACCGTTTGGAGCGAGCCTATGATGTTGAACGTTGTGCAGCCTTTTGAAATGGATTCTGCCGATTTGGCGATTACAGATATCAAAGGTATATACAAAGCTCCTATCTGGTGGTGGGGTATATTGCGTTGGGTGCTGTTAGCATTGGCTATTGCAGGTTTATGTGTGGGAGGTTATTACCTCGTTGGTTATCTGCAAAGTCGTATAAGCAAACAAGACAAGGAGACTATAGCAGCAGAACCATTGCGCCCTGCGGAAGAAGTAGCGTTGGAAAAATTGGATGTTATCCGCGAACAGAAGATCTGGCAGATAGGACAGATAAAAGAATATCACACGCAACTCACAGATGTGGTCCGCGAGTACATTGCTCGTCGTTTTGAAGTGAGCAGTACAGAGCAAACATCGGACGAGACACTTCGTGCAATGCGTCCGTTGCTAAGCGATAAGAAAGAGCTCTACGATCAACTCCGCAAGATGTTGACCTTGGCAGATTTGGTGAAATTTGCTAAGTGGACAGCAACTCCAGACGAGAACGAGTTGAGTTTGCGCAGTGCATATGCGTTTGTGAAAGAAACTACAGAAAAAAGTTTAGAGGAAGGTGCTGAAGTACCTACAGTTTAGAACTTATAGATCGAGAATATGAGTTTTGGAAATCCTGGATATTTATTTCTACTCCTACTGTTGATTCCATTAGTAGGATGGTATATATGGAAGTTGCGCACGACACACGCATCGGTGCAGTTATCGTCTACCGATAACCTACGCCGCCAAACAAGAAGCTTACGCGTGTGGTTGATTCACGTTCCTTTCGTACTGCGTATTGCATTGGTATCGCTGTTGGCATTGGCTTTGGCGCGTCCACAGTTGAGCAATCGTTGGCAATCAGAATCCACCGAAGGTATCGACATCATGATGGCGTTGGATATTTCGGGTACCATGTTGGGTGAGGATTTGAAGCCTAACCGTTTGGAAGCAGCAAAGTCGGTGGCTACAGAGTTCGTTCTCTCACGCCCAAATGACCAAATAGGTTTGGTGGTGTTCGCAGGTGAGAGCTTCACACAATGTCCATTAACGACAGATCATGCGGTATTGATCAACCTCTTCCAATCGGTCAAGTTCGGCATGATAGAGGATGGTACAGCCATCGGTTTGGGTCTTGCGAATGCAGTGAATCGCATGAAAGATTCTCCTACGAAGTCCAAGGTGGTGATCTTGCTAACCGACGGAAGCAATAACCGTGGCGACATTGATCCTCAAACAGCAGCAGAAATTGCGAAAACCTTCGGCATACGTGTGTACGCAATCGGAGTGGGTAGCTACAGTCAAGAGGTACGTGTACCAATGCATACTCCTTATGGCGTACAATACGGTACCATGAACTCTGAGTTCGATGAAAGTACCTTGCGCAATATCGCTCAGATGACAGGTGGCGAGTATTTCCGTGCAACGGATAACAATAGTTTGCGAGCTATTTATCAACAGATCGACCAATTGGAAAAGACCAAGATTCGCGTGCGCGAATATTCCAAACGTACTGAACATTTCATGCCTTTCCTGACTGCGGCACTGTTGTGCTTGTTGCTAGAAATCCTGTTGAGATTCTTTGTTTTACGAACCATAGCTGAATAATCATTATGTTTAGATTTGCAAATATAGAAATGCTCTGGTGGCTAATCACAATACCAGTTTTTGTGATTGCCTATATCATCTATACCAAGCGTAAACGCCGCCAATTGTTGGAATTTGGCGATCAAGAATTGATCGCACAACTCATGCCTGACGCTTCCAAGAGTCGTCCTATTTGGAAGTTCAGTTTGCTCATTGTCGCGTTAGCACTGTTGATAATAGCCGGAGCCCGTCCTCAATATGGTCAAAAAGAAACAACGGTTAAACGCCAAGGTATTGAAGTGATGATTGCATTGGATATTTCTAACTCTATGTTGGCAGAAGACGTAGCGCCTAATCGCCTTGATCGTGCAAAACAAATGCTCAGCAAGATGATAGACAACATGGTGGACGATAAAGTGGGATTGGTAGTCTTTGCAGGCGAAGCATTTACCCAACTCCCTATCACGTGTGACTATGTATCGGCAAAAATGTTCCTCAACACCATCACCCCTAACTTGATTCCTACACAAGGTACTGCTATTGGTGCAGCATTGCAAACAGCTATCACCTCGTTCGGTGCAACTGAGAGTGAAGCTGGACGTGCCATCATACTAATCACAGACGGAGAGAACCACGAAGATGATGCTATTGCAGCAGCTCAAAAAGCACAAGAGTTGGGTATACAAGTGTTTGTCGTAGGTATTGGTAAACCAGAAGGCTCTCCTATACCAAAACCAGGAACTAACGACTATTTCAAAGATCGATCAGGTCAAGTGGTAGTCAGTCGTCTGAATGAGGAGATGTGCCAACAGATTGCTGAGGCAGGAAACGGAATCTATGTGCGTTGTGATAATACCAACACGGCTATGCGTGCGCTGCAACAAGGTATGGAGCATATCGCTACCGCAGAATTGGAATCAACGGTATACGCAGATTATAACGAACAATATCAATCTTTCGTGCTGATCGCATTACTGCTGATCGCTATAGAATTCTTTATCCTATCGCGCAAGAACCATAAGCTCGCACGTATGGACTTATTTGGAGAGAAAAATGAATAGTTAATCAATAATACTCAACATGTTATGCGTAGTCTATTTACGATAGTATTTTTATGTTCTTTCGCTCTGCTGTTTGCACAGCAGGAAGCTCCTGATGTTCGCAAAGGCAATCGAGCATACAACAGCGAAAACTACACCGAAGCCGAGGTGAATTACCACCGTGCTTTGGATAAGAACGAACAATCTTTTGAGGCCCATTTCAATCTTGGCGATGCATTGTTTCGTCAAGAGAAGTACCCAGAGGCCTTAGAGCAATATGTGCAAGCAGAAAAGTGCTTGAAAGCGAATGACAAACTGCGCAAAGAGGAACTACAAAATCGATTAGCAGCCACCTATCACAATATAGGCAACGCGCTCTATGCACAGCAGCAATACGATAAGGCAGTTAATGCCTATCAACAGTCATTACGCAATAATCCAAAGGACAATGATACACGCTATAACTTAGTAAAAGCTATGCAACAACTGCAACAGCAACAACAGCAAAATCAAGATCAACAGCAAGATAAGAATCAGCAACAAAACGATTCTACCCAACAACAGGAGCAACAGCAGCAAGAACAACAAAACCAACAACAGCAACAACAAGAGCAACAAATGGACCAAGAAACTGCAGAACAAATCTTGCAAGCCTTGGAACAAGATGAACAGGAGACACAAGAGAAGCTCCAACGCCAACAAGGCAAGAAACGTCGCGTAGAAAAAGAATGGTAAGATTATGAAAAAGATACTATTGATATTATTCCTTTTAGGTACTGTTTGCACTACCTTTGCACAGGATGTCGAGTTTAAAGCCTCAGCACCTGCACAGGTTATTATGGGTAAACCGTTCCAACTCACCTACACGGTGAATCAACGAGGCAAAGACTTGCGCGCACCCGAGTTCACTGACTTCGATTATGTGGCAGGTCCCTACACGTCGCAATCCTCCTCCACTTCGTTTGTGAATGGCAAGCGTACGTCATCGTTTACCATGACCTATACCTACACCCTTGTAGCAAGCACAGAAGGAACTTTCACCATTTCGCCTGCGACTATCAAGGTAAGTGGCGATACATATACTTCCAATGGTGTACGTATTACAGTACTTCCGCCAGACCAAACTCCATCCTCACAACGAACCAGTACCACTACAGGCCAAAGCGAACCAGCCGTACAGAGAACCAATGTGAATGAGGAAAATATTTTCATAAAAACGCTGGTAAGCAAAACAAAAGTACACGAACAAGAGGCTATCTTACTCAGTTACAAGCTCTATTTTGCGGGCGTGGATGTGGCACAATTCACTAATAATACTCGTTTGCCCGAATTTAAAGGATTCCTAAAACAAGACCTCGAGATAGGCGAAATACAAACCGAATTAGAGCATTACAACGGTCGCAACTATCAAACTGCTGTGCTGTATCGTACGTTGCTCTTCCCTCAGCGCAGCGGTGAAATCAAGGTAGAACCTGCTCAGTTTGAGGCTGTACTTCGCGTACAAAACCGTGCACAAGTACGCAGTATTTTCGATGATTTCTTTGGTAGTTACACCACCGTTACAAAACCACTTACCTCGTCTGGCGTAACAATCCACGTAGATGAACTACCTGCAGGCAAACCTGTTGGTTTCAGTGGCGGAGTAGGACATTTCAACATTTCTAGTCGCATATCTTCTACGGATTTGCAAGCCAACGAGGCAGTAACTCTTACGCTGACTATTCAAGGTACTGGCAACATGAAACTGCTGAAGACACCTTCTATTGATTGGCCAGAGGGCTTTGAGGTATACGACCCTAAGGTGACCAATAATTTCAAGACAACTACTGCGGGGCTTAGCGGAAGCAAGACCGTAGAGTACTTAGCTATTCCTCGTGCAGGCGGTACTTACACTATCCCTGCGGTGCAGTTTTCCTTCTACGACACCCAAGCAGATACCTACAAGACCGTCAGCACCCCAGAATATACCCTTACCATTGCACGAGGTGTGAACGAAGATGGAGCACCTGCTGTGGTCAACAACTTTGTGCAGAAAGAGAATATCCAACAGCTCGGCACAGACATTCGATATATCTACACCAACGATTTGCCTGCGGTCACTCGCCAGTCCTCTCGAATTGTCTTTGGCAGTTTACTCTTCTGGCTTTGGTACATAGTGCCAACCTTGCTGGCAGCCGTACTCTTTGTGGTGTTCCGCAAGAAGATCCAAGAGAATGCCGACGTTACTCGCGTGCGTTATAAAAAAGCCAACAAAGTGGCACAACGCCGTCTTAAAACCGCAGAAAAATTGCTCCATGAAAATAAGAAAGAAGCTTTCTACGAGGAGATTGAGCGCGCTGCATGGACGTATCTCAGCGATCGTCTTTCTATCCCTACCGCACAACTAGGCAAAGAGAATATCGCACAAATTTTAGCAAATAAGAATGTAGCAGAAACGCTAATCCAAGAAGTGTTAGATGTGCTTTCAGAAGCTGAATTTGCGCGCTATGCACCTACCAGCGACCATGCAATGCAAGATATTTTTAACCATACCACTAAGATTATCAACCAATTAGAGAGTTGCAAACCATGAAACTACTACTTATAATTCTCACAACGCTTTTTGCAGACGCCAACGCACAATACGCAGAGGGCAACTATGCAGAAGCTGCTGAACAATACGAGCAGATCTTGGCAGAACAACCTTCAGCAGAGGTATACTACAACCTCGGAAATGCATATTTTAAACAAGGTGAATTAGCACAGTCCATCTTGGCATATGAACGTGCCCTTCGCCTAAAACCTTCTATGAAGGATGCAAAACACAACTTGGAATTTGCACAGTCGCGAATCATTGACAATATAGAGGATACCCAATCTTTCTTCCTCTCTAACTGGCTAAAAGCCATTCGCAATGCGCTCAGCCAAAACACCTGGTTTGTACTATCTATATCGTTGTTTATATTAACGATCTTAGGCTTTTTCTTCTTCGCCTTCAGTCCCAATATCGGTTTGCGCAAAGCCGCTTTCTACACCAGCATAGTGGCATTGGTACTCTCCATTGCAGCTTGTGCCAATGCAGGAAGTTTGCACCACCGTGATACGCAACGCGCCGAAGCCATCATCATTCAAGGCGTAGTAAATGCCAAAGCCTCTCCCGATCGTTCAGGAACAGAGCTCTTCACTATTCATGAGGGGACAAAAGTAGAGATCACCGAGGTTATCGGCGAATGGTGTTGTATCCATGTAGGGAATAATGTAGGTTGGATGCCGCTTACTTACTTAGAGCGTATCTAATATGCGGGTGATCTGCTCGGTTTCGAGCAAGAATCCATCATGTCCAAAACGTGATTCTATCTCGTAGTACGTAGCATTTGGTATATGCTTAGCCCATTCACTGCTTTCGCAGGGAGGAAATAGTCCATCGGAGGTTATCGAAATCACGATGGACTTTGCTTTTATTTGTGCTAATGCTTGTGCCACACCTCCTCGTCCTCGTCCTACATTTTGGCTATCCACGCACCAAAGTAGGTAGTAATAGGAATAGGCATCAAAACCACGTTTTACCAATTTCTCTCCTTGATAGCGTTCGTAGGAAGCAGCGCGCGAAGCAAACAGACAGTCGTCATCTGTCTCATATTGCGTAAGGTTGTATCCATCAAAACTGCGATAAGAAATCAGCGATATCGCTCGGGCTGCTTCCAACCCTTTGCGTCCACCGTCAAGACTTTCACATGCTCTAAACGTAGGATCTGCCTCCATTGCCATACGCTGCACCTCCATCCATGCACTCAGCCATGGAGATACACGAGGAGCGGTAGCTATAAAAGCTGCCTTGCGAATACGTTCACCCTCCATGATAGCCCATTCCAAAGCGTGAAAACCACCGATCGAACTACCTACCAATAAGTCAATTTGCTCTATGCCCAAGCGTTCGCGTACCAAGGTAAATAATCGTGCTGTATCGCGCACCGTAAACTTCGGAAAATCAAGATAACTATTGACAGCCAACTGTCCATTATCAACTGTTCTTGGTCCTGTCGTTCCATAGGCAGAGCCAAAAATATTCACGCAAACCACATAGTCCTTTTCAGGGTTTACACAGCATGTCTCCCCCACCATCTCTGGCCACCAATCAAGCGGATCAGAGTTAGCCGTCAAGGCATGGCAAAGCCATACTACGCGCTCGCCTTTCTTATACTCGCGAGGCGAGGTGTGATATACGATCTCCAAAGAATTGAGCGTGCCTCCTGCTTCAAAGCTGAAGTTATCCGTTATGAGCTTGTGTAAGTGCATGTTCTAAGTCGTTAATAAGGTCGTCTGCGTTCTCTAATCCTATGCTAAGTCGCATGAGATTAGGATCAATGCCAGCTGCAAGTAGGGCTTCATCGCTGAGTTGTCGGTGAGTGTGTGACGCAGGATGTAAGATACAAGTATGGCAGTCTGCTACGTGTGTCTCAATGGTTACTAGTTGCAAACTATCCATAAAACGATTAGCAAACGTTCTATCGCCTTTCACAGCAAAAGCCATCACGCCGCATGAACCCTGAGGCATATATTTCTGCTGACGTGCATGCTCTGGATCGTTCTCCAACTCTGGATAGCGAATCCATGCCACATCAGGGTGTTTCTCTAGCCATTGTGCCACTTTCAACGCACTCTCGCAATGGCGAGGCATACGAACATGCAACGTCTGTAAACCTAAGTGGAGATAGAACGCATTCTGTGGACTTTGGATCGATCCCAAGTCGCGCATAAGTTGTGCAGTGGCTTTAGTTATATACGCTAACTTGCCAAAAGCTTCGGTGTAACGCAAACCGTGATAAGACATATCAGGCTCAGTAAGGCACGCAAACTTTTCATGTTCTGCTTCCCAATCGAAGTTTCCACTATCAACAATCACGCCTCCCACTTGCACGCCGTGTCCATCCATATACTTGGTGGTTGAGTGTGTAACAATATCGGCTCCAAACTCAAACGGACGACAATTTACTGGCGTGGGGAAAGTATTATCCACAATCAATGGCACACCGTGTGTGTGTGCAATAGCAGCCACACGCTCAATATCCAAAATACGTACATTGGGGTTCGACAATGTTTCGCCAAAGACCAACTTGGTATTAGGACGGAATGCTGCAGCCCACTCCTCGTCGCTCGCGTCCTGATCAATAAAAGTAATCTCTATACCCATTTTGGGGAAGGTAACACCAAAAAGATTATATGTGCCACCATAGATACTAGTAGTCGTGATCATATGATCACCTGCTTGGCAAATATTAAAGCACGCAAAGAAGTTAGCTGCTTGTCCTGAACTGGTCAACATTGCCGCCACGCCGCCTTCCATAGCAGCAATTTGCGCTGCGGTGGTGTCGTTTGTAGGGTTTTGCAGACGCGTATAGAAATATCCACTCTCCTCCAAGTCAAAGAGTTTACCCATTTGCTCGCTGGTTTCATACTTAAAGGTAGTGCTCTGGATAATAGGCACTTGACGTGGCTCACCTTTCCCAGGATTGTATCCTGCCTGCACGCAAAGCGTGTCAATATGTAGTTTTTTATCCATGATTCATAAATTTGCCGCAAAGGTAGTAAAAAAAAAGCATATACGCAATTTTTTCAAACCAGTTTGTTAAAATTCGTATTCACGCGTATACAGGGCTCTAACTCTAGATCACTAAATGTTTAGGCATTAAGGGAGCATACAATCACATTTCCAAATTGATCACACTAAAATAATACAATAATACATTTTTTCGCCTCGTTTCTTGTGTATGTCAAAAAAAAGCAGTAAATTTGCAGCGAAATATGTCTATACGTATAGGAAATAACGTTTTGCTGCTATTATTGGCTATTCTAACTTGGGGTTTGGTAGCTTGCCAGCCACAGGCTCAACGCGCAAGGCACCTGAGCAAAGAACAAGAGGTGGATAGCACACTACTAGCACACATGCAACTCAACATGCGCCTATCAGACGCTGCTGATAGAGCATGCAGCATAGCTGTAGAAGTTGACAGTCTGCCCTACACATTGGACGATTATGGCTTTTGGTACGCCAAAGCCATTACACAAGCAGGTGAAGTGCTAACAGTGGGGCAAGAGGTGACGTTGCATATTCAGATCAGTGACTTGAACGGCAACCTTATAGCTGATACAAAAAGCTGTTTTGTGGTAGGCGCTGGAGATTTACCATTGGCTGTGACACGATCACTGAAGATGATGACAATGGGCGAACAAATGAAGATTATTGCCCCTTGGTATACAGCCTATGGTGTGGAAGGAACACAACTAATCAAACCATATACAAACTTATTGATAATAGTAACCATAGAAGGATGAAAAAAATAATGTATCTATGCCTATTACTACTGATAGTGGCAGGCTGTAAAAACAACAATGTATATAAAGATCTTCTCAAGCAAGAGGAGAAACTCATTGAGGAGTTTATCAAACGTAACAAGATCCAGGTAGTTGAGGAACAGCCTGAAGTGTGGGGCGAGAATGTATACTGGAAAGTGCCCGATTACGATGATTTCTACTTTCATTTGGTAGCACAAGGCGACACCACACAGCCTGAGGTAAAGGAGAATGATATCGTCTTAGTGCGACTAAAACAATACGGCCTGGAAGCATACACAGACACCATTTCCTGTTGGACAACATTGGATAGCCCAGAACCTATTAAATTGCAATATCTAGTGGCATCCGAAAACTCTTGCACAGGTTGGCAATTGGCAATCAAATATATGAAATATACGGGTGCAGAATGCAAAATCATTTGCCCCAGCAAGTTGGGATTCGAGGAAGCAAATAGTTCGGTAATACCCTATGGTTATGACTTAAAAATAAAAATCAAAAGATACTAAGAAAAATGGCACTTGTAAAAAGTATTTCAGGCATTCGTGGCACCATTGGTGGCCGCGTTGCAGAGGGCTTGAGCCCAGTGGATGTTGTACGTTTCGTTGCTGCTTACGCTACCCAACGTAAGGCAATGTTGCCAGACAACAAGACAATCGTAGTAGGTCGTGATGCTCGTCTCAGTGGCGAAATGGTCGATCAATTGGTATGCGGTACCCTTGTAGGTATGGGCTATGATGTAATCAACATTGGCTTGGCTACCACTCCAACTACCGAGCTCGCTGTGACCGGTCTCAACGCAGCTGGTGGTATCATCCTGACTGCAAGTCACAACCCAAAACAATGGAACGCTCTCAAGCTCCTCAACGAGAAGGGCGAGTTCCTCAACGATGTAGAGGGTAAAGAGGTATTGGCTATCGCAGAAGCTGAGGACTTCAATTTCGCTGAAGTAGACGACCTCGGTAAGATCACTCGTCGTGACTACCTTGAAGATCACGTGCGCGATGTAATGGCTCTCGAACTCGTAGATAAAGCTGCTATCGAGGCTAAGAATTATACGGTTGCTATCGATTGTGTTAACTCCGTAGGCGGTTTGGCTATTCCTGCTATTTTGAAAGCACTTGGTGTTAAAAATATCATTGAGCTCAACTGCGAACCAACCGGTCACTTCGCTCACAACCCAGAGCCATTACCACAAAACCTCACCGAAATCTCTGACCTCATGCGCGAGGGAAAAGCAGATGTAGGATTCGTTGTCGACCCTGACGTAGATCGTTTGGCTATCATTTGCGAGAATGGTGATATGTTCGGCGAGGAATATACACTCGTATCTGTTGCAGACTATGTACTCAGCAAGACTCCTGGTAACACCGTAAGCAACATGTCTTCTACCCGTGCACTCAGCGATGTAACCGTAAAACATGGTGGTTCATATAGCGCAAGTGCAGTAGGTGAAGTGAATGTGACTACCGAAATGAAACGCACCAACGCTGTTATCGGTGGTGAGGGTAACGGTGGTGTGATCTACCCAGCAAGCCACTATGGTCGCGATGCATTGGTTGGTATCGCACTCTTCCTCAGTAGCCTCGCACAAAAAGGTTGCAAAGTGAGCGAGCTCCGCGCTACTTTCCCAGAGTACTGCATCTCTAAGAATCGCATTGACCTCACTCCTGAGATCAACGTAGACAAAGTACTTGAAGCTGTAAAAGGAAAATACGCTGGCGAGCGTATCAACGACAAGGACGGTGTGAAGATCGACTTCGCTGATGGTTGGGTACACCTCCGCAAATCGAACACCGAGCCAATCATTCGTGTTTACTCAGAAGCCGCTACCATGGAAGAGGCTGACGCGTTGGCAAAGAAAGTGATTGACGTGGTTTGGGAAGTTGTAGGCTAAGATTTCATAGTTCCCACTGATTATTGGGAAATAAAAATATCCGTATGGAAATATTAGTAACAAACGACGATGGTTGGGGTGCAAAAGGCATCCTGACCATTGTGCGTATAATGAGCGAATTGGGACACGTGACCGTTGTTGCTCCGGATGGTGCGCGTAGTGGTATGAGCAACGCCATTACTGTGACACAGCCCATTTACCTTCATCCCCTCAACGATCCCAATTGGGGCAAAGAAGAATGGCAGAAACAAGTCACTGTCTATACCACCAATGGCACTCCTAGCGACTGCGTAAAACTCGCGATAGATGTGATATGTGAAGGCGATAGCAGCAAAATAGACCTATTGGTTAGTGGTATTAACCATGGTTCCAATGCAGGTATCAATGTCATATATTCTGGCACCATGGGCGCATGCTTCGTGGGCGCAGAGCACGGCATACCGTCAATAGGATACTCTATTGATGACCATAGCCCAGAAGCGGACTTTTCTCATATGGAGAAATATATCCTTGAACTCACCAAACACCTTTTAGAGGAAAAGATGCCTTATGGCGTATGCTATAATGTGAATGCCCCTATAGGAGAACTTGTTGGTGTAAAATGGACTCGCCAATGCCGCGGCTATTGGAGCAAAGAAATGATCCCTACGGTGGATGAGCAAGGAGAAGCTTGCTTTAAACTGGGCGGAGAGTTTGTGAACATCGAACCAGAGGCACAAGATACCGACCATTGGGCAATGAACAATCACTACCTTAGCGTGCACCCTTGCACGATAGACCAGACTGCTTACGAAGAAATTTGATAGATATTGGATAGGTATCCTCTTGGGCTTATTACTCCCTGCGTTAGTAGGATATACCTACATTGAGCGTTTCAACCTCTGGTATACATTTGAAGCGTTCGATTGGAGTTTGATGCGCCCTATCTTAGGCAAGATTTGCCAAGTGGGGATATTTCCTAACTTGGCGTTATTGTTCGTGTTTTATACTTTAGAATGGTGGAAATTGGCAAAAGGTATTCTGTTAGCAGCGACACCTTATTTAATTGCCAGTTTTCTATTTATAACATAGATATGAAGTATTTTCTTATAGCGGGTGAAGCATCCGGAGATTTACATGCCTCTAATTTAATGAAAGCATTGCGTAAAAAAGATACGCAAGCTATTTTTGTGGGTCTCGGTGGGGACAGGATGCGCGCAGAAGAGTGTTACATCTATGTAGATTATCGCGAGATGGCTTATATGGGTTTTGTGGCTGTACTGCAAAATCTAGGGAAAATAAAGCGCAATTTTCAAATCGCTAAACAGGCCTTATTGCACGAACGTCCTGAAGTTCTTATTTTGATTGACTATCCAAGTTTCAACCTGAAAATAGCAAAATTCTGCAAGGAACACTTACCCCAAACAAAAGTGGTCTATTATATCCCACCTAAGATTTGGGCATGGAAGAAGTGGCGTGTGCATGACATCGCTAAGTACTGCGACGAGATATTGGGTATCTTCCCTTTTGAACCGGCGTTCTATGCCAAATATGGTTATAAATGTGATTATATCGGCAATCCAACCGCTGACTGCATTAGGGGAGTCAAAGAACAGAACACTAACAGCGAAGAAGATAATTCAAAATTCAAAATTCAAAATTCAAAATTAACCATTGCCATTTTGCCAGGCTCGCGCAGAAGCGAGATCAGTAAGTGCTTGCCTACAATGTTAGACGCGGCAAGGCGAGTAGCAGGCGACACGTACCAAATCGCTGTAACTGCAGCTCCTGGTATAGACGATGCGTTTTATGCCCCCTATCTGCAGGGAGAAATACTCACACGAGACACCTACTCTCTACTCCAACAAGCTCATGCCGCTGTAGTAAACTCAGGCACCGCCACCTTAGAGACAGCTCTAATCGGTTGCCCACAGACAGCAGTATATCATATCGCAGCCAGCAAACAGCTTTGGTTTGTGGAAAGTATCATTCGCTCTATCGTGTTTAGTATTCCTTATTTCACGTTGGTTAATATTATTCCTAACAAGGAGATAATCAAGGAGTTGATCGCAAGTCGCTTTACCGCAGAAAATGTAACAGAAGAACTCACTCGTCTATTAGACGACGAATCCTATCGCCAAACTATGCTCAATAATTATCAAGACCTTTGGCATATCCTTGGAGAACGTTCTGCTGCCACTACCGCCGCAGAATATATTACTCAATAAAGATTTTTAATCATCTTTTTTTCACAACCAAAAGCACCTTTGTCACTATAGGTGCTTTTTTCATAGATGCTTATTTGTTCATAATTCATTCAAGCAACCAAAAACTACCCCACTTTTCCCCACTTTTCGAATAAACTACATAAATTACTGAATAACAGATAAATAACCTGTTGATAACTACTCTAATAAACTACTGAAAAAGCATATGATATTTTTTTTGTGGGGAAATGTGGGGAATATCAAATATTTTTTGTAACTTTGCAGCGGAATTTAGAAAAATGAGATTTATGAACACATTTATTGGAAATATCGAAGCACGTTTAGATGGAAAAGGTCGCGTATTTATTCCTGCGAGCTACAGAAAGATACTCGCAGAGATGGGTTCGACGCACATTGTAATGCGACGAGATACAGATAATGAGTGTGTCATCTTCTATCCTGAACACGTTTGGCATGCCAAAGTGAGCCAATTGCGTAACGCATTGGACGAATGGGATCCAGAAGATCAGATGATATTGATGCAGTTTATGTCGGAAGCAGAGATATTGGATATGGATAGCCAAGGTCGCGTACTACTGCAAAAGAAGAACCTTGAAATGATAGGTGCTGAGCAAGATATACTATTTGTCGGCATGTTAGATCGCTTCGCAATATGGAACCCAACCATGTTTAACGAGAAGCAAATGCCACAGAAAGATTTGGCAGAGCGCATTAGAAATCGCATGAAATCCCAGCCTAAACCATAATTTTGAAGTAAGAATTATGAATTACGAATTCTTTAAGAACCATTAAACCGAACTAACTATGAATGAGATTTATCACATTCCCGCAATGCTGAGAGAGACAATCCAAGGGTTGAATATTCAACCCGATGGATTGTATGTGGATGTCACTTTCGGCGGAGGCGGGCACTCGAGAGCAATTTTAGAGGCTATCAAGCAAGATGGCGACGAGACTAAAGGTAAATTGTATTCCTTTGATCAAGATTTAGATGCACTGCATAATGCCGAGCAATCTGGTATGTCAAACAATGCGCATTGGCAATTCGTACATAGCAATTTCCGTTATTTAAGAAACTTTATGGATTACTATGGTGTGGAACATATTGATGGATTACTAGGAGACTTAGGTGTGTCGTTTCACCATTTCGACTGCCCAGAGCGTGGTTTTAGTTTCCGATTCTCCGCTCCATTGGACATGAGAATGAACCAAACGGGCGGCAAGACAGCAGCAGATATCCTCAATACTTATAGCGAAGAAGACCTCGCGCGCGTACTATATATATATGGAGAGATGAATAATTCGCGTCAGATAGCCAAGAAGATTGTAAAAGCACGCGGGCAAAAAAATATTGAACGAACAGAGGAACTAGTAGAGGTATTAATAGGACGTCCTGTTGAGCTATCCAATGGAGAGTTAGATATACCTGCGGGAGCTAAAAAAGATTTGGCGAAAGCATTTCAAGCATTACGTATTGAAGTAAATGACGAGATGGGAGCACTCAGAGAAATGTTGCTGGCTGCCAAAGACTTATTGAAATCAGGAGGAAGAATAGCCATATTAACCTATCACTCATTAGAGGATAGAATCGTGAAAAATTTCTTGCGTTCAGGTAATTTAGATGGCAAGATTGAAAAAGATTTCTACGGAAATATCTTGAGTCCGTTTAAGGTAATTGAAAAAGGGTTGACAGCCGATGCCGAAGAAGTAGAGCGTAATCCAAGAGCAAGAAGTGCAAAGTTAAGAGTAGCAGAAAAGTTATGAGCAAGTTTTCATTCAAAGACATATTGAGCGGTGCGGTACTTGGTCATGACCGATTGAAAAGTCAGTATAGACTAATTCTGCTAATCAGCGGATTGATCTTTATGTACATCTACTGCGGATATCTCTCACAACGTCAACAACGCGAATTGAGAGACTTGCAAAAAGAGTTACAGGATGCACAGATGATCCAACTAACAGTCAACGCCGAATTGATGAACAAAAGTCGCCAATCATCTATCGCAAAAATGCTGCAAGAAAAAGGCAGCAAACTAAAAGAGAGTAATACACCAGCCATTAAGATACAATGAGCGAGAATCTAAAACATACCATATTGCGCTTTGCCATAGTTTTTGTAGGCATTGCGTTATTGTTTGGCTTAGTGGTTGTACGTATCATTACTATTCAAACAGTGCAACGCGACCGTTGGGAGAGTTTAGTGGACAACCGCGAGTCTAACTACAAGACCATCAGAGCTATACGCGGGAACATCTTCGACTGTGAAGGTCGTCTATTAGCCAGCAGTGTACCTCAATATAGTATTTACATGGACACTCGCGTAGAAGCTTTGCATATGGATAATGGTTTGCTGTTTTGGGAGAATGTTGATAGCATAGCAGAAGGATTGAGCAAAATTGTAGGCGATCAAACCAAAGAAGAATACCGTACTCGAATGGTACAAGCCTATCGTGGAAAGGTCAAGAGAGAACGTATCGTTCGCCTGAGTAGTAAGCGCATATCCTATACTCAACTCAAAGCCATTAAAGAACTTCCATTGATTCGTCGAGGAGTATATAAAAGTGGTTTTTATGCGGAAGACCTGAATCTACGTGTCAAGCCCTTCAACAGTTTGAGCAGCAGAGCAATAGGAAATATCTATTTAGCAAGTGGCGAAGCAAAATCCGGTTTAGAGTTGCGTTATGACTCTTATCTCCGTGGCAAAGACGGCATGAGCGTAAGGCAGAAGATTGCAGGTGGTTGGCAAAACGTTCCTATTCGTGAGGCAGAAGACGGCTTGGATATCCACACTACCTTTGATGCCAACCTGATGGATATTTGCGAAACTGCCCTTCGTAAACGTTTGGAACACACTCGAGCTGATTGGGGATGCGTGATATTGATGGATGTACATACAGGTGAAATCAAAGCAATGAGCAACTTGGATCGTGGAGAAGATGAGCAATACTATGAGATTGCCAATCACGCGGTTATACGTATGGAGCCAGGTTCTACATTCAAAACTATTTCGCTGATGGCGGCCTTGGATGATGGGAAAGTGAATATGGAAGATTCTATACGAGTACACAAAAACGGTTGGACATACCATGGCTCTCAACACACTGATGCGCACCCCGCAGATACGATCTACAGTATTCGTCAAGCATTGGCAGTAAGTAGCAATATCGCCTTGGCAAAAATTGTGACAGAAGGTTACGGCGGAAGTGCAAAAAAGTTCGTTAAGAAACTGAGAAACATGGGATTATGCGATAGCGTAGATTACACTATCCCCGGAGCAAAGCAGGCATTGATCAATATTCCTAATGACACCGTCACAATCTCAAAGATGGCATATGGCTATTCTGTGGAATTGAGTCCGTTACAAATGCTGATGTTCTACAACGGCATTGCCAACAACGGTAAGATGATTACGCCATTGATAGTTAAAGAAATACGCAAGAAAGGAAAAACAATAGAGGAATTCAAGAGCAACGTGATTAAGAGCAGTATTTGTGGTTCCGAGACTTTGAAGGATATTAAAGCATGTCTACATGACGTTGTTTGGGATAATGAATTAGGAACGGCCTCCGTAAATCCTTGGGGTACACGCAAAGCACAAAGTGATTTAGTGGCAATAGCAGGCAAGACAGGCACGGCACAAATTTTGGAAAAAGGCTATAGTAATCGCCGTCACCGTATGTCGTTCGTGGGATATTTCCCCGAAGAAGACCCTCAATACACATGTATTTGCGTGATTCATGGTCCTCAATGGCCCTATGATGCAGGTCTCGACTGCGGTAGCGTAGTTAGACAAATAGCCGAAAAAACCATGGCATATGCAGGGGAGTATATAATCGAAGATGGTCAATTGGTGATGGTTGTAAAGGAATAGTGTTCAGAGATTAAAGATATGAAACTGAAGGATTTACTCGCAGGATTTGAGGTGTTGCAAGTGGTTGGCAATGCCGATGTAGAGATAGCAGATATACAGTTCGATTCGCGTCGTGTAGGTGCAGGCAGCGTGTTTGTGGCACAAGTGGGAACAGCCACCGACGGACACACATACATTGAACAATGTGTGGCGCAAGGCGCAGTGGCTATTGTATTGGAAAAAGCAGAATATATCAAAGAAGATGGAATCTGCTATGTCTTGGTCAAGAATAGTGATGAAGCATTGGGCAAAATGGCACATAGCTTCTTCGGCAACCCTTCGGTATCCCTTCGGTTAGTAGGCGTGACCGGTACCAACGGTAAGACCACCACTGCCACCCTGCTATATCGCTTGTTCAAGTCCCTAGGTTACAAAGTAGGACTGCTCTCCACTGTAGTAAATTATGTGGATAACGAAGAGATCGTTGCTACCCACACAACACCGGACGCATTGTCACTCAATGCGCTGTTAGCTAAGATGGTCGCAGCAGGATGTGAGTACGCATTCATGGAGGTGAGTAGTCATTCTATTGCGCAAGAACGTATTGCTGGTTTGGAGTATGCAGGCGCACTTTTCACCAATCTAACACGCGATCACTTGGACTATCACAAGACTTTTGATCATTATCGAGATACAAAGAAAATCTTGTTTGATCGCCTAAAGAAAGAGGCTTTTGCAATAACCAATGTGGACGATAAGAACGGCTTGGTGATGACACAAAACACCAAGGCCAAAGTACTCACCTACTCCACACGCAGCATGGCAGACTTCCGCGGCAAGATTTTGGAGGAAGGATTCGATGGTATGTTGTTGCGTATGCAAAGCACCTTAGGAGCTGTGAACACAGAAGTGTTTGTTCCATTGGTAGGCCGTTTTAATGTGAGCAATCTACTGCTGATTTATGGCGCGGCTGTAGCATTGGGAGAAGATGCGATGGAGGTGCTACGTGTGCTGAGCGGTTTACAGCCTGTGAACGGTCGCTTTGAGACGATTCACTCCCCAAAAGGTTGGACAGCAGTCATTGATTATGCACACACACCCGACGCAGTGGAGAATGTATTAAAAACAATCAACGAGATTGTTGAAAACAATAGTCGAAAGGCGCAGGAACCAACACAGATTATTACGGTAGTAGGTTGTGGCGGTAATCGCGACAAAGGAAAACGTCCTATTATGGCGAAGACGGCTCGCCTCTTGAGCACGCAACTCATCTTAACATCGGACAACCCTCGTGACGAAGAACCTGCTGATATTCTGAGAGATATGGCAGCAGGATTGAGTGAAGAAGAGTTGCGTCGTACATTGATCATTGAAGATCGCGCTTCGGCCATCAAGACCGCCTGCACCTTGGCTCGCCAGGGTGATGTAATCTTGGTAGCAGGCAAGGGACACGAAGATTATCAGATAATTAAAGGTGTAAAGTACCACTTTGACGACCACGAGGTTGTAAAAGGGTGTTTATAATTCAAAAAATGCAAAAGTATGATATACGAACTGTTTAATTTCTTAGGTGATGTGCCTGGTGCACGATTGATGACCTATATCTCATTTCGCGCAATTGTAGCGGCAGTGATGGGCTTGTGCATTAGCATTTGGGTGGGGAAATGGTTTATCGAGTTGCTCAAACGCAAAAACATTTCTGAAACACAACGAGATGAGAAAACTGACCCATTCAACATAGCAAAGAAAGGTGTACCAACTATGGGCGGAGTAGTAATCATTGCTGCTATGCTGATTCCTTGTCTGCTGATGGGAAAACTGAGCAACGTATATATGGTTTTGATGCTCATCACGACCCTCATCCTTGGCACATTGGGTTTTGCAGATGACTATATCAAAACTTTCCGCAAGAACAAAGATGGTTTGAATGGATGGATCAAAATTGCAGGACAAATCATCTTAGGTTTGATTGTAGGTCTCACGCTCCGCTATAGTCCAGAAGCCGTGATGAACGAGCGCGTAACAAGCCACATAGAGAACAACATTACCGTATTCGAGAAGAGTCCGGAAGTGAAGTCAACTCGCACTACTATTCCGTTTTTTAAAGAGCACAACTTCAACTATGCAGACATATTCTCCTTTTTAGGCGAGACCAACAAATACAAGGCAGGATGGATATTTTTTGTGGTTTTAACTATCCTTGTTGTAGCAGCAGTAAGCAATGGTGCGAATCTCAACGATGGTATGGACGGCATGTGTGCGGGCAACTCGGCGATAATCGGAGTGGCATTAATCATTTTGGCGTACATTAGCGGCAACGTTGTCTTCTCCGACTATTTCGATGTAATGTATATTCCTGGAAGTGAAGAGCTTGTGGTGTTTATGGCTTCTTTCGTGGGTGCGCTAATTGGTTTTCTATGGTGGAATGGTTTTCCTGCTCAAGTTTTCATGGGGGATACAGGTAGTTTGACCATAGGTGGTATCATTGGTGTATGTGCAGTAATCATTCACAAAGAATTGCTATTGCCTATCTTGTGCGGTATTTTCCTGATGGAGAGTGTGAGCGTAATTCTACAAACGCAAGTATATAAGTTTGCAAAGAAAAAAGGAATGCGCATGCGTATTTGGAAGCGCACTCCGCTCCATGACCATTATCGAACCTCTATGGAACAAGTGCTCCGCAACGATCCTACTTGCAAAGTATTATTCCAGGGAAAAGGTCCATTGCAACATGAGAGCAAAATTGTACTTCGTTTTTGCATTGTGACACTTATCTTAGCTGCATTGACCATATTAACCCTTAAAATACGTTAACCTAATTATGAAGAAAATTGTTGTTTTAGGCGCAGGCGAGTCTGGCACAGGAGCTGCCATCTTGGCAAAAACCAAAGGTATGGAAGTGTTCGTGAGCGATATGGGAGAGATTGCTCCCATGTATCAGGCTCTGCTTGACCAACACCACATTGCATGGGAGTCGGGAAAGCATACTCCCGAGCTCATTCTCAATGCCGACGAGGTAATCAAGTCACCAGGCATTCCACTTACAGCACCCTTCGTGAAGCAACTCATAGCACAAGGTACACCTATCATTTCAGAGATTGAGTTCGCAGCGCGTTACACCAATGCCAAGATGATTTGTATCACAGGCTCCAATGGCAAGACCACTACTACCTCGCTCGTTTTTGACATGCTTCGCCGTGCTGGATTGGATGTTGGATTGGCTGGTAATATTGGCAACTCCTTGGCATTGCAAGTGGCACAAGAGGACCATGCGTACTACGTCATTGAACTCTCATCCTTTCAACTTGACAACTGCTACGATTTCAAGGCGGACATTGCTATCTTGCTGAATATCACGCCCGATCACTTGGATCGCTACGATCACCTGTTCCAAAATTACGTGGATGCTAAGTTCCGCATCACCCAAAACCAAACAGAGAAAGATGCTTTTATCTACTGGAGCGAGGACCCTGTCATTAATCGTGAGATTGCACGTATCCAACCTCAAGCAACCCTCTATCCGTTTGGTAGCAACGAGCAGAACGTGGCATACACCGATGGTAGTCATTTGATTATCAATACCAAAGCAGATGTCGCACCTTTGCGTGTACCCTTGAACGAGCTTAGCCTCAAGGGCAAGCACAACCAACTCAACTCTATGGCAGCAGGACTAGCAGCACAGATCTTGAATATCCACAACGATGTTATTCGCGAGAGCTTGCAACAGTTTGCAGGCGTAGATCACCGCCTGCAATACGTAACAACAGTCAAGGGCGTACGCTATGTCAATGATTCCAAGGCCACCAATGTCAACTCTTGTTGGTACGCCCTCGAGAGTATGACAACCCCTACTGTGCTTATCCTCGGCGGAACCGACAAGGGCAATGATTATAGCGAAATCGATCAACTCGTTAAGGAAAAATGCCACACTTTGATTTTCATGGGTAAGGATAACGAGAAGCTCATTCAACATTTCGAACCTATGGGTGTTAAATATATCTCTACCAATACCCTGCAAGACGCTGTTCAAGCAGCCTATCTATCTGCTAAAGAAGGGGATACAGTATTGCTCTCGCCTTGCTGCGCTAGTTTCGATCTCTTCAAGAACTACGAAGATCGCGGCGAAAAATTCATGAAAGCAGTACGACAACTCTAATTGTGAAACACAGAAACACTAAAACCTACAGATGAACCTCTCCGACTATAAAGCTAGATTCGCACAGCAGCGCACCTATATTGACAAGGTATATTGGTTGCTGTTCGGCATATTGATTATCGTAGCCATCTTGGCACTATTTTCTGCAAGTAGCACCCTAGCCTTCGAAAAGAACAGTTCTATTTTAGGTCCTATCATGGAACAAATGCTCTTTATCACAGCGGGAGTAGGCTTAGCATTTGTCTTGCAGTTTATTCCGAGCAAATTTATTCGCATTGCCAGCTATCTAGGCTTAGGTATTTCGATTGTATTCCTACTGCTCACCTTTACCAGTATGGGTGTAGAAATCAACGGAGCAAAGCGTTGGTTACGTATTTTAGGTATCACATTCCAACCTTCCGAATTAGCTAAACTAACTCTTATTCTAGTAGTTAGCGATTTATTAAGCCGAATTCGAACGGAGCAGGACCAAAAGAAATACTTCATTATTGTACTCGCATGTACCGTTGTTGTTTGCGGACTAATCATGGTGGGTAACTTATCCACAGCCATGTTATTAGGCGGAATCGTTTTCCTATTATTCTTCCTCGCACGCGTACGTATTAAATATTGGGGCACCACCCTTCTCATTGCAGTTGGTATGCTTGTCTTGGGATATTTCTTTATTGAGAAAGTATATATCGAGCCTAACCGTCCTGTCAAAGGTGTCATGAAGCGTGCCACCACATGGGTAGGACGTATCGACGACATGATTGCAGAATGGAAGACCCCTGACGAGGAGTTCAAATTAACGGATGACAATTATCAACGCTCTATTGCCAAAGTGGCTATTGCACGTGGAGGAGCATCTCCAATAGGAGTATTGCCAGGCAATAGCCAAGAGCGCGACTTCTTGCCGCAGGCGTTTGCTGACTATATTTTTGCTATTATTGTAGAAGAATCGGGTATCATTGGAGCTCTATTCTTAATACTGATTTACTTAGCTATCCTTTTCCGATCGTGTTTAAGTAGCAGCAAGTACTCCGACTATTCTGCCATGCTCATGGTCATGGGATTGGCATTGATGCTCAGCTGCCAGGCACTCGTCAGCATGATGGTATCAGTCGGTATTGGTCCTGTCACAGGTCAGCCACTACCAATGATCAGTCGTGGTGGAACCAGTGCACTGATTACCAGCATTTATTTCGGTATTATTATGTGCGTGGCGCGCGAACAGAACGAACTCCATGCCCGCCAACTATCAGCTACTGTAGAAAGCGAAGAGGATGTACCAGAGATACACATCGAATAAACGCACTATTCACACACTATTTAACTCCTTTTATATTAAGATAACTAACGAACAACCATATGAAGTACCTAATCTCAGGTGGCGGAACTGGAGGACATATCTTCCCCGCCGTAAGTATTGCAAATGCATTGCGCGAAGCTGATCCAAACTGCGACATCCTATTCGTAGGGGCGCTCGGACGGATGGAAATGGAACGCGTACCTCAAGCTGGATATCCAATCATAGGTTTACCTGTCAAGGGATTTGACCGTAGTCGTCCATGGAAAAACGTTCGTGTAGTGATAGACCTGATTCGCTCGATGATGCAAGCTCGCAAGATTGTGCGTGACTTCCGTCCTGATGTGGGTATTGGTGTAGGTGGCTATGCCAGCGGTGCTGCGATGAAAGTGGCAGCCAAGATGGGGGTGCCCATTTTGTTGCAAGAGCAAAATGGCTTTGCAGGCGTAACCAACAAACTGTTGAAAGACGACGCTAAGAAGATTTGTGTAGCATACGAGGGTATGGAACGCTTCTTCCCTAAAGAGAAACTGATCCTTACGGGTAACCCTGTGCGTCAGAACCTAACCACAGGAACTAAAGAGGAGGCTATTAAATACTTTAACGAGGAGTTTGGCGTGAACTTCACCGCAGACAAGAAAACGTTACTTATTATTGGTGGCAGTCTAGGTGCACGCACCATCAACCAAAGTATCATTGCACATTTACCAGAGCTTCTGCAGAGCGACATTCAAGTCATTTGGCAAACAGGCAAAAACTACTTCGCCGACTGCGAAAAGGCATTTACCGAGTCTGGAATTCATAATTCAAAATTCATAATTCAAAATTTCATCTCACAAATGCCTTTGGCATACGCATTAGCAGACTTAGTTATTTCGCGTGCAGGCGCAAGCTCCATATCCGAGCTTTGTCTACTGGGCAAGCCATCTATCTTGGTTCCATCACCCAACGTAGCAGAAGACCACCAAACACACAATGCTATGGCGTTGGTTAAGAAAGATGCAGCTGTATTGGTGAAAGATGTGAATGCACAAAACGACCTGATTTCCACCGCGTTATCGCTTATTCAAGACAATCGTCAGCTGGAAATCCTTCACAAGAATATTCTCACCCTTGCCCTACCCGACTCTGCCCGCCTAATCGCAGAAGAAGTCATCAAATTGGCAAAGAAATGAGTATCAGTTCGGAAGAAACTATTCTTCCGAACTTCTTTTATTTGCGAATTTCGAATGGGAAAGAACCTATAAGTTCGCCGTCCACAAAGAAGTCTGCATTGTAGATGCCCGTTTGAAGAATCTCTTCCACTGTCCAATACAGCGAACCCGATGTATCTTCGCCCGCATACTCAAAATCTTTTGATACGGAATACGCAATCTCGCTATTCTCAAAACGGAACATATCGTTCATACTCTTTTGCATTATCTCTCCATCAGGG
>JAEIGA010001773.1_pt1 | contig 34218 bp, 57 predicted proteins | sample 9270691 | NCBI WGS metagenome assembly JAEIGA01 (sample SAMN17057246, study PRJNA624740) | gut metagenome | biome: biome; isolation source: fecal sample | host: Bos grunniens | place: China: Xizang | collected 2019 | reverse complement strand
GTCGCATGGCTTTGGTCTGAAACCTCGGCAAAGGTAGGGGGGATTTTCCTCCCTAGTGCCTTTTCCCTTTTATTTTCTTTTTTTCTGCCATGTGTACCATATATGTCTATTTTCCTATGTATGAAAAATAAATCACATCAGCACCCACTCTCACGTTTTCTCGCTAAGTCTCTCAGATAATCTGAATCAATCTGTCCTCTGTCTGCTTGCTTATGATGTTCTTGACATAAGCAAATAAGATTCTCATTGTCGAACATCAGTGAACTGTCATCTTTTATCTTTGTAATGTGATGCACTTCTATGTTGTCATATACAAAGATGTTGTTATCTCTGCACACCTCACAAAGATAGTTTGCTCTCTCTCTTATCTCAAGTGATTTCTCTTTCCACTTGTTGAGACTTCTCAACTTTCGTTCCTCTGTGCTCTGATAGAATCTCTTTCTTTTGTCTGGACAAATCTCTCCGAACTTGTGAACCCTGCCACATCTACTGCACGCTTTATACATTCAAATCAATTCCCTCAAGTCTTGCCCTGTCTTTTAGAGCATTCATGTATAACTCCATAGCAAACTGTTGGTGTCTTAAAATACTGATTGGGCAAATCGGCTCAAAGTCTAACATGCCCCTCTCATATTTAAAAATCATTGTTGCCAATTTATCATATCTGATTAGCAATTGACGATATTCCGCTTTGAATCTATCTTGGAAATCTTCACTCATCATCAGTTCAACAGTATCTTTCAATTCTTCCATGATATATCTCCCTATATCTTGAGAACCTGTCCAACATATATTTTGTTCTTATCCTTGATGGCATTCTTTTTCACCAAGGCACTGACAGTGGTCTTATACTTCTTTGCAATAGCGGATAAAGTATCACCTTTTTTGACTGTGTATGTCTTTTCCACTGTCTCAGTTGGCTTTGTCGGTGTTGTCGGCTTTGGCACTATCGGCTTTGGCTCTGCCTTGATTCCTGCATATGCATTCCATGTGTTTCTGTCACCATAGAACACATCACAGTCAAGGTTGCCACTGTAACCATTTAATCTGCCAACAGATGTCCACTGCCACATTGCAATGACTTTCCACCACTTCACACTTGGTTTATTTCCTGCATTGGTCATGTCATAGTTTTTGTCTGGTTTCATGTCTCGATATTTGGCAATCCACAGACCATAGTCCGCATTTGCAACCTCGCTCCAATCATAAGCATTTGCAACTGCCTCTGACATATATATCATTGGTTTGACACCTGTGATTGAATAAACAGTGTCCAACCATTCTTTTGCCCATTTTACATTGGCTTTTCCCTCTGATTCCCAATCAAGAACAGGAATTGCCTTGCCATAGAAATCTTTGGTTTTTTCATAAAAGAACTTTGCCTCATCAATAGCACTGTTCTTTTCTGGTCTTGCAAAATGATACATGCCCATGCATTTTCCGAGTTTTGCAGATATTCTCATGAATGATGCAAAGCATGGATCTAAATAATTTGTTCCCTCAGTTGCCTTGGCAATCACAAAGTCACATTTGATTTTGCCCAAATCAAGACCTTTTTGCCAATGGCTCACATCAATACCATTCATCATTATGAAACCTCCCTTGTTTCTAAATCAGAAATTCTGTGGTTTGCCACATTTATTTTTTCCTCAAGCAGTTTGTCATTGTCCTCAAGTCGGAACACTCTTTCAACCACTTGATTGTGCTTTTCCACTTTTTTCTCCAATTGTTCTATTCTATATCCTGTCAGATTGTTGCTTGTGAGTATTCCACCAAATGTGCCTGCAAGAGTACCCACAAGAGACAATCCTGCAACTATCAATGTGTCTGTCATGCTCTTATTCCTTTTCTACCTCTGGCAATCCTGCAAGGCTTGTCAGAATCGACAAAATTCCTGCCAATGCAGATGCAGATGCAACAACAACCCAATCAACATCTGAAATAACAACTGATGTTCCAATCATAGCAACCGCAGTCTGTGCAACAGTCTTGACTGCTCTGATTCCTGCACATTTTAACCATTTCTTTGACATATTCATCACCTCAACAAAAAAGAGCGGATATGCCAATGCATTATCTCCGCTCTTTACAGAATTACATATGTGGGATATTTTTCCCACGTTTCACAATTCCACTATACCACATCATTTGTCGCATTTTGTCTCGTGTTTTTGATAGTGCTTTGAATACTGTTCAACATCCTATATACTTGAGACCTAGAATAGTTCAATTTATCCGCAATCTTTCTTGGATGCATTCCGTCAATGTATTTGAGAACATAGATTGTATTGATAATGTCTCTGCTCTCTCTCAACTCTTTTTCTTTGAGGTTGAGCAGTCTCTCTCTATCATCCAACAGTTGCCTTGCCTCTTTCAATCTCTTGTCAATCTGCTTTTTCTCCTTGGCAATCAAGTATTCATCCAGATTGTTGACAGGAAATCCACCTTGAACATTGTCCTTGTCATAGCGGATTGCATTTGGTTGAGTTTTGGTAAACAAATTCTCCTGCTCCTCAATGATTCTGTTGTATAGTTTTTGAATCTCATGATATTTTGCTCTATACTGCTCATATTCGAGATATATCATTTTTCCCTCCGCTTGCCTAACAAAGAAATAATCACAAGTGTTCCGCAAATTATAAGTGTGATAATTACTGCATCTGACATGGTTTATCCTCCTCAATCACTTCTTCAATCACTTCTTTCCATGCATTTTTCAATGCATTTTTCAAATTTTCATTTTCCGATTTCAATTTTTCGTTTTCGTCTTTTAACCTTTTATTTTCTTCCTGCTCCTTACTCTCACCATCTCTGATTTCGCAAATATAGACTCCATAACCATTATTATTTGTATATTGCATGTTGGTATCAATTTGAACAATATCATCTCCAAAGGATCTTAAATTTTTTCCATTTACCATTTCAAAGTGACTGTTTTTCTCTACCTTTACCATTTCTAACCCTCCATCAATTCTCTTGCAGTCTTTGTGATGTCCTGCTTTAATTTCTTGCAGTGTTCACAAAATTTCTGAACTCCGCTATTTGGAATGAACTCTTTTCCGCACATTTCACAAATCTTTGGTTTATTCGGTGCTTTCCACTCTCTCTTTTCTGCCTTTTTCTCCTCTTTTGGAGACTCACCGACCATATCGAGAACAGTCATCACAAAATCCTTGTCATTTTCCAGATGTGCCTTGATAATTCTTTTTGCCTCATTAAATGTCATTGTTTTCCTCCTTACTTGTTTTTTAAAATCAAAATGATGTCTGCATCTCTTATACTCGTTATTGGATTTGGGAGATACCACTCAAGAACTTCTCTGTCCAGATATGGCTCAATTCCCTCTGAATTGCTAACTGTTAGACAAATCATTTGCTCATCTGCATTTTCAATTGCCATTTTGCATGGAAATTTCAGTCCATCAATCATTTCTCTGACTTTCATTCTTCCTCCTCCTCATAATTACCATTTGCCAACATAGTTTCATAAATCATTATTTCACCTTGAATATTATCTAGTTCTATTTCTAGAGTCTCTCCTTTATCACGCAACTCCTCAATCATTCCCTCTAATTCTTGTTTTGTCATTCTTCTACCTCCCTAATATCCAAAATAATGGTCTCCATACTTATAAGCAGGAGTGCAATATTTGTTGTAACCACCTGCGGTGAAAAATAAGATGTCTGGATCTGTTCTGTTCTCCAATTCCATCCGCACCGCCTCAAATGTTTCCTCACTCGGCTCTTTGACTCTGTCCATGCCACCATCAAATGAGGTTGAGAATTGATATTTTTGATATATGACCGACTCAATATCATCTGGAAATCTCTCAGAGTCTACTCTGTTCAATATCACATCCACCACAAGCCTCTTGCCATAGAGGTCTTGATTTCCTGCCTCTGCCTCAACACAGACCGCCAATGTCTCCAATGAATCACAATAGATTTCCTCCTGCATCTCCTCTGCGGACATTTCAACCGCTTTCACATCTGATTCCTCAACAGATGCCTCTGTGACCTCGTTCTGTGGCTCATATTCCATTTTGTTTGCTTTGTCCTCATATTTATCCGCATGAGTCATTAAAAGCGAATCAAGGACAATCAGAGTGAGTATAATCTCAATCATTATTAGTTTCTTTTTCATCTTCCTCCTCCTAAATTTGTTTGATGTGTTTCACATGACTTTTTCTGAATGAAATATAAAACATACTGCCATCAATCCTGCTTTTTGTATAAAGAGAATAATATTGTGGTTTAACTCTGTATGAAGATTCAAACTTTTCTTGAAAGCCAAGAACACCATCTCTCACATCTCCATCAAAAAATTCAATTTGAACTGCTTTTCCCAATAGAGCATCTAACTGTGCATCATGTCTATCTATTTTCATTCTCCACCTCCTAACAACAATGGATTCTGTTTTTGAATATCTCCAATCAACTGTTTCAACTGCAAAGGAATCTGTGCATCTTTCTTTTCTCGTTCTGCTAGATTCTCATAAATCATTCTGAAATTGGCTCTCTCGGTTTGTGGAGTCTCACTGATGCATATATTCTTGAATCCCATCCGCTTGACAACCTTGTATGTCAGAGGAGAAAGAGATTCCATTGCCTCCTCAACTCGATAATGACCATAGATTCTGATTGCTTTTTGAACTTCCTCCCATGCCTCGCCCCAATCTGGCAATTCACCCTGCACAATGCTTGTGTACATCTCACGAATGTCCGCAATGCTTGGAGACCACTTGTTGAGTGACACCCATTTCTGCAATCCTGCCTGTGCCACATCAAAAGGAATGTCCTGCAACTGCGAGAACCACAATTCCATTGCCTGTTCATTTGGCAGGAGGTTTTCTCTGGGATAATAGGTCTTGAGAGCCATTGTAAATGTGGCAAATTCTTTTTTGTTCATATCACACCTCTCATTCCTAGTCTCTCATGCAGTGATTTATCTGTTTGACGATATTTTGATGGAATCCTCACCCATGCCAATAATGTTGAGTGCAACTCTGTCACCTGTTCCCACTCTTTGTTCCAACTATTCCATGTAAACCATTTCCCATTGGCATATGCTCTATATGTGTATAGATATTGACTGCCATGATGGAGAGTGATTGTATAATAGACATCATTCTCTGTCGGTTGCTCTATATCTGCATAATGCCAATCATCAAACCAACCCTCATCCGCTCTGACCTTTGGTGATAATCTTGGAATCGGATAATATTTTTTTAGATGTTGCAATTTTTCATCAAGAAACTGCTCTAATGTGATTTGACCATCCATATCAATCCTCCTCCTCATCAACATCAACCATTCCAAGATATTCAATCATATCAATATTTCCATCAATCACTCTCTCCCATTTTTGGATATAGTCAGATGTTTTGAGTTCTGGCTTTGATATATTCATCACCTTGTCCTCTCCAAAATCTTTGATAAACTTTTTTATCCACCAAGCCTCAACATCATTAAGTCTCTCTTTGTTCTTATGTTCATCATAAGAATTTATATTTGGAACTTCTGTTACTACCTCAAAAACAAGGTCACATATATCACCTTTCAACTTGCTTTTGACATGCTCCTGCCATCTGAAAAAAGGCATATATAGTGATTGTCCAATATAATGCATGTCCTTTGCTCTGTTGTATATGTGATATATATATCCAATGTTTCCTGTGTGGTTTACATCCTCCCTGCTTTGCCATTCGCCATCTTTCATCCCTGTTGACACTTGAAACTTTGATTTGCATTCCCATGAGCAAAAGTAATAATCATTGCCATCAATATTCTCAATAGGATATCCTCTCAACTGTCCTTGAATTGGTTTGTGACAACACAGGCATTTTGTGTTGATTCTCTTGCAGAACCAATCTGCATATGACTGACATGAATCCATCACTATTGCATAAATCCCATCACATTTCTTTGGCTTTGCAAATCTGTTGACATTACTTTTTTCTTTGACTATTTTTTTTGCATTGTCTCTGTCAAGTTCTTCTCCTTTGATATAATATTCATCAATCAAAATTCCTTTAGAATCATTTGACAAAACCAACACATCATTCTTATAGTCATAAATCCTAACCCAATAATAACTAATCATTTTTATTCCTCTGCCCATTGGCTCATCATTTCATAAGACTGCTCCAAGTGATTTGCAACCTTGTTTGGTTTAGATCCGCTCTTGTTGTCATAGTTGCCATCCAGAATCTTTGCCATGTTGGAATCCTTAATCATCCAATCAAAGGTTGCAGACCAATTGCGGTCATTTGCTCCCTTGAGAAAATTGGATGCCTCTGCTTTTTCAAACATCAAACGAAAATCATCAACAGTGTGAGTCTTGAATCTTGCCTTGATTGCTTTTTTTCTGGCATCAGATAGAGATGTGAGCCTTGGGAATGACACGCAAGTGTCATTGTACATGTCAACTATCTCTTGATAGTTGATTCTTTCTCTTTTCTCTGACTCTATCTCTATATCTTTCTCTATCTCTATTCTCTTACTCTTACTTGGACATGTTGGACTTTCGTTGGACATCCGTTGGACATTGTCCAACAATAATAATTGTTCTCTTTCTCTCTGCTCTCTTTTTTTCTCTGCCCAATAAGACTCAGAGCCAATCATCTTTTGCACTTCATTCATGTAGATAGTTCCATCATCCAGAACATCCATCATTCCAAGTTCGGAAAAGATTTCAATTGCTCTCCTTACAATATCCACATTGGTATTGGTGATTGTGGATAACATTTTTTCATTGTATGGAATCTGCTCTGAAAATCTGAGATTTCCCTCATGATCCACACTCTCACAAAGCAATTTAAGATAAAACAAGATATAATCTTTGCCATTCTCCATTGATTCAATGATTTGAATGTCATGTCTTTTAAAAAAATCCCTCTTGAGTCTTAACCAATAATATCTTTTGTCTTTCTCTGCCACTGTTTTTTGCCTCCTTAAACATCAAAAATGTTCATCTGACCAACTCTCAAGGCATAGACTGCAACAGTTTTGCCTGTGTATGTGCAGACTTTCTTGCCAACAGGCTCAACAATGCCTTTCTGAGACATCTCTGTGAGCCTTGGAGCAGTGAAATTGCGTTCTGATGTTGGAATATATCCCTTTTGCATCATCAGCACTGCAATTTCCTTGGCAGTCATCTCTGGAGTTTCTTTGAGGCATTCAATGATTTGTGAATATCGTTTTTGCTTGTCCACCTGTTCATGTGCCTCACCTCTTGTGTCAAGTGTTGGAATCTCACCTGCTCTCCGTTTCTCCATGTTCGCTCTCCTTTCTCAATGCTTGCTCCTCAGCCTCCAATATCTTTGCAAATTCATCAGAATCATTTTTTGTTTTCTGTGTCGGAATCGGTTTTCTGCCATATAGCACATCTGTTGCCCAAAAAAGACTGCTAATGTTCATCATGCACCTCCTCAATCTCATGAATTTGCAACACATAATATAATGTGTTTGGATCTGCTCCCCATAACGGAAAACCATAATCAACTGTCACTGTGCAAGTGGCAATGAATGATGGAGATTTTTTTGAATATCCATTCCTAAACATGACTTTAAATTCACAGTACCCACCAACTAAATCATCAAATCTGGATTGATAATATGGCTTGATTTCTCTATATTCCTCTCTTTTCTCTCCAGAGAGAATCATGTCAAACCATTTTTTCTTGATTGGTAATGTCAGCATCTGTTCACTTCCTAATTTACAAAAATAAAACAATCAATCATTTTGTTGACTATTTGAAACCTTATATCCATTTAATAATTGGATCACCATCAAATCCCTTTTCAAACACAAACCATGCATAAGCGACTGCGGATGAACTTATTTGTTCAAAATCACCATTTTTTGCACATTTAATTCTTTTACTAAAAACATAAATGGTCTTTGGAGGATATTTGGAGAATAATTTTTTTCTTGCTTGCCCCTCCAAAAAAGTCAATTTTAAAAACATAGCAACCTTGTTTCCATCACTAACAATAGATAACGCATGTTCAACAAACTCTTTTGCTTTTTTATATGGAGGATTTGTGATTATGTCCATATCACTTTTTGTTGTATGCAAAAAATCAATTATTTCAGTATTTGGATAGCCTCTGTCAATAATATCTGATGTTTTAACTTTGTATTTATGAGATTTCAAAACCTCTGCCATGTGCCCCTCTCCGCAAGCACATTCCCAGACATATTCTGTGAATTTTTCTCTTTCCAATAGAAATTCAACCGCTTTTGGATCTGTTGCATAATAATCATTTTCTTCTCTTAAACTATCTGAATGATTACTTGCTCCATTGCAAACATATAATGAATTTCCATTTCCACTCCAATCTTTCATATTTACCTCCTAAAATGGCAACATCTCATCAACATTATCTGGAACATTTACAAAATCATTTTTTTCTGCTTGAGGATCCTCATTGACAGTGTCATTTGATTTCTTTGACTCTGCAAATTCCAATGAATCAACAATGCAATTATTGGTGTAGACTGTCTGTCCATCCTTTTCATATGATCCTGTTTGCCATCTGCCCTCGGAAACAACCTTTGTTCCTTTTTTCAGATAATGCTCAACAAATTCCGCAGTCTTTCCAAATGTCACACAGGAGATAAAATCTGCACTCTGCTCTCCATCATTTTTATATCTGCGGTCAACCGCCAATGTGAATCTTGCAACTGCTTTTCCATCCTGTGAATATCTAATCTCTGGATCTCTTGTGAGTCTCCCTAATAGAATGACTTTGTTCATTTCATTACCTCCTCAAAAAAACATGTCTTAAAATATTCTTTTATGTATTCACATGTAAAACAAAAATGTCTGCACCTGCCTTTTATCCATTTATAAAATAAAAATCTAATCATTTTTGCCTCCTATTTATACGCAATATAACCATAATATTATATTGCACCTAACTTTGACCGCTCTTGCCTAGTATCTGCAAGGCTTTAAGTTGCTTTTTCCTTGATAAATACTTTTTAAAAAAATCAACCCTCAAACATCTGCTTTAATCTTAATAACATTTTTCCAATATGGCTCAAATTCTTTCAACTTTTCCTGCACTGCTTTGTCAAATTCCTCATCTGTCAAATCTGCAAGAGATTCATCATTTTCCAATAAATATCTCACATCCTCCTCCAAATCATCTCTGTCAGAGTAAACCTTTTCATCATTGATGGTTTGCTCACAATCAAGAATTTCACCAATAGAAAAACTCAAAGTTGGAGCATACCAAAAATAGTAGTCATCACCTGCAACAACATCAGTTCCGCAAAGTACAACAATTGGGTAATCTGGATGCTCTGCAATTAGCTTTTTCAATTCATCTGTTTGCTTTGTAATCAAATTTAATGGTTTATAATTCATTTCAATCCTCCTTTGAAAAATTCATATGCTCCAATTTTTCTCTCTTTTGAGCATCACTTGTCTTGGTATAGAGTCGAGTTGTTTCCAGAGAATTATGTCCAAGGATGTCAGCCAACTCTGTGATGTTGTTGGAGTATGTGTTCAAAAAGACCTGTGCAAAAAGATGTCTGAATGAATGTGCATGGACTTTGTTCTTTCTGACCTTTGCTTGCCCTGCAACTCTTTTCATCTGTCTCCAGATGGTAGATGTGTTGACCATCTTTCCCTCAACAACATGACTTGGAAAAAGAAATCCCTCTTTGATTCCCTGTTCCCTTGCATACTTTTTCAACTCTCTCATCAAGTCCTGTCTGACTATGATTGTCCGTTCCTTGCCCTTGTTGAATGCATTGATGTAATTGCTCCCAAGGTTCTCAACCTTGAAATATCTCAACTCTGAAATCCGAATCCCTGTCATGGCTAGAATTTTCATGATGTAATAGAGTTGAATCTTTCCATCTCTCTTGGCAAATCTGAGGAGTCTCTTATAATCTGTGACAGTCAGAATCTCCTCATTGCTCTGCTTGGACTGCATCTTGATTTTCTTGATGGTCAAATCTTTTAGATCCAACCACTTGAGAAACTTATTGATGGTCACAATCCAAACATTGATTGACTTGGTTGAACCTGCAACCTCTCCAAGATGCACCTTGTATCTCAGCATTGTGTCCTTGGTGATTTCCTCATCATCTGGACACCAATCAATGAATTTCTGCACATTGGCTCTATATTGAGAAAGTGTTGATGGAGCATATTCTTGATATTTCTGCTCCAGAATCCACTCATCAAGTTTAGGAATCAGTTCCGCTTTTTTCATTGTGATTCTCCATGTCATCATATTCAAAATCACTATATTCAACCTTTGACAAGACTTTTTTCACATCATTTGGAGCACCTGTTGCATTCATAATGAAATCAATCTTGGCATCATCATTCTCAGCAAGAGTGATGCAGGAAACAACTGTTGCCAACTTTTCACCATGCACAGTCTCAACCTTTACCAAATCACCTTTTTTCAACTTGGAGAATGCAGGAGCATGGAACAGATAGTTTTTTCCATTTTCCTGCTTGCACAACACAAAATCAAAATAATCATTCATCATTTTTCCTCCTTTTTTTGATTCATTTTGTCCATGAGAGAATAGATGCTTTTTGCATCCTCGATTTTTACCACATGACCTCTGATGTCCTTTATAACAGTTCCATCCTTGAGGATGTGTGTTATTTTCACACAGACACCTCCTTTGTTGACTATTTGAAACATCATGCCTCTAAAAATAGGCTCAAGCATCTGAGCCAAGTGACATCTTTTTCATGTCCTTTTCTGCACCATTCACCAATTCTAGTAATCTCGTTGTATCTGGAACAGATTTCACCAACAAGAGTTCAGACAACAACTTGACTGCTTTAGCATGTTTTTTCTGCATGTTCATCCTCCTTGAGCAAGTCCAGAACATTCTCAAGACCAAACTCTGTTCTCAATTTTTCAATCTGTTCAAGTGTTGGATTCTGCTTGCCCAATTTGATTTTGCTCCATGTGGAATCAGATATGCCAATTTTGTGAGCAACAAATGTGCCTTTATACCCATGCTCTTTTTCCCACATTATCAACTTTAGTCTCAATTTTATCACCTCCTTTTGTATTATCTGCTAACATTTAACAATTTCATTATACTACTTTCTAATAGAATGTAAATATATTATTTTACAGAAAATAAAAAAAGTTTTCTTTTTGTAACATATATGATAATGTTATTTTTGAGGTGATTGTTGAGTGATAGACAAAAGGAAGATTGGAAAACAACTCAAAGAGTTGAGGCTTTCAAGAGGTTGGAAACAGATTGAGGTTGCAGACAAGGTTGGCTTGTCTCGGTCTGCCATATCCAATATTGAGGCAGGAAAAAGAGCATTGACTCTTTCCACACTCAAGAGATTCTGTGAGATTTATCAGATTGATGTCTCTTATTTTCAAATTGAAACAAAAAACTTTGATGAGGCTTTGGATTTGACCTCAAGAATTGAGGCAATATTCAACAGTGACCTTGATGAATCCAAGAAAGATGACATCTATCGAGAAATCATGAGAATCTATCTTGAAAGCAAAAAATAAGACTCCTAATCGGAGTTTTAATTTTATGTAATATGTTACATATAGAAACATATTTTGCGGAATATTTACGAAAAGAGGAATTATAAATGAAAAGAGCAGTGATATATGTTCGTGTATCTACATTTGAGCAAGCAAGAGATGGACATTCCATTGATGAGCAAATAAGACGATTGAAATTATTTTGTGAGGCAATGGGATGGACTGTGGTCATGATATACAATGATGCAGGATATTCTGGAGCAACAACAGAAAGACCTGCCCTCCAAAAGATGATAAAAGACATCAAAAAAGGAAATGCAGATGTGGTTGTGGTTTATAAACTTGACAGGCTCTCAAGGTCTCAGAAAGACACATTGGAATTGATTGATGGTACATTCCTAAAAAACAACACAGAGTTTGTGTCCATGACAGAGAATTTTGACACATCATCTCCATATGGCAGAGCCATGATTGGAATATTGGCAGTCTTTGCCCAACTTGAGAGAGAACAAATCAAGGAGCGGATGGCAATGGGCAAGGAGTCCAGAGCACAAAAAGGAAAGTTTCATGGCTCAAGCAAAATTCCAATTGGATATGATTATATTGATGGAGAATTGGTGACTAATGAATTTGAAAAGATGCAAGTCAAGAAAATATTTGAGATGTATGCATCTGGCTCATCCCCTTACAAAATTGCTCATGATTTGAATAAGTCTGGACTAAAACATAAATATGGTAAATGGCAAGACATAAGAATTAGAGAGATAATCACAAAGAGAACCTATATTGGTGAGATTTGTTATTCAAAAAAGTGGTACAAAGGAACTCATGAGCCTTTTATTGATGAGGAATTATTCAATAAAGTACAAACGATTAGAGAGCAGAAAGCAGATGAGCACAAGTCATATAATCGCAGAATTGGGAAAGCAACCTCATATCTTGGAGGATATATGGAGTGTGCTTGTTGCAATGGCAAGTATTCCAAACAAACACTGATTTCATATCGAAAAGGAGTCAAATATCACTACCAAAATTATATCTGCAATTCAAGGAGCAAAAGGTCTGCACATCTGGTCAAGAATCCAAACTGCAAGAATCCATCTTGGAGAATGGAGAAATTGGATGACCTTGTTTTCTCTGAAATAAAAAAACTTGCTATTGATCCAAACTATATTGCAGAAATCAAGGAACAGAAAATTGATGATGAAAGACCAACAATCATCAACAAAGAAATCAAAAGCCTTGATGGTCAACTTTCAAAACTTATGGATTTGTATGCAATTGACTCAATGCCTGTTGATATTTTACAATCAAAGATTCAAGAATTAAATGACCAAAAAACCAAATTAGAGCAGGAACTTGAAAACATCATGCAAGAAAATGAGAGCATCCTTTCTCATGAGGAAACACTTGAGATTGTGCAATCATTTGAGGATGTATTGAAAAATGGTGACTTTGATGAGATTAGGTCTGTTGTTGGAACTCTTATTGAAAAGATTGTGATTGGTGAAAAAGATGACATCACAATACATTGGAAATTTGTATAAAATTTTTATCCATAAAGACACCATCTGTTTAATGGTCATATGTTTATGAATAAAAAAGGCAGGATGCTCTCCTGCCTCTTTTTTATTATCTCATTTCTGCCCCACATTGAGGACAAAATTTTGCATCCATATCTTTTTGCCATTTCCAATCAATAATATATGCAGGAACATCACAACCACAATTAGAACAATGGTCATCAACCCATCTTGCTCTCACAACAGGTCTTGCATCCACTTTTTGCTCTGTTAGGATCTTATAGATATTTTCTGCTTTGTCATCCAATACCATCTTGAGAATGGTGTGTGATTGGTCTGCATTTTGTCTGCCCACACACAATCCAATTTCATTTTTCTTTTCATCCTTGTCAAATGACACATACAATAAATCCTGCATATCAACCCTCCCTGTCATTGATAATCTCATACACATCACAACCAAGAGCCTCTGCCAATTGGAGCACTGTGACAACCTTTGCTCCATTGATGTCCTTGAATCCCTGCTCATAGTTCTGGATGCTCCTCAAGTTGACTCCGCTCTTTTCAGACAGTTCCTGTTGAGTCATCCCTTTATCCTCTCTGAAATATTTCAATCTGCTCTTATACATAACATACCTCCAAATTGTTGTTGAATCAAACTCCATTCACTCTCAGAAATGCCTCCGCAATCATATTTCTCTTGCAGATTAAACAAGCACTGTGCCAAGTATCTATCATTGTGCCAATCTTTGAATATCAAATCATAAAACTCATGATTGCCATAGATGTCTGGGAAATACTTTGAAAAAGTAGTCTCATTACATTTATAGTTTCTTCTTTTCATTTCCCAACAAATCAATTGAGCATAGTTTGTGAAATGATAAAGTGGATAGTCAAGGATTTTATTCACAAGTAGATGGTTAGGTGTTCCTTTGACTGCAATGTTTCTTGCTATACAACAACACTCTCTCCATTGAGAGAGAAGTTGTTGACGAGGCAAAACATGAATCAAATCTTTGTGCCATAATCTCATTTTTCTACCTCCTAATGAATAAATAAATCAATCCAATACTTGATGCCCCTGCACATCCCTTTTAATAGATCCATAATAGTTCCACCAAGTATCTGAAATATTTCCTTTAATCTGTATTGTGCCAGATATGATTGAAAATCAATGGTGTTGGATAATACTATGTATTCCAGAATCGTATCTTTTTCATTATCCTCACCGAATTTCCAGATGCAATATTCTTTGAATATCTCATATTCATCTTTCATTCCTGCACCTCCTTTTCCTTGTGTTTGTCCTCATGTCTCTGAAATAATCATGCAACATGTCAATACTTGGCTTGTAGTTGAGACAGTCTTTCCAGAATATAAATTTTTGAATATCATTATCCCAAACATGAACACTAGCAGTGTAATTGTGTGTCATTCTATCAACAAAATCCTCAAATTCATCTAACCTGTCATACTCATGTTGCCATCCATATCCTGTTGAACCGCTCACATAATCAACAACATATTTATTTGCCATCTCTGCTCCTCTCTGGGAGGTCTAAGCCTCCCAATCAACTTATTCTGCATCTTGTCAAAATCGTTTGTTTCTCATCTTGATATTCACTGTGTTCTTTGATTGTTCCCTTGAGATGAACACTCTCTCCATTTTCATGGTTGAGACCTGCAGTTGTTTTCCAGACGATTGCATCTCCATGAGCATTTCTGAATGTGTACACATGCATTGTCTGTGTTCCATAACCTCCGAATGATGGAATCTCAAACCATGCTCTTTTTTCAATGGTCACATCCAACTCTATCTTGTCACCAACATTCCCAACATACTGACTGATGGACTTTCTTGCCTTTTCCTCTGCCTCGGCTTTTTCTCTTTCAATCCGTTCTGCCTCCTCTTTGGCTTTTCGCTCTGCCTCGGCTTTGGCAATCTCCTCTGCATGTTCTCTTTCCCATTTCTCTGCTCTGGCTTTTCGCCTTGCCTCAAGTTTTGCCTCATATTCTGGAGTGTACTCTTTCCACTTGCCATGAATCTTGCCTGTGCCTCCGCACTTGTAGCAATTCCATCCTGTGTATTTCCATTGTTCTGCTTCTCCTGCTCCACCGCATCTGTCACAGGAAACCCATCCCTCAAAATACTTTGTTCCGTTCTTGTCAATTCTGATGAGTTTTGCCATGAGCCACACCTCCTTTTCTGGTCTTGATTTCATCATACTCCTATTGGTGTATATTACCATTGACAGACTGCACAAAGATTGATAGTATTGGTTTGTTTATTTTGTACATCTTTAGGAGTACACAAAGACAAAAGAAAAAAGAGCCACCTTTTATGATGGCTCTGTTCCTCTTACATGAATATTGATTCTCATTGTTCCAGATGTGCCATTTCTGACCATGGTCACACTCGTTTGAGTGTTATCCAGAGCATTGGCAGTTGACACCCAACCAACACTGCCTCCTGCATAGTCCAAAGTGGCTTGAACCTGTGCATCTGCTATGTTGAAAGGATATGGAACTCTTGTATTTCCATAGACAAGACCTGTGCTCATGTATGCATTCCATGTGATGTTGGCACTGTCAATTTCTTTCTTCATCCATGCCTCAACAATTCCGCTTGCATACTTTTTATAAGTCCAATCACCGCTTGTGCCTGCATCAATGATGAAATCCTCAAGTGGATCTCCGTTGATTTCCAAAGATTTTTCATTCTGCGGAAAACAATTGATGCCAACAGATGACTTGAGCCTGTCAAAATAAATGATTGGCATTCCTCTTGATATATATGCAGTATAGGTTGTCTGTCCACCCAAACTGTCCACCAATTTGATTGCAACAGTCCATGCATATGAATTATCCAAATTGATGACTGATGTCACATTGTCCTGCACAGAACCACTCACAGATGGACTTGAGTCACCATCCTTGGTTGCCTCATAAGTGATTGTGATTTGGTTGTTTCCGTTGATGGATGGATATTTGGCATCCACAGTCAAATCTGTCTCGGTGTAGAAATTACTCTGCCTCTGGAGAGTGATGATTGCACTTGGAACATACCACTCAATCATGGAAAGAGTGACTTTCTTTGTGGCAGTGATTCCTCTTGAGTCGGTCAAGGTGAACACTGCATCAACATCTGTTCCAGAATCAATGACACCTCCAAGACCTGTTGCAGATGTTCCACTGATAGTCAATGAGTATGTCTGACCATTGACCGAAACAGAACAGGATTGAATGGTTGCACTCTTTTGAGCAGACAAACCGCTTGCCGAATATCGGACAATGGAATGATTCTGCACAATGTCTTGGTCATCACCTGTCAATGCAATTGTGGTTGAGTTTGTGTCCTCATACTCTACATCTTGAATGCTTGGAGCACATTCATTGGCATTGACTGTGTATGTACCGCCTGTCTTTGTGTCAATGTTCGTTCCATAGGTCACTTTGATTTTATATGTTCCACTCTTGGAATTTGGAATGGATGCATAGAGCCGACCAACCAACACCTCATGAGTATATCCAGAACATATTGTGCCACTGACTTGGTCACTGCTTATTTGGGAATTATCCGCACCAATCATGTTGACTGTGACAGTCCTGCCGAGCGGATTGTATAGACCAATTGTGACCTTTTCACCAATCGTGAAATTTGGCATGGAGTTTGCATATGGATAGGCATATGTTGTGACCGCCAATGCACTTGAATCTGTGGTCAATTGGTTGTCTTTTCGTCTGACTCTGGTCTTGATTTGATAGGTTGTATTGGCAGAAAGACCACTGATGGTGTATGTTCCCTTTGTGCCATCCGCAACATCAATTCCTGCCCATGTAGAGCCATTATTGGTTGAATACCAAATGAAATCAATGGTTGAGTCAGATGACCAATTGATTGTGGCAGTTGTCTCTGTCTTTGCAGACAGGCTCTGATTGACTGTGGCATATCTCTGAATAGGAGTGAGTGTCATAGATCCATTTCCAGAGATTGTTCCAAGTTGAACTCCTCCCCAATTGATGTCTAACTGACATTTTCCACCGAATGAAATTGTTTTTGTGCCATCCGAATTGTGAGGAATGACCTGTGTGCCACTCAATAGAGTCTTGTTTCCACTTCCACCAATTGAACCACTGCCATTATATGTTGTGCCATTTATCGTGACAGACCATGTCTTTGTTGCACTTGAAACAACATTGGATGGTCTCACAAGAGTGAGAACATATTGAACAGTGGTTGAGTTTGATGCAGAACTCTGAGATTGCTCTGTCACTGTCAATTGGCAATATGGTCTTGTACCATTTTGACCGAATGTGATTGTTGCCATGATTCCCTCCTATGAATTGGATGACACTAGACCAATGCCATCATTGACCACTGTGCCACCGCTTGTGATTTGAATTGGAATGAATCTCAACTTGTTGCAGAGAGTGATTTCCTCCTCAACAACTGACTTTTTCATATGAAATTCATCACCATTCACCCAATAGATTGGATTGTTGTTGCGGTCATATCCTGCAAATCCAACTTGGTCATTCATGACCACATATGAACCATCAAGACCATACATTTTAAGTCCATCACTGTTCATAAGTCCAACAAGGTTGTTTGCATCATCATACAACTCAAGGATTCCGCTCACATTGGCATGAGAACCAAGTTTCAATGTTCCACCTTTTATCATGTCCGCAACCAAGTTGATGACATTGATTGCCTGCATATTTAAAGTGCCATCAATAGTCCATGCACTTGTGAATGTGCCATTGATTCCGCTCTGGGAGAATCCAATCCCTCCATTGTTTATCCGAATAACATTTTGAGCAGATTCCTTTGGCAGAGTGTCCACAACAAGAATTTGATTTCCGTCATAGATGACATATGAATCACCCAAAACACCCATGATTGTGTTTGTGGATTCCTGCAATTGGTCACTCAATGTGGCGGTTGCAGTCTGCACCTGCTCGGTGACATTCTTATCCACTGATGCAGTGATATTTCCAACCAAATTGGAGAGAGTCTGTTTGAAATTGCCGAACTCAATTTCTGTGTACTGCTCCAATATACAATCATAGTCATATTTGATGACATTGGTCATCAGATTGACACCAAGCCTCTCATCAATCACATGAACTGTGTCACCAACATCTGTGATTTTCTCAAGATTTGCTTTGAGAGTATAGTTCACCTGTGGCAGAGAGTTTGCCTCCAGATATTCCACCGCCTGCATAAACAAATCACTGACCAATGCCTGTTGATAGTCCTCATCCGTTGCATAGTCCTCTTTGTTGATGTCATTCTGGGAGAATGAGACTGTTTTTGTATATGGCAAATTGTATTGAGTATCACTTGTCACATAAATGTCTGCATCTGGATCTAATGCATTCAAGAGCAATCCATCTTTTCCGACAGGCAACAACTTTGTGACAACATTATCCCAATTCTCTTGGCAGGTGATGTCCTTGAGATTTTTCTTATATTGGACAGTTACACCATTGTCTTGACCAATAGTTGTCCGAATGGCAATGTTGAAATTGTCTCGGACAATATGACCGCCCCACCGCTCAATGACAGTCTGTATTGCCTCATAGAGCGATTTTCTCACACACCGATAGGAATTGACTGTGCCGACATCAGAAATGGTTGTGAACTCGCTCTGAGGTTCTGTGGAACTGTTTAAATGGTCAAGAGCATCATTGCATGTTTTGTCCACAACATAGGAATCTGCAATCAGATAATTCTTTGAATCATAAAAAACATGATAACACTTGGATGTCAATTTGCTCTTGGTCTTTTGAACATTGCCAACTCGGAATGCCTGTTCACCTTGAGGAGTGTTGGCAACTACTATGTTGCCCTCTGTGAGATAGTCCACATTTTCCAGACCTGTCTCAAGGTCAAGATAATAGTCCCCATTGTCCTCTTTGTGAACCTTTGCCTTGAGTGGCAGGAGAACAACATCTCCATTGGACACAAAACTTTTATCAGTCTGACCAAATACTTTTATCATGTTGTCTCCTCCTGCTCATTATTCAAGCATAATTCCAAACAAATCATAATAGGCATCAATTGTTGCCTGCTTATATTTCTTTGGCACATCATCCAAAGTTTTGAGACCTTTATCAATCAATCTTGCATAAATATATCCCATGACTATACCTCCATCATATCTGCCATTGCAGTCTGGATCTCTGCCAACTGCTCATCAACAATCTCATCATGAGTCTTTGCTCTGTTGATGAAATGAACAATCACATTTCCATCAACATCTGCCTCCGCTTTAACACTGACAGGAACAATGTCCTTGAGTGTTTCACCATCAAAAGATGCTCCTTTGAGATTTTCCTCTGTGAACTCTGCTCTGATTTCATCAATCTCTGCAAATGAACCAAGAACTGTGATACAATCAGAAATTGTGCTTGAGTCTGCAAAACTCACCTCCGTTTTGTCTTTGAAAACTAAAACCTTGCTCATTGTTTTCTCCTTTCTCTTATAAAAACATTCACATTTGGTGTCTAATAAACTTTAGATTATCTATAATACAAAGATACTCGCCAGTCAGTTCCAAGTGAAGCGTTATGCAACGATAATTGCGTGTCGGATGATTTATAAATCAAACCACGCATTGTTGCACCGTCAAATAACTGTGCCACACGACCACTATTTCTGTCACCATAACTCATTGAATCTAAAAGCACTTTTGGAATAATTACACTTGTTGCCACCCCATTATTATAATTTCCAATTTGCTCTAAAGAGCACATAATTTCATTATAATCACTTGGGATTGTAACAGCAGATGACATACCTTGTGACAAAACTTTCCAAAGACCTATTTTGGCAGATAAATCTGCACTTATCTGAGCCAACTCACTGCCAACAGTGTCATAGTCAATATTAGTGCCAATGACAAGAGTGTCACCTTGAGCAATAGCAGTTGTGACCTTGCACAGTCTACCTCCAAACACAAGAAACTCACCAACTGCATATGGCTGAGATGCAGTGTTTGTTGTTTCAACTGTTGCCAAGTTCTCCTGCATAGTTGAGCCATCTGCATTAGTTACAGTGAATGTTGATGTTGAGCCATCAGTATAGGTGATGGTGTAAGTGTCCACCAATCCCTGTGTTCCTGTTTTTGTGATGCTTACAATGCCTCGCCCATCTGCACCATCTTCTCCATCCGCTCCATTTGTCACCTCAAATGTTGAGGTTGAACCATCAGTCAAAGTTACTGTGTATGTGTCAACTAGACCACTTGATGATGTCTTTTCAATAGAATCAATATTTGAACCATTCGTCACAGTGAATGTGGATGTTGTTCCATCAGTCAAAGTGACTGTGTATGTATCAACCACTCCACTTGTGCTTGTTTTTTCAATGCTTAGAATGCTTGAACCATTTGCACCCTTAACAAGCATCACTTTGACATCTTCAATTTTTCTTGAATCCTGTCTGCTCATTTTCTTCCTCCTTAGAATGTGACATCCTGCTCAATTGTGAGAATGCCTTTTAGGATAGTGAACACATCATCCTCAACACCAATCTGGCAATCATAAAAATACAGTCCTGCATCCACATTTTGTGTGTCCTGTGGAGCAACTCTGACTGTCAGACATTCCTCATCTTGAGAAATTCCTGCATTCAGAGATTTTCTGAACACATTGACCTCATCTGTTGCAAGTTTTTTGCAGGTAAAATCCGCAGAATCCACTGTGACTGCATTTCCATTGGAGTCTGTCACAAAAATGTTGAATGAAAGAGTGTCACCTTTTGTCATTGTGATATTGCTATCTTCCATTTTGAAATTTGCTCTCATCATATCCACCTCGAAAAGTTCTCAATCTCAATCTGAGTCACATTTCCTGTCCATGAAATGATATTTGTTCCCATATTGAGAATCAAATTGTTATAATCACCGACAACAGACCGATTCATCAAGGTTTCACCTTGATAGGCATTCATTTGAGCAGAATCAATTGTGATATACTCCGCACTGCCAAGGTCAATCACAAACAACTCTGCACCATTGATGCTCAAATTGATTGTTCCAGATCCATAAATAGTGATTGTCGGTTTTGCAACAGTGTTTCCTCTGTTGAATATTGAAAAACTATCCACACCATCCTCAATGTTTTTGGTGAATGAAGAATCCACCGCAGAATATTTGAAAGGTTGAACATGAAATGTGACTGTTGCAGTCCGAAACCGAATCAATCTCTCAAAATCAATCTGAGCAATGATTTGATAGTTGTAAAATTTATCTGGCTCATTGGAAAAAATCACTGTGCCCTTTGAATTAAAGAACTTAATGACCTCATCAATGTTAAAATCTCCGAAAAGACCAATTGACATCTGTTTGTCATATGCATGAAATCCAAGAGGAGTCACAATGTCTCCATCCCTGCCATCAATCTCCATCACACTTGTCCTCATAAGAGGTTTAGAGATTGGAGGCAAGGACTGAATCAACAATCCTTGAATTGTGGTGCTCTTGACACCATTTAGGATGACATAGTTCATGCCTCCACCTCCTATGTGTAAACTAATTTTGTGACAGTTTTATCAACAAACTTGCCCATTTCCTCATCATCCATCTCAATCTTGACTTGATATAAAGCCTCTTTGAATGCAGAAACCATATCATCCATGGTGTTGGACTGATTTGATGCAGTATTGACACCATTGATGTTTGTTGGCAATGAGTTGTTTATGTCTTTAGTGACATTTTTCATCTCATTCACAAATCCAACATCCAAACCTTGTGCCATGTAATCACCAATTTCTGCCCAAACTCTTGATGGAGATTTGATTTGCATTTTATCTCTCGCAGATTTCACAATTCTTGTCATCATGTTATTCACAGAATTTGTGATGTCTTTTTCCTGTGACAAGAATCCTTTTTTGATGCCCTGTGCAAAATTCACACCAATCTGTCTGAATGAGTCATTGTACCCATTCAACACATTTATCATTGCAGTTGCCACACTATGAGCACCACTTGAACTGTTATTCACTCCGCTTGCAAATCCATTATTGAGATATTGAATCAACTGTGCACCAATTTGAGCAAATTCATTTGCCTTTGACCTAAATGCAGTTGCCAATGTATTTGCAATATGTGATGCAGTGTTGACTATTGCACTCAATGAGTTGTTCATTCCTGTTGCAATACCAATGACAATCTGTTTTCCAACAGTATTGAATTGAGCATTTGCATTGTTAAATGTCGCAATAATGTTTTGGATCACTTGGTTTGCCAAGGTTGTGATTGACTGCTTTGTATTTGAGATTCCAGAACTAATCATCTTTGAGATGTTTGTTCCAATGGCAGTAAACTGTTTCTTTTGTGAATTGAATGTATTCACAATCTCTTTTGCCAATTTCACAGATGTCTGTGTCAATGAACTTGACTGACCATCCATGCCTTTTGCAAGCATATCAATTGTATCTTGCCCCTCGGATTGCATCTGGTCATTGACACTTTGCATCTCATCAGTGAATCCCTCTCCAATACCTTGTGCAAGGAATCCACCAACCTGTTCTTTCATGACTGTGGATGGTGAATTGATACCAAAGAATCCCTTGATGCCATCAAGAATGCTCTGACCGAATCCTTGAATCTTTTCAAGAATCCAAGAGCCTGCATCACTAATTCCTTGCCACAATCCTTGAACCAATTGCAATCCTGTCTCTGCCATCTGTGGAACTGCCTCAACAATACCTGTGACAATTGCAGTGATAATCTGTGGGAGTGCAGAAATGATTCCAGATATAATGGCAGGCATATTCTGAACCAAAGCAATCAAGAGTTGAACACCTGCATCAATAATGAGTGGCAAGTTTGCCATCAGTGTGGAGACAATCTTTTCAATAATCTCTGGCAGTCTTGCAATCAAATCTGGGAGTGCATTCAATATTCCATTGGTCAATGCCACCAACAATTGAACTCCTGCCTCAATAATAAGTGGCAAATTGTCCAATAATGTTGTGACTGTTGTATCAATGATTTCTGGCAACATCTCAATCAATTGTGGCAATGCCTCTGTGATGCCTTGAATCAATCCAATCAAGATTTTCATTCCTGCATCAATGATATTTGGCAATAATGAAACAAGAGTGGTCACAATCTGAGGAATTAAGTCCGCAATGACAGGAATCACCTCTGGCAACCCCTCCAAGATGGTTGTGAGTGCTCCTTTTACTGCATCAATAATGATTGGCAGATTCTCTTGAATTAAAGGCACAACCTGTTTTATCAATTGAGGCAATAATGTCTGAATTGCCTCGGAAATGCCTGTGATGACTGTTGATATTCTCGGAACAATAGTTCCAAGGACACCACCTTTGCCATCCTCGGTGATAAGTGTGCCGATAAAATCAGATGCCAACTGTTGAAAGTTTGCATTTTCATCTGCAATGCCTGTCATCATATTCTGCCATGCAGATTTCATGGAACTTGTTGAACCCTCAATTGTTCCAGATGCCTCTTTTGCAGTCGTTCCCATGATTCCCATGTTTTTTTGAACAACAGAGATTGCATTGGCAACATTGGCAAAGGACATATCACTTGCATCAACTGTGACACCCAATTCCTTTTGGACATCCGTCATCTTGGATGCATCTGCAATGAGTCTTTGCATTTCCTCTTTTGTGCCACCATATCCCAATTTGAGATTGTCCAACATTGTATAGTTCTGCTTTGCAAAACCTTGATAAGCATATTGAATTGACTCCATGCTTGTGCCAAATGTGTTGGCATTATCGGACATGTCTCTGATTGCTCGGTCACTGATTTCAGTTGCCTTTTTGGTGTCACCATCCAAGGACTGAATGAGTGAGGATGAAAAGCCTGTGACAGTCTCCATGTACTCATTTGCACTCATTCCTGCGGTTGAAAAGGCTTTCTGGGCATTCTGTTTCACTGTCTCTGCCATCTCATCACCGAATATCTTTTTGACACCGCCCTCCAACTGCTCATATTGACCATAGGAATCCAATGCCTGTTTTCCTACATCCATAAATGTAGAGCCTAGATTCTTGAGTCCATTGATGGCACTGTTGACGGCTTGTGTTCCAAGATTGGCAAGGATGCCTTTCATGACAGTGAACCCATCACCGCCCTTTTTGGCTTTTTCACCACTTTCCTCTGCCTCTTTGCCCAAATTATCAAGAGCCTGTGCAGTCTGATTGGCAGTTGTCTCTGCATTTGCAGTTTTGATTTTCATATCATTCAAGGCTTTGCCTTGTGAATCATATGCCTTTTCACTTTTTGTGACTTCCTGTGCCAAATCAGACACCACTTTTGCCTGCTCTTGATATTCGCTTGATGCAGTTCCAAGTGTTCTCTCGATTTCTGCAAGTTTCTGTTTTTCTGCATCATATTCACTCACTAATGCTTTGTGTTTTTGACCTGTTTTGTCATATTCACTTTGCATCTGTGCCAATTGGCTCTTTAATGTTGCCAATGCACTTTTTTGAGTGTCCAATGCAGATTTTAAACTTTGAGATGATGTGGCAAGGTCTTTTGCGGATTTCTCCCCACTGTCAAATGCACTTGATGTGGCTTTCATTTCTGAGGAAACCACTTTCAAACTTTGTGTGATTTGGGAGAGTGCTTTTCTGTATTCAGATTCACCTGTCAATTTGACTGAGCCACCGAATCCTGCCATGTTTTCACCTCCTTAAAACCATTCTTCATCTTTCTGGGATTTGATATGTGCCTCTGCATAGGTCATATTTGCCTTTGAGAATCGCATTTCCATATCCCAGACATCTTTATAATGACCATATAATTTGTTGAACATGGTCAATGTCAATCTTCCTGTCTCTTTAAAAGACAAATTGAGTTTTGTCTTTCCGATAAAATAAAACCATGAGAAGTCAATGACAGGATCTGTTTCATCTTCATCATGGATTATTCGTTTTTTTCGTCACTCTTTGTGCTTGCCACAACTGTCTCATTCAGAGTGTTTGTTGCATTGGCAAGACCAACCTCTGTGATGAGTCTGCCGACCTGCTTGATTGTGAGAGGCTTGATGTCTGTTCCGTTTTCCTCGTTATCAATATCAATTCCCTCATTTATCATCTCGGTGAATCCGAAAATGACCGCCTTTGCATCTGGCTCACCTACAAACTCGGCTTTTTCCTTTGGAGTCAACTCATCCCAAGGCTTTTTCTTTCCTGCTTTTTCATACTCTTTCTGAGCATAGGCAGTTCCATCTGTTAGTGCTCCCCAATTGTCCAGAGTGCCATATTCCTCTTGAATTGCCTCCATAACATTTAAGTTAAACACTAACCGATAGGAAACACCTTTATATTGGATTTGACCATTTATATCTTTCATTTCATTTTCCTCCAATAAAAATGGAGCGGAATTACTCCGCTCCAATCAAATGATTCTTTTTATTCCTGTGCACCATAGATTGCATACAATGTCACATTTCCTGTCACCTTGTATGTTCCTGTGATGTCTGGGATTGTTGCAGTGGATGATGTATCCCATCCCAAGAACTCCTCACCCTCTGGAGCAGTGAGTCCTGTGCCATCACTAACTGTGATTGTTGCACCAACATAGGTGCTTACTGCCTCAACAGAGCCTGTTCCACCATTGGCATCATATGTCACTGTTGCAGGAGTTGCAGAGCCAAAGAAACTGTTCAAATAAGCCTGTGCCTCTGCCATGGTAGAAAAGGTCTTTGATGCAGACCATCTGCCATCTGCAAGTGCAGAAATCTGTCCCTCCATTTCAGAGGTGCTAAATTCAAGAGATTCGCCCTTGGTGTTGTCCTCCTGTGATGGCTCTGCAAATTTAACTTTTCGCAGGAACTCAACTTTGTACTTATAAACACCGCCAACCATCTTTGTGATGATTCGACCTAAGCCGACATATGGAGCAGTGTCAGTTGCATTTCTCTCAATTTCACCATCAGTGATTGAGTGACCAAGCAATGTTGCAAGCATCACATCATTGTCATCATCAATTCCAAGAGTCACTGTTCCGCTCTGGAATGTAGTGTCCATCTCTGCAAGTGAATCATCTGCATAAAGCATTGCCTCATTGTTTGTGATACTCACACTGCATGAGATAGCCTTTGCAGGTTTCTGTGCAACACCATAGGTTGCAGTTCCATCCTCCTGTTCGGTTAAAATACCAAACAGAAAATTTCTCAAACCGATTTTTGCCATTTCTTATACCTCCTCGAAAATTGCAAAATTCAATGTCTTGTGATAGTACCCTGTGTCATCCTCATACATATCTGAACTTGACCTGCTTGGTTGCCACACAAAACCATTTTCCGATAATATATTTTTTATTTGCTCAATAACATTTGTATAGTTGCCTTTGGAATACACATCAAAATCATACAATCCAACATATCCACTCAATTCATCATCACAAGTCAATGAGGCATCCATGGACTCTTGCATCCATGTCACATAGGTTGTTTCATTGCCATTGTATCTCAAGAAAGAAACAGGAATGACCTTTCCATCCACTGTGAAATTTTGAAATATAGATGTAATCAATTCATTCATAAGTCACCTCAATAATCAAAAGGAGTTAGTTCTGCATCATGCCAATTTCCATCTGGCACTGCATCACTATATGTTTTCAAGTTCTTGAGCCAATCATTCTGTTTGTTCAACATGGCTTTCTGAATCTCTGCCTTTTTCATTGACTTTCTCAAGAATGGCTTTTTAGGGAATGGATTCCCAGACCGACCATATTCATTGACGTTTGCAATAAAACTTGCAGGCACACCCTTGGATGTGTAATACATTGTGCCACCCTCTCTGTTTCTACGAGCAAAATATTTTCTGTTCGGATCACTAAAAGGAATGTACCCAAATGCATATGCCCTTGTATTAACTCCATCATCAGATGGTGTCTTGTAGGTCTTTGTCAGTTTGAAATGATTTTTTAAATAACTTGGAGCATTAGTTTTGAGATTCTTCTCAATGACTTCTGCTCCTGCCTTTGTCATCTCTCCAAACATTTTCTCAGAACCTTTTTCAAGTTTTTTCAAATCATCCATGATGTCTTTTGGTAGTTCCATCTCAAATTTTGCCATTAGTGAGTGACCTCCTTTGCTTGGATTTCCAATTCAACATTCTCCTCATTCACATTGTTGAGATATTGAATTGTGTAGGTCTTACCCCTAAACTCAATCAACATGTCTCTTGTGATTTCCGTCTTTGGATAACGGATTGTGAAATTGGTATATGCCTTTTCAAAATCACTGTTGTTCTGGATAATCGTCATGCCTCTTGTCGTTTTGATAGAGGCATGAGGTGTCAGAATAACTGTCTTTTCTTCTGATTGGAAACCTTGAGCATCTGTGACAATTTGAGTCTGATATATTGTAATTTTCCACTTGTACTTTCCTGCATTTATCGTTTTACTCATAATAAGTTCACCGAATGCAGATTCATGATAGACTCAACAACCTTGTTGACATTGGATGAATCAACATACATTGTCCGATTATCCCACATGTCTTGACATAGGATGAGAACAACAATCACCAAATCAGAGTAATTGTCCATGCCCTCTTGAGTCTGCCCTGTGTACTGCATCACATATTTTTTTGCAACTGTCAAAAGTGTATTGAGTGTATTCACATCATCAGTCACATCATCAAGTCGCAGATAATCTGCAACATCTTGAGCAGTGATTTGACTGACCTTTGAAATTTCATTCATTGTGTTGTCCTCCTTTTTTGAGGAGTCTGCCTAAACAACATCCTTTTTCTTATGGAGTAGTATCAACCCATACTGCATAGAGAGTCACATTCTCTGTCGGTGTGTATGGACTTTCAACCTCTGCCTCTGTTGCAGTTGCCTCCAATCCCCATCCTGCAAATTCTTTGCCCTCTGGAGCAGTGAGTCCTGTGCCATCACTCAACTCAATTGAGTTTCCTGCAATGACTGTCTGAGCATCAACAGTTCCTGTTCCACCATTAGCATCATAGGTCACTGTCAGACTTCCAACATTGACTGTTGCAGATGCAAACTGTGTCACATCATATGTTCCATTGGCAGTGATGTTCTTTGTTCCGTATGGAACAACATCTGAATATTCAACTGCCAATCCATCCGCAATCAACTGATTGCCCAATGCATCAGTGACAGTTGCAATCTCTGCACATGCAAATGATGTGAGTTTGCCTGTTGAACTATCACGCATTGTGAATGGCTTTAATGCTTTGATATTCATTTATCGTTCTCCTTTCCCTTTGGAGTCTTTGCCTTTTTCACATTGGCTTTCTGAGGAGTTTTTTCCTTGACCTCCTCAATATAGCCTGCCTTGAGTAAGTCCTTGGCAATGGAGACATCAGAGATTTCTCTGACATCCCCAACTGCCATTGAGACCAACCCTGTGAAAGAGACTAATGCTTTATACATCATGTCTCATCACCTCTTATGATTCTGCCATAACTAACTTGGCAATCTTCTGAGCATCCTCAACCTGTGAATCAAACTCAAACCATCCAATGATTCCATCAGCATGTTCATCTGCGTATTTCTCACGCAACACTTGGATGTTGATGTTTTCACTGAACTTGGTTGCAAGACCTTTCATGTCACCATAATAGATGGCAGTGTTTCCTGCTCCGATTTCTGGCATGTTGTCAGAAACATAAACAGGCTTTCCAAGGAGAGATGTTCCGAATGGCAATGAGATGTCATCCTGCAACATGTATCTGCCCATAGAATCCTTTAACAAACGGAGAGCAGTTCTTGTCTGAGTAGACATGATCCAGATTGCATCTTTCTGATAGCGGTCTTTGATTGCATCATGTAACTTGATAACCTCATCCGCAGTGATTGCAGATGCAGATTCTGCGGTTACAACATTGGTCAAAGTGGAAAGACCTGCAACCTTGTCCTCAGTACCATTTAAAAGTTCACCCTCAATGAATCTGGCAATGTGCTCTGCCATCAAATCAACAACATGGTCAACAATGTTGAACTGTGCATTGTTGATAAGTGAGCGAGACACCTTTGCAAGAGCACCTGCAAGGAATCCTGTCAAAGTCACATTTGATGTGAACTGACCAACCGCAGATGTGATTGCAGAGAACTCTGTCTGATAACCAACAGTGATTGCAGTCTCAGATTCATCATAATATGGAATGGTAAGAGTACCCTTGACATTGTACTTGCTTGACTTTTCAAGCACAGGACAAATGTCATACACCTTGCGGATAATCTTGTCCGCAATGGTCTGTGGGATAACTGCACCATTGTCACCCTTTGTCATGTTGTTGGCACGTTCATTCAAAGTTCCTCGAATGTATGCCTCAAACATCTTTTCCTCATCAAGTGCTCGCTTTTCTGCATCCTTGCACTCACGATCCTTTTCCTCTACGTTCACGTTTACATCCTCCTTTGGCTCTGCATCTGGCTTTTTCTCAGAGTCAAGCATTTCTCTGAAATCATCATCCATCTTGAGAGTCTCTTTGATTCTGCGGACATCATCTTTGATTTCCGCAAGTTCCTGTGCCTCGGCATCCGTCAATTCTCTTTTTTCTGCCTTTGCAGTGTTGAGAACTGTTTCTGCTCTGGTGATTAAATCGTTTTTCTTTTCCTCTAAAAACTTTGACATGTTCTTTTCCTCCTTAGTTTTTCATGTCTGAGATAAGTGAATCCCACTCATCATAATTTATTTGCTCCTCAACAGTTTCCTGTTGTTTAGGCACTTTAGAATTTTTTTTCTGCCTCTTTGATAACCTTTTCTGCTTTATACTTTGCACCTTTAAGCCTTGCAACATTTCCCTCTGGATTTTCCAATTCTTTATCAATTGACTTTATCAATTTTTTTGCAGACAAAGAAATCTCTTGGATCCTTTTTGGTGTATTTGCTTTCTTTATGGCATCAGTCAATTTGTCTGCCTGCTCATGGAATCCTTTATATCCCCAATTGCCTCCAGAACCGCCACTTGATGAACCGCCTCCAGAACTGCCACCCTTTGAGCCAAATCTCCCATCTTTACCATGAACATCATTGTATCTTTGTTTCATGTCCTCAATTACATGTTCATAAAATGAGTAGTCAATTTCTGTTTTTTCATCATTCTCTGTGTTTTCGGTTTTATCTACCTGTCCAACATCTTCAATTTCTCTGATATGGATTTCATCAGAAAAAGTCTCACCATAGAAAATTGAATTTTCCTCTGACCGAACCGCAACAAGTGTTCCATCATAGGCAGGAGTCTTTGTCCTGTCCAAAATTGACACTTCCTCAAGGTCTAAATCATGAACATCTCTGAGAGGGAATCCATCCTCATCTCTTTTCTGCTCAACATCTCGGTCAAAAAATCCAAATGACCATCCAACAAGGTCTCCATTCCTTGCCTTTTCAACAACTTCCTTGTCAGTGATGACTGCCCTTGCATGGAGTCCAATGTTGTCCTCTGTCAATTCAAGGTTGCCATCCTTTGTGCCTCCAAGGTCTCTGTTTGGATCATGATTGAGCAGGATTCTTACATTGTCGTTTCTTTCAAGTGCCTTTTTGAATGCACCCTTGCAAATCCGCTCAATGAATTGCCCCATCCGAGACATCAAAGGTCTTGATTTTCTTTCGACTGCGTTGACATATCCCTCAATCTCAACACTGTCACCTTTGACTCTAATCTGCATTCCTTCACCTCCTATGCATCACTTGAGTTTCCACTCTCGTCAAATTCTTTTGCCAACTCATGACCAATCAACATGTCCTCGGTCTTTTTCTCCTCTGCCTCTTTTTCCTCCAGAGTTGAGCCACCATCACTGATGTCACCGATTGTGTCAGTGTTTGGTGTATAGTAGACATGACGATTTGTGTCATATAGCACTGCACCAAGTCCAACATTGACCACATCCAATCCCTCGATATAGACCATGTTTTCTCGCCTGCGGATTTCATTCAATGTCATGAATCCTGTTTCCTTGGCAAGTTTATATGCCTCATATCTTTCCTTGATTGAAACTCGAACAATCTCTTTGACATCAAATTCAAAGAAATGATTCTTTTTCTCTTTCTCAAGGAGCAGGTCACGATTGAGAGCAGTTTCAAATGCTTTGACTATTGGATATATAGCCTCTTTGAATGTCCGCTCAAAATCATCTGGATATAAGTGAAACAATGCATTGATTTCATCCTGCAATGTTTTCTTGGATTCATTCAACTGTGACTCAACCGCAGTTGAACTTGCCTCTTGGAACTCCAGACCATTGTTGAGAACAACAACATTTTCTGAGTTGTTCGCATACATGTTTTTCCATGCTTGCTTGAGGACATTGATTTCATCCTGTCCAAGTTTTCTCTGAGACTTGAGGAATCCTTTTTTGTTTCCTCCTGTTGACACCATGCCCAATTGATAGAGTAAAGTCTGATATGCAGTCTCAAGTGCCTTGGAGACCTCCACAGTGAGTCCTGTGCCACTTGCACCATCCTTGGTGTTTCTCAACAATTTGATGAACTGCCATGGTTGATATGTTCCATATTCTTTTTCATTTCCTTTGGCATTATATCCACCAACAAAAATCTGATATTGCTTGAAAATAGGCTCATAGACTTTCATGATTGTGATGTATCTGTCCTCAACATAAAAGAGTCCTGTCACATCATTTCTGTTCCGTCTGATGTAGCAATAACCACCTTTGCCCAACAAATAGTCAGATGTCATTGCCTTTTTCATCTGAAATGCATCCAGAGTGTCACCTGTGTCTCCATTTAAGAATTTGACTCTGTCATCCTTTTCAACTTCCTCAACCTTGCCCTCTTTATATTTGTAAAGTTTGACAGGCATTGAGGCAATGCAGTTTGAAATGAAATCAACCGCACCATTGACCGCAGGCAGTGTCATCACCTTTTCTCTTGTGATGGTCTCTCCATTCAAGAGTGCCTGCAAAAGAACATCATCAACAATTGGTGTTTCCTCTTGCACAGGCTCTGGAGTGGCATCTCTTTTTCTCATAAAATCAAACCATCCCATTGGTTTTCTCCTTTCCTAGAATGTCTGAATTGTGAAATCCATCTGATTGAGGAACACATCCTGTTGCAACAGATATGTTGCATTGATGAGGCTCACAACCATGTCAACCTTTCCTGTGGATTTCTTTTTATTCACATACTGATTTTTGTTTGTATCATAGACACATCTTGCATTTTGAAAGTTTATCTCCAAGAGTCGGTTGTCCGCATATTGGAACTCTCTTGCAAGGATTTTTTCTTTCAACAACTTTGTTGGAGGATGCAACACTGATGAATGTTGTCTAACCTCAACCAAGTTATGACCTGCCCTCTCAAGTTTTTGAGCAGTTGAAAGAGCATTCCATCTGTCATATCCGATTGCTTGAATCTGCACTCCATATTTCTCCTCAAGAGAAAGAATGAAATTCTCAACAACCGCATAATCAATGACCTTGTCACCGCAGGCAATGACCTTGTCTGTTCTGACAAGGTTTTTATAGTCAACCTTTTCGGATGCCTGCTTTTCCTCAATCCTGCCATCTGGAATGAATGCAAAGGATTCTGCAAGAATGTTGTTGTCATCATCCACAGACACCATTGCAACAGATGTGTTGTCGTTTGACTCGGATAGATCCAAACCTATATAGACAACACGACCTGTCCAATCAATATCTGCAACCTTGCACTCCTGCACATCTTTCACATCAATATAGGTCTCAGTTCCGACACCTTGATAAATGATGTTGCAGTGCTTTGTGACAAAATTCTCTCTTGCAGATTCCACCGCAATGGCATATGCTCTTTTCTTGAGCAAGTCCTCCCAAATCTCTGGAATCTCCAATGCCACAGGATTTGCCTGTTGCATTATCAAGTCATCCTTTTCCCATCCCTTTGTTTTATCTGGCTCATAAAGTAGAGCGAACCTTGTCTCATCCTTTTCAAGTCCATCAAGAACTTTTTTGGAGTATTTGACCTCATCCTCAAAGGGATTGTCGATTGTGGGATATTTGGTTGAGATAATAAATCCCAACTTGTTCAAAATATTTAATTGTCCAGACCTCATTGCATCAATCGGATATGAGATTGGCAATGCACCAACCTCATCCGCAATGAACACATTTGGCAACTTTCCATCCATCCTGCTTGTTGAGTAGGACAATGGAATATATTGAGTCTGAGTCGGCTTAAACATGATATAGTCTCTCAAAATCTTGAACCGCTTTTGGTCTTTGTACTCATACACAAGAGGAGATGAGCGGATTGTCTCAGATATTGCCTCTCTGATTTCCCTCGACAAACTACCATCTGGAGCAACAGAATAAAACTTTGAAAAGTTTGGCTCTATCAAAAATAAAATAATAAAGATGGTTGAAATGGTGTATGTCTTGAAATTCTTTCTGCAAATCTCCAAGACTCCTGTCTCATATCTTCTCTTGTTTTCATTGTCTCGATAAACGACACAAAGAATTGCAGTATAAAAAAGCCATTGATAGCCAACTGAACATTCATAGAGTGATTGACCTGCTTTCAAGCCTTTTGGCATCCTTAAAATCTTGAGGATGTTCTCAACCTGCTTGAGTTTCTTTGCACTGACAATGTATTTTTTGTCTTTGCACTCACAAATCCTCATGAACTCTTTCATCTGCAAGCGGACATATTTTGGTGTTGTCTTTTTTCGGACAGATGCCTTGCAATATTCATAAGCCTTACTGCTTGTCATCTACATCACCACCATTGATGATGTCCAACAATGGATCTCTTTCCTCCTGTGCCTGTTCGACATCAAAACTCTTGAGGATTCTTAGCAATGTTGCCACTGTCTTGTTGGCAGAGTCCGTTGTTCGGTTGTAATCACTCACCGCAGGATTTGAATAGACATTTTTTCTACCTTTGACATACTCTTTGGAGACCAACATGCCATTTTCTTTGATGGCTTGCTCTAATTCATCCAAAATCTGCAACTGCACTTGGTATCTCTGGAATGTAGTTACAAAAAAGTAGTTGGATTGGAGTCCAGACTCCTCTGCCATTCGCAAAATTTCATTTGCCTGTGCCTTTAGGCTCTTTTTTTGCATATCGCACCTCATTTCTTTCATTGCATTTGGCGATTTGTATATATCTCTCATTTTTTACACAGAAAAAGAGCGGTTTTCACCGCTCTAAATCTGTTTTGGGGGAGTTATAAATGGTTTTTTCCAAAAAAACCACGAAAAAACAAAACTTTTGTGAATGAATG
>JAEIGA010001772.1_pt1 | contig 34224 bp, 36 predicted proteins | sample 9270691 | NCBI WGS metagenome assembly JAEIGA01 (sample SAMN17057246, study PRJNA624740) | gut metagenome | biome: biome; isolation source: fecal sample | host: Bos grunniens | place: China: Xizang | collected 2019 | reverse complement strand
CTTACCGATGTCGTTAAGCATATTGTTCCATGCAAGGTTAAGGTTGGCCATTTGAACGCGCAACGTTTCGGCTTGCTTGGCTTGGAACTCGAAGAACTTGCCGCCCTCGTCGGTCATCTTGTTTAAGACGGCCATAACATCTGAGTACGACACCATCTTCTTGCTCATACGGTCGTAAACGTCACCCGTAGTAACAATCTTTCCTTCAAGTTCCGTAAAGTGTTCGGCCAGCGATGCAACGATAGGTAAGCCAGCGTTTGCAAAGTCACGTGCATCTCGCGCCGTCAGAACGGTTTGCGCACGTATCTGTCCTAAGTTATACGTAAGACGTTCCATCGGTACGCCCAAGGCCGCAGAAATATCCGCAAGTCGGCGTGTAGTGTCAACCACCTCGTTTGCCGCAAAGTTGTATGCCGTCAATTGCTTGGCAGCACCAGCCAATTCCATAAGCGTGAACGGGCTTTCAATGGCCATTTGGTTCAACTCTTGGAATATTTGCGAGCCACGTTCAAAGGAATTAACCAACACACCAAGGCTACGCTCTAACAATTCGTATTGACCGCGAATTTCGTACACTTGCTTTGTGAACGATGTAATCGCGCCCAATGTCATAGCATAAACAAGTCGGTTACGGATATATCCAAAGGATTGTGCAAGATAGTTGTTACTATGCGTCATTTGGATATTCTGACCCATCAGTTCTGCTTGCAGACGCTTTAGACGTTGGTATTCATCGCCTAATTGCTTGACTTGTGCAGTATTTTGTGGGTCAACGGTCACTTTCTTTAAAGCGGCCATTTTCTTTGCAATAGCATCAACACTCGACTCGTCCATACCCAACACATCTTGAATAGACGTAGGCTTCTTTTGGCGCAATTTGTCTATTTTTTCTTGTGTGGTTTGGATTTGTGCGTTAAGGCGATTCCATTGCGTTTGGTCGAGAATACCCTTGCCTTGGAACTTTGCCGAAAGACTTTGTAATTGTTGCAATTTCTTTTCGGCATCGGCCAATCCACGTGCTGGCATGGTGAAAGCCTCTTGTAATTCCTTTTTAGCGGCTTGTGCGGCCTTTACTTGGTCGCTTGTGGTTTCACCCTTTAACTTGGCCTTTTGTTCCTCGATAAGTTTGTTTTGGTCACGCAAGGCATCGCTACCAAGTGTCATTTCCTTACGGCGTTTTTCCTCTAAGGCAATGATTTCTTGCAAGTGGCCTACGGTATTGTCGGCATATTGTGAATTACCGCCACCAGCACCGCTATTATTTCCGCTACTTGTGGCGTTTTGTTGAGCCTTTAGCATAGCATCGAAAGATGCAGACATTTGTTTCCATGCGTCTTGCATCAAATCAACGCTAACCTTTTGAGTTATGGCAAAATCTTTCATGGCCGATTTCATCTTTTCCATAGCCACGTCGAAATTGCCAGCCATTATGGTTGTCTTATCGCCTACGTAATCTACTAACTTGTCTATTGAATCGCGTAAGTCCTTATCGGAAAGCGAGCCAACAATGATTACATCGTCATTACTTGTATTTGGCATATCTCAGGTGTATATATATTGTCCGTAATAAACTACTTCTTTTCTTTCTTTTCCATTCCCTTGCGACGCACGGGGATTTCAATTTCTTCGCCATCTTTAAGGTCATCGTGAACGCCCAAGCCAGACATAAAGTTTTCCAACTTTTGTTGTGCATCGTAAGCGGCTTTAAAGTCATTCCACGCTTTTTTGTCCGCACCTTTAAGGTACTTTGTATGGGTGTTATCCACCGCCATGAATTGTATTTGCGCAATGCTAAGACGATATAGGTAATCATCAAGGCGATATTGCGTGAACACTTTTAGGAAGTCTGCGGCGTCCGCAATGATTGTGCTTCCATAAATAGTGATGCTGTCTCCTCCGATTTCCGCTTCCTTGTCAGAAGTGAAGCCGAAAGCGTACTCACCGATTTTTTGATTAAAAAAAAACCAGACAAGTCTATTGACTTGATAGCACCTAACACGATAGCCGCCCATTGGTTCGTGTCAAATGTGCTAAACATGACCTTTGCTTTCATCACTTGTATCAACTTGTCATTGCGTGACATCGTTTCGTCAACGTCATCATAAGTCTTAATCTTATCGGGCGTAAACAAATGGTTGCAAAGCACAATGGCCATGATTTCCGACATAGCATCCAAATCGGTGCATAAGGCCGTTATAACCTTTTGGTCGGTATCAAGCGTTTCATCCGCCTTGCGCATATCCATGACAAGCCTACAAATGCGATATAACGAATAATAACGCATATCCTTAACACGGTATTCCTTATCACCAAGTTTAACCAAGGATGGCGTATCATTGATTATATCCAATATGTCACGTTGTACGTCTATTGGAAATTCGGGTAAAACTCTTTCTTCGATTTCTTCTTGTTTCATCTTTCCATATTTGGATTTCGTAAAATTCAAAAGGGATGCGCCACTGGGTGACACCCCAATAAACGCACCCCTTTACGTTTCCGTGTTTAGCCTTAGACTAATCGAACATGGTTTAAGTCGCAGAACGTCCTACGAGCTTATACATGTGGTCAACTGCCTCCGCACCAGTTCCAGTGGTGTGAACCAAAGCGGTAATGGTAACGGAATAGTTCAATGCGCCGTCGGCATCCTTCTTGATTGTGCCAATCGTCAAGCCCCTGTAGATGTAGAGGGCAGCATGGCCACGACCGAAATCAAGTTGCCAAGAGTGCTCGCTGGTGTAAGCGTTGGCCGCACCCTCGTACTCGTCTGCAGCGCCACTTGTTCCAGCGTTGTAAGTACCACCGAACAGGGCAGGCAACTCGGAAAGTTCGTAGTTAGCCAGCTCGAACGTCATAGTAACGGGGTTGCCATCATAGAAGATGTCAAACGGGCTGTCGTAGAACTCGGCCTCGATTTCCGTGCTTTCAGGAGCGTCCTGTCCGATAGAAAGACCTTTCAAGACACCCATCAACTTGGTAGTTGCAGAACCGCCAGTTGTACCGTATGCAAGGCTAACGGCTTTTACAGTTGTTTTTCCCATAATTTTTTCCTTTCTATATTTTAATTTAACAAATAATATTTATTCTTCGATACCGTCTAAAACGACAACGAATGATTTTACGTACACGTGATATTGGTTTCCCTTTTGCGTCGTTTCGTCAACGTCCATTGAAAGGACACTATCACCAAGTATGTAATATTCTTGGTCATCACCGTTTGCAATGGCATCTTTGACAACTTGATTGATAGATGTTTCAAATGCCTTGTATAACGTCTTATCCAAGCGTCCTCGTGATTTCTTTGGAACGTAGGCCGTAATCGTACAACGCACCCAACCGTAGGCATCACAATCAAACTCTGAATCGTCATTCATGTTACCCACTTTCAACACTACAAAACCATCTTTAGAATCGCTTTCCGTCGTTTCGGTCGGTTCGCCCATACGGTAAACGTTCTTTGTAACAACGTCGTAAACGAGGTTATAAAGATAGTCGTAAACGTCTATTCGTGAATCGTTGAACATAATCCTTTATTTTCTTGTTTTAATACTTTGGTTGGTTTACCTCAAATCGTACACGGCAAAGCGGAGATAATGCTTGTTTGATATGGTCGTACCGTTGCGACATAACATCGAATTGGTAGGGTTTGCCATGAAACATAAATCCACCTTCAAGATAAGCACCGTAGGGGGCGCAGGCTGCAAAGACGATTTCCCATCCTTGTGTTTCGTCGGGCTTATAGATTTGAACGAATTTACGCGCTAATGCACGTCCGTTTACATCTACGCTAATCGACGGGCTGTATTCGTGCAAAATGGACTTACCCTTTGCCATCTTATTGCCGTAAAACCCATGTTTTGCTTTTTTCCCCTTGTAATAGACCGCCCACACATAGGAATCTTGCAAGTTGTATGTTTGGTTTTTGAACTTGTTTGTCTGGTTCTGTTCAACAAGGCGCACGATTTCCTTTTGCGCGTAGGCTATAAGCCGTTCTGTTTGCTTATCGGCTATGTTGTTATACATTTGCCTTGCCAATGCCTTTTTGTTGAATTTAACCCTTGTTTTCGTAGCCATAGTTACCAAGCCTTGCGTGTAGAATATACACTTATGCCGCCTAATTGTGACGGTTCGGCGTTATCTACAACAAATTCCAATGTTTCACCAAATCGGACTAACGAAATTTCATCACCTTTGCGAGGAACGATGTAGTTGCCTTCATCATCTTTTGTCAACGGCATGGAAATAATATAGGACGCGGTTTGCAAGGTATGACCCTCGTCATCCGTAGTCATGTGTTCGTCCATAACTCCCTCGTAGATGACTACATCAACATCATCTTCGTCACCTTGACCCTCTACCTTGCGTCTTACAACGCCCGTATAAGGATATTCTGATATTTCGTCGCGTAATGCCATAGTGATTACAATTTGTCAACGTCCTCAATGGGTACGAACTTAATCTTACGTCGTGCGCTTTCTAAGATACCTGCACGTTCATCACCGTACATCGTATAGATACGGATTGCGTACTTAATCTTTTCGTCTTGGTAGAAATCCTGCTCTTGGCCAATGGTCTTTTGATAACCGTTGTGAGATTGCGACAACGATGCGGTATTTGAAGGTGAAAGGAGAACGGCGGTGAAAATAATATCAGCCTCCATCAAATCCCTAAGACGCTTGGTAACGTTATCACCATACACGTCATCGTCGGGCTGAACGCCACGGTCGAGGGCAATAACCTCAAAGTTGCCTTCTTCGAAACTGTAACGTGTTTTCTTTTTCAACCATTCAAGTACCGTCATCGTCGTATCAATCTTTTATAATGAGCAAAATCTTTTCCCAATTCTAAAGGTTTAGTTATCCGCAGTTGTAGTGTCAACGACTACGTGATACGGGCTTTCGTCAAGCACGGTAGCGTAACGTCCGATGACATCGGTGTGGTAGGACTTCAACATACCATTAGGCGTAACCTTGTTGATAACGTTCAAGAAACCTTGCACCTTTGCCAAAGAGAAGTCGATACCCTTGTTGACCTCACCGCTCTTCATCAGTTCAACGTCGGCGACCTTTGCGTGTACCAAGACACCTGCATAGCCAAGAGGACGGAGAACAGCCACACCAGGAGCCCAACCCTTAACGGTAGTGTAGGTTGTGATACCTTGCACTACTTGTTGCTCGCGCACGATGCGGATAGGCGAAATCTTACTGATGGGTGAACGGGAATAAAGCACCAGTTGCTCGTAGGTGATGGTGTCAACGTTGGTAGTCGAGCTGCCGTTGGTGACAACGATAACCTTATCGGGCGCGTAGAGGGCAATGTAGCGGTTTACTTCCTTGATGAAAGCGGCGTTCTTCAAGAGAACATTCACTACGATGTTCCAAGGAATATCCCACTCGAACGGTGTGCCGTCGGGAATGTAGTTGGACTCCTTGAAATCAGCCTCAATCTTACGCATTTGTTCGGGAATGTCGCAATCGTTTGCAGTCCATACCTTAGCACCAGCCTTCTTGTAGTTGGCAAGGGGAATGTATGCGCTTTGGTTAGCGACAACACCGCTAAAACCTTGTGTGGTAGTAGTGCCACCAGCAACATTGGTAACGTTGATAGTGTTACCGTATTGACCACCGCGTGAAAGTGTCATAGCGGCCATGTGCGAAACGCGCAGGTTGTGCGTCTTTACAAGGTCGGCGACACCACGAACAAAACCGACAACGAGGTTTTCGTCGGCACCCAGCTCGCGAAGACGTGCTTGGAGTTCCAACTTAGACATAGAGGTTTCAAACAAGCCCTTACCATATTGGTAGATAGAGCCAGTCTTTTCCTCCATACCCTCGGCCTCGAGTTGCATCGTTTCGGTCAGCGGAGCCATAGCGTCGGCCATAGGCACGGTACGCTTGATGCCTTGCTTAACAGTCCAGGCAGGGTTCTTTTTGAGGTCGTTACGGTCGATGTCATACTCGTTACCTTCGACGCGGAAGTGCTCTTGCCAGAAGAACGCATTTTCCTCGATTTCGATGGTAGAGTCAATCAGTGTTTGGAGGAAGCCTGCATTAGCCCCATCCATAAAGCCCCTTTGATAAAGTTTTTCGATGGCCTCATCAGGGGTGAAGTGGAATTTAAGTGCATTTGCCATATCTTGTTTCCTTTCTTTAATTACGTGTTAATAATAGCGACGATGATTAAATCCAGAAGATACCGTCAATAAGCGACTTGTTAAGTGCAAGCACGTACTTGGGTAACGGTTGCATCTTAGCAATCCACGCCTGCTTGTTATAGACACCCGAAACGCTATAATTAGCATTTTGGAAACCATAACCCTCAGTGGGAAGCATATCACGGTCGGCCTCGTTGAATACATTGGGCTTCGGGCAAAGAACAGGTGCAGAACCAGTGCTTTCGGTGTCTTTGGCCTTGTCAGCCTCAACAAGAATAGTACCTGCATCAATCTTAGCGGTCGAAAGTTTGTTTTCAAGAGCGACCTCGAACTTTTGGTTTGTTTCGTCGTAAGTAACGCCCGTAACCTTTGCGTAAGTACCAGTGTAAGTGGTCTTAGTAACGGTAACAGCACCTGTTTCGGTGTCGGCCTCCATAGATACAACCTCGGTAGCATCGGGGGCAACCATAAGGTATTGACCTACCTCGGGTGCGTCCGAATAACCATCACCATCAATGTAGATAGTGGTAGCGTTGGCTGCAGCATCGGCCTTCAACTTAAACGAGCGGAAAATCAGCATAGGTTGGCCAGGAGTGTGCTGCATAAGTTGTGCAGCCCAAAGATGGCCAAATCCCTTGTTGGGGTTAGCGATAGTACCGCCAAGGAGGATATTGTTACGGTTTTCGCCGTTGCTATCCTTTACCCACACCCAACGACCGCCACGAAGTTTCTTAGCGGTCTCGAAAAAGTATTGGAGATTCGTAACCATAATTTTTTGTTATTTAAAATGTTATTGAACTTTCACTTTCTTTAGCGAAGCAATGAAGTCCTCGTCGCGCTTTTGCGTTTGTTGAGGTGCCAACGGTGCAATGTCGCCAATGGAATCTTTAAAGATTTCCTTAAAGCGCGTCACAAGTGCGTCGGCTTGCTCCTTGTCTTCCTTATCCAACTTAACATCATAATCCGTCGCAAATTTCTCAAACGACGCATGCAGATTTTGTCGGATGCCTTTCTTGGCCAATTCCATGATGTTCTTGAACTTGGCGGTTTTCTTTTCACCGTCCATGAACTTTTCATAAGCATCCAATTTGTCTTGAACCTCTTTAGGAAGTACAACCTCGTTGGGCTTTTGATTAGGTTTTGGCACTTTCTTTTCCAGCTCAGCGATTTGGGATTTGTAGCCGTTTTCTTTCGTCTCAAATTCCTTGGTCTTATCCGTGATAATAAGGCTTGCACCACTAAAAGCGGAATTAAGCGCAAATTTCATGTCGCCAAGTGCCGTTTCATCGTCTGCTGCTGCGTCGGGATAACGCTTTGCAAGATGTTCAGCAAACTTGTCTTTAAAACCATCGGTGAGTGTCGCGTTGGTGTAACTTTTCTCGTTACAATAGTCGTTTACTTTCTGTAAAGCCTCTTCTTTTGTCATAGTTTTCTACTATTTAAAATTTAAATAAACAAAAATGTTTGGTGCAAAGATACTATAATTTATAATATTCAAAAAACGTGTATTTATGTTTTCTCTTTGAAAATCCTCATTTTTCAAATACTTTTCAAATATGTGGTCAAAAACACATTGAAACAATGTGTACCTTTGCAACAAGAAATTTCTTTTAGTTTAAGTTGTATATAATATATAAATAGGTTCGCGTATGGCGAGAAAGCGTAATGACATAGTGCTGGCTCCGTTAGAGGATGGCAATCAAAGGCTTGCTATCCGTTCTAATGCCGACATTGTGTGTTTTACTGGCGGTACGGGTGGCGGTAAGTCCGTTGCTTTGTATTATGCACCAATAGAACACCTTGCTATGAACGATAACGCTAAGATAGTTTGCTTTATGCGTAACGTATCGGACTTTTGGGGCGCAGGTAAGGTGAATGACACACTAAAGAAAATGTACCCTCTTATTGACCGTTCCGTAAAGAAACAACCGCATGACCCGATAGGCGAAATTATCCGTAACCAAACGGATATGGGTATGAAACTTTACAACGGTAGCGAGATAAAGTTCCAACAATTAGACAACGAGAACCCTATTGTTATTGATAAGATTACCAAAGGTTTGCAAGCAAAGAAACTAATCTTTGACGAGTGCAATAAGTTCCTTTGGCGCACAATATCCGCTTTTTTCCCACGTCTGCGTAGTGATTCAAGCGGCAAGGCACAAGTATATTTGGCACAAAACCCCGAGCGCGAATGTTTCATGCGCAAGATGTGTGGAAAAGGCGAGCACGGTGGCGGTTGGATTAACGATGACGGTACTGTTGACAAGTCAATGGACGGTGTTGTTATGTTCTTTTGTATGCCGAATGGCGACCTTGATAAATGCGTTTGGGGTAGGACAAAACGCGAGGTGTACGAAAAGTGCAAAGACCATATAGATTCGCTTTTGGCCGTTGACCCCGATATGACATACGAGGATTTCATCCTTTCAATGGCTTTCTTTACATTTGATGTGCGCGATAACAAGAAAATGCTATCCAAGAATAAAGGTTATCGTGGTTTGGCCGCTAATAGTGCCACCGCAGCATCTGCCTACCAAGTCAACTGGAATTATTCGATTAACGACGAGGAAGAAAATCTTGATGACCTTGTGAACGTGGAACTTTCAAAAATGGACGTTGAAAGAATGTTTAGACCTAAAGACGTTCCGCGTGATAGCGAACTTTTGAAACGCCGCATAACAATGGATATGGCCACTACTGGTTTCGATAATCTTACTTTCAAATATTGGGAATTGTGGTCACATTACGGGTGGATTTGCCGTGATATTCGCTATTCGATGGATAATAACAACCGCGAGGCCGTTATGATGGCAATGAATTTCCGCGATAAACACAACCTACAAGAAAAGGAAATGATTATCGACGTGCAAGGTTTCGGTTTCTTAAAAGAATGTTTCCCACGTGCCATATTGTTTAGTGGTGCAGGAACGCCGTCTAATCGTGGAAAGACGCAATTTAGGACGCTGAAAGACGAGGCTGGACACGTGGCAATGGAAATGATACAATCGGGCTTGATTCACTACGAGCCGCAATTGGCCAATGCGCGTTACAATCATAAGAATATGAAACGCGAGGGCGGTACGACTTTCTTAAAGCACATGATTTTTGAAAGCCGTATATTCCAATTCAAGAAAACGCCAAATGGCCGCATAATGATGATGAGCAAAGAGGATATGCACTCGTTGCTAAAGGGTATGTCACCCGACCTTTTCGATAACGTCATATTGCTTTGTGGTGGTAGTATCTACGATTGCCATAAGATGCTTAAAGAGGACGCAGGAATAATCCGCAAGCAATTACAAGCCGAGGATATGCTGGCGATGCTTAACGTGACGAATGAAAACTACGTTGACCCACGAATACACCGTAAGAAGATACGTAACGCCAGTGAAATATTAAATATTTTAAGTACGATATAACGACGATGATTAGACTACATGACATAAAATGGTTTCTCCAAGACCCTAATCGGCTTGTGAAAATGAAACCTTTTACACGTGGCGGCAAAATGGTGCCTCATGGTTATGAGGGCGAGCCTATCTTGAATAACACAATCCTTGATACTGGATTTGCAAACCTTGAACTTACACCTATTTCGCAAGACCGCTACATTACGGAATACAAGCCCGACTTGCATCACATTTTGTTGAACGAGTCAATTCCTCACATCAAAGTGAAAATCGACGGTACGCCGTTGAACTTTGGCATGATGGATATGACCCAAACGTGCTCGTTCCAAAAGTTGATTCATGCCGCGCACGTCCGTTCTCTTACGTCCAATCCGTTGTTGTTTAACCTTGGTAAGAACGATGCCAAGAACGGCGGTATAGACCCGTTTGAAACCGTAAAAGACGAATGGGAACAACGCAATCTTGACTGGCAGCTCGCACGTGCTATCAACATTTGTAAGAAACTTGGTAACTGCGGCCTTTTGTTTAGTTATGACAAGGAAACGGAAAAGACTATTGTAACTACTTATAGTTATCGTGACGGCTATCAAATCGTACCCAACTATGACGAATACGGTTTTGAAGTTGCACGTTCTTTGGTGTATCAACTTGACGGTAAGACGATTATTGATACATACGATAACAAAAACCATTACCGTTGCACACCATCCGATGACGGCAAGACGTGGAATATTCAAAGTGAAGTACACGGCTTTTCGCGTTGTCCGCTTTTGCACCGACGCGAAACGGTTGCTTGGGAATACGCACAAAGTTCATGCGAAATGTGGGAACTTATGGCGAATATTAACAATATTGCCTTGAAACGCTTTGGTACGTTTGCTCTTGTGTTTACTGGCGAAATGGATACCGACTCGTTCACGCGTGACAGTTCTACGTTGATTATCAACCTTTCAAGCGACACAACGGGTGGCAAGCAATCTGCCGAAGTATTGAAGATGCCAGAACCTACGACGATGAATGATTACCTCAAGACTTTAGAGGAAAAAATTTCATTGTTCTCGTCCACATCTTTCATTACGCCAAAGGACATCACTACTACCAATAGTGGCGGTAATGGTATTGCCCTTGCTATGTCGAATGACTATGCCTTGGCAACCCAAAATGCAAAGGATTGGAAAAAGTTTGTCAATGACATGGTGTATTTGCACCAAGAGGGGCTTGACCTTGAAAACAATGGTGTTGACAAATATTCCAAACTTCATATTGCTACCGAAATCGTGCCTTGGTCATTGGAAACCAACAATACCAAGATTACGAACTTGTCTATGGAATCTCAATGGCTGTCTATGAAAACCGTCATCGAAAAGTCGCCCGATGCAGCACCCGACGAGGTTGAGCGTATCATCGAGGAACGTGGTGCGCTTATTCCTTTGGACGGTATGCAACAAAATGCGGAAAAAGCCAAGAATATGAGCGTAAACCGTAGCGACGAAATCGTAGATAACAAGGCTAAAACTGGATTATCTTAACAAGAAAGCGAGGTGATTATGGACTTAGAAATTTACAATATTATCAATACGCTTGTAACCGTCTTTCTTGGTGGTGGATGGTTCTTGCATTGGAGGGCAAGCCGACGCAAGGCCAACGGTGAAGCAAAGCAAACCGAGGCACAAGCAAACAAGGAGGCACAAGAATACTACAACACCACGTTAGCGGACGTTAATCGGACGCTGAACGAGGTACGCGCAGAACGTGACCATTACAAAGACGAAAGAAACGAGTTGCGTAAGGAAAATCACGAAATGCGCACAAAATACATAGAAATAGAGGAAAAGATGACAAAGATGGATTTGAACTATAAGCGTGACATATCACGTTTAGGCCGTCGTATTGATGTCCTTTCCCCTTTCCTATGCGGTGTGGCAGGCTGTATGCACCGCAAGAAAGTTAGTCTAATGGAGAATATTGACGACAACAGCTTTTCTTCGACACAAGACGATAACGAACCACAAAAAATAGAAAAAGATGGAAACAATCAAAAAGGGTAGTCAAGGTGCGGCAGTAAAACAATTGCAAGCCGCATTGCATCTGGCACAAGATGGCATCTTTGGCCGCATTACTGAGGAAGCAGTACGTGATTTTCAACGCAAGAACGGCTTAAAGGCAGACGGTATCGTCGGCGATGCTACTTGGGCTAAGTTGCTTGGTAATATTGACAAACTAAAAACGTCCTCGCGCCGCATCAATGAAATCATCGTACATTGTAGTGCAACACGCGAAGGCCGTGACTACACGGTGGCCGACATCACGAAATGGCACAAACAACGTGGCTTTAATGATATTGGCTATCACTATGTGATTTATCGTGACGGTAGCCTACATAATGGCCGTAACGTTAATTTGGTGGGCGCACATTGCACGAACCATAACGCACATTCCATTGGTGTGTGCTATATAGGTGGTTGTAAGACAGACGGCACGTCGCCAAAGGACACGCGAACAGACGCACAAAAGGCTGCTTTGATTTCTTTGTTAAAGGATTTGCGCAAGAAATACCCCTTTGCAAAGATACATGGTCATCGTGATTTTGCTAATAAGGCTTGCCCGTCATTCGATGCAACAAACGAATATAAAAACATTTAGTCTATGACATAACATAGTAAAATAGATATAAATAGTGTCACTTATTCTTTTTGACGAGAACACAAAGAATGAATTGGCTGCTCGTAAACTTGATAAAATTACATAAGAACTGTTAGTAACTACGATGCAAAATAAAACGAACAAAATAATATGACAGAGACAACAAACAATAAGGTCTATTGGGTAAAAGGGAACACTCAACCATTTATTATTCCGTTGGAACAAGAAGTTATGACGGAACAAGATGAAATAGTTGCCGAACCGTATTATCCCGATGAAAACGCAGATATTGTTGTTAATTTTGTAGGCAAGTGGATGAAATACACGTACATACCTCGTGTTGACGGTAACTTGCTTATATTTACCGTGAACGCTACAATGCCTGCTGGGAACTACGATGTAGAAATTGTAGTAAAAAACCAAGATGGAACACAATATCGTTCACAGTGGGACAACCAAGTCGTTATAACAAATAGCAATCCAAGTGTCTTGCGTGAGTGGGACGAGTTTAAGCAACAAGACATAACAGCGAGGGCAGCATTATTCTTTTTTGCGAAGGGTGACACTGGAGTTGGAATCGCACAAGGCGGTTCAATGGGGCAAGTGCTGGTTAAGAAGTCTAACGCCGACTACGACACCGAATGGAAAGACGCTCCTGCTGAGCAGATACCGTCGGATTGGAATCAGACTAACCCGTCTGCCAAGGACTTTATCAAGAACAAACCCACCAACCTTGTTGAGGACGAAAGCTACATCCATACAGACAACAACTACACCAACGAGGATAAGCAGAAGCTTGCAGGCTTGGAAAATTACGACGATAGTGGAATAAGGCAAGAACTTGGCGGCAAGGTAGATAAGGTAGCTGGTAAGGGGTTGTCAACAAACGACTACACAAACGAAGACAAACAAAAGGTAGATAGTGCATTGCAATCTGAGGCAGCACGCGACGCAGCCTACCAGACGGCAGAGGCAGCACGCGACGCAGCCTACCAGACGGCAGAGGCAGCACGCAGCGAGCGGCTGGATATGCTACAGACACAATTGCCAGATGTCAGCATGGTAGGCAAGCGGAGGTTGAGCCTTACGGGGTTCTACGGCTACACTACCAAGAACGGCTATCTGTTGAATGCCGACGGGACTGTTACTGCCAAGACTGGTTCATCGGCCAGCAAGTACCGCACAGTCTACACTTCAGCACCTGTCAACAAGGGAGCCGTCCTGCTGTTCATTGGCACTGCAGGCAAGTCTGGATGGTTCCGCGTAGGCATCAGCAGTGAGCCGATAACCGACGAGAACATTGAGAGCGTGCAGCTTACGATGCTTCTGAGCAAGACATTTACTGGCGATATGTCGGAGAAGCTGATAATGCCTTTTGACGGCTATGTTGCCTTCTACCGATACACCGACTACTGGAGCAATCTTACGCAAGGTGTCTACAATACCTCTGCCATACAGGACAACGACATCATAGATGTCAGTGAGCTGAACGGCGGCACAACTTATGCTTCACTGGCGGAAGCACTTGCTGCTGTTCCCGCTACACTGCAAGAGGGTGGCATGACTATTAGGTTCATACAAACCACTCCTGCCTATTACAACGTCATAAAGACTGAGGATGTTGCTGAAACTCCTACTGGCACTGAGGTTCAAGAAGCACTGTCCTACAACACTGCCACTTATAGGGAAGACCAGCTTCAAGACATTACTCTCCCCACTACTGTAGGCAACTCCCTGCTTTACTATCTCGCTGTAACTGAAACTGTGGTTGATGAAGACACTCAGGAGGAAACCACTGTCACTACTTACACCACTTGGCAAGTCACTTACACCACTGCCGCCACACAAAAATACGCCCAATACCAACTTCTCTCTACCGCATGGAGCACTGCTGTTGGTAATTGGCAGGGCGTTGATGACGAACCTGTTGCTGGTAGTGGGAATCTGGTGAAAAGTGGGGGAGTATATAATAGTATATATAGGGCGGAGTATCCTTATTCTGAACCTTTACTTATTAGAGAAGAATTTGATGATTATTATGTTACACTGTACCCCGAAAAGTGTACGTTCATAAAGGAAGGTAATTCTTTTATATTTACCAAGCCAAGTGGTGCTCCTGTGGCGGTTATAGGTATTGGCGATTATGACTATACCATACAACATTTTCTTTATCTTGATTATAGATTAACCGTTGACGATAGTTTCAATTTAGTTGTAAGAACTACTGTTTCTACTTCCAGTACCGCGGTAGCTTTACAAAACATCTCCAAAGGAAGCGGCAGTGTTAAATTAAAGTTAAGCAAGAACATAAAAGGTAACTATATTGTTTTGGCTGGTTCTACTCTTGATGGTGGCAGTACTCTTAAATTAAGTAATATTAGGCTTGTCAAAGAGGATGATACAAGTGTTATAGGGAAATTTGAACAAATAGATGAACGTCTTTCTGAGAACGGTGGCAATATTGATGCTATTTCTAACTCTTTGAGTAGTCATGAAACCAGAATTACTAATATTGAGGGCAAATGTGGGGGATATGACAGCGCAATAGAGATACTAAATGAAAAAACAACTATCATTGACCATCCTTTTGATGATTCTATAGAAATATTGGATTTTACAACATACGGACTGACATCAGACACTGTTGATGGGGCTGCAACTATTGAAAAAAATGAGGGTACGTTTATTTATAGAAAAACATCCACCGATTATTCTGCTGGATATATAGGAGTAATAGGGAATTACGACATCACTCAAAATAACTACTTATATATTGACTGGACTTTAACTAAAGATACCAGCTTTAATTTGGTGGTAAGAGATAGAAACACTACAAGTGGGAATAGTGCTGGTAGTGTGGCTATATCTAAAGGAAGTGGTACTGCAAAAATAAAATTGTCAAATTCTATTCAAGGTAAATATATTGTTATTGCTGGTAGTACCCTTGAGACTGGCAGTGTTCTTACACTATCAAATATCAGATTTGTCAAGATAAAGACTGAAACACTTAAAGGTGTTATAGAGGACTTGACTACATACGATACTGAGCCAACGTTAGGGAGCGTAAATCACGTAAAGAGTGGTGGTATTGCTACCTATGTTAATAATGCCATTGCCCCTCTTGTTACTGACAAGTATGATGAATTATTAAAACAAGCGAGATATGTCACTACCAGTCCTACAATTCAATCTCTCGGTCTGCTTCATTTTAGTGATATTCATAAAGACAGTATTGCAGCATCAAAAATTTTAAAATGGCTGGAATCTTATAGTAGTAGTATAGATGATTTAATATGTACTGGCGATGTTGTTAACCAATATGGTTCAAAGACTGACTCTACATGGTACAGAAATACTGGGCTTCCTTTGAAAGCATTATATGTTCTTGGAAATCATGACCAATGTGACCACGGTAGTGATGGAAATACGAGATACCAATATTTCTGGACTGACTGTGGAGAGAATGGTGATGGTAATATAGATACGACTATTGCTAAGTCTGAGGCTGTTAAGTCAACTCATAAATTCAGCTTTAACACATATTTTGCCGATTATGTTGATGGTTGGGGTGTGACTATGCCTACTGGTTATGATGACCCTGAAAGTCCTTATTATCAAGCTTGCTACTGGCATAAGGACTATGCAGCACAGAAGATAAGGATGATAGGTATTGACTGTATGTATAGGTTTGACGGTATTCTTGCAAAGGACGGTAACGGCGACTTTGTGCTTGACGAGGACAATATGCTTGCCATTGCTGATAATGGTCAAGGTCTGGCAAAGCTTACCACCGAGCAGGAAACGTGGCTCTATAATCTGCTGAATGAAACTCTTGATGAAACAAGTGCTGTCTATGATTACAGTGTGGTCTGTTTGAGTCATTATCCTTTGGATGATTGCGATGGCTTTAATGTCCTTACGGATAAGGCAAACACTAATCCCAATGGTGGCATCGTGCTTGATTATAAAACTACAGACCCTGTAAACTTCCATTGGGGGTATAGTGACAGTCCTCTTACACTTTCAAGTACTTTTGACATGAGAAATAGGGTAGCTAACAGTAGTTCATACGGATTTACAAAAGGTTCTGTTAATAACATAGGTGATATTCTACAGAAATGGCAGGATAATGGAGGAAAGTTTGTTGCTTGGATATGTGGACATACTCATGTAGACAGGTTCTATTATCCAAAAAAATACCCTAATCTGCTGAATATTGTTATAGACCAAGCTGGCAGTCTTAGAGAGCATGCTATTGCAAGAAGGAATCAAAGTGAAGAGAATAACAACTGTGCAAATTTTTATAGTATAGATACACAAAATGGATATATTAAGATTGTTAGGCTTGGACTTACTACAAACAGATTGCTGAGAAAGATAAATTTCTTGGTATATAACTATAAGACCAAAATAGTAAGAGAAGAGGGGTAAATGAACCCATCAACAAAGAATACAAACTTAAAAAAAGAAACAACTATGACAGCAATATTGTATAGCAAAGGCAATGAAGTGGCCAAGGCAGACGTAGGGAGAATCAGAGACATAGTTAATGGCCCTGCCTCTATGACATGTTTTTTCAATGACGGTACAGAGGTTGGTTGCTCATGGATAAAGTTTGTAAAATGATGATGTGATTAATTAAAACGACAACTAAGACAACTTAGAACAACTTATTATTATCATCGGCGAAATTGAAAAAAGTTGTTCAAGTTGTTTAAGTTGTCGTTTTAAAAGAAAAGAAGAGAAGTATGAAAGAACAGATATTCAATGGAATCGGCCTCATGTACATGCTCAGCGTGATAGTCATGCTGTCCGTGGTGGTGGCCATGGCCTTCATAACGCTATGGATGTGGCATCGTTCAATGCTGGGTTGGCCAAAAAGGAGCGTAGTGGACAGACGGCAGACATTCAGGAGCATTGGCGGCTTTATTTTAGTCGCCTTTGCTTTATTGGTTGCGTTTACATCTTGTGCAACAAGCACAAAGATTGAATACCGCGACAGGGACGTTCATCATTATAACACAATCGTGCAACATGACACATTGCGTGAACATACAACGGATAGTATCTACGAGAAAATATACATCAAAGGCGATACGGTATATAAAACGAAATACGTGGAAAAGACACGTTGGCGCAACCGTATTGTTGAAAAACGTGACACCTGTTGGCGTGATAGTATTCAAACAGAGCATAATGAAACGATAAGGGAAGTTGTTAAATATCCAAAAACATATTGGTGGTTGCTTGGAATATCAATAATTAGTATTATCTTTGCATTTAAAAAATTGACAAGATGGCTCAAAATACATTAGGACGTAACTTAACGTTTCCCATATATAACGCCGACGGAACACCATTTCACAACCTTGTTTTGAAAAAATCAACGGTTGATAGTGCCGTTATGTCGCTCGGCGATAAGATTACTGGCGATGTGTACTACAAGGATAACACGCTTGCTGTCACAATGCTGGAGTATATTGAATACAAGCAGAACCCAGAAGACGAAAACGAAGAGCCAATAAGGTACTCGCTTGTCAACCCTCCAACAATAGTCCGTGAAGGGATGGTTTCCGACAACGGAGAATTGAAAGGCATGACAAAATACTCGTTTACGTTCTATCATCCCATGTATATGCTCGGCAATATACCATTCACCGATGTTGCTGTGATGAGTTCGCAAGAAAAGTACCTGTCACAGAACAAGACTTTCTATTGGATAGGAAAGATTGCGGATTTTGTCGCAAAGATAAACAAAAACCTGCAAGGGACTGAATGGGTTGTTGTTTTAAACTCAAATAACATATCGACCGAAACACTCAACACCCTGAGTGAGGTTTTGCCATTCGACAAGAATTTTGTGAGTGACGCATTAAAGACGGCATACGACACATGGAAAATTCCATTTATTATTGATTCCTTGCACAAAGGAGACTACACATACACAGACGCAAACAATGACGTTGTGGATTATTACGACGAGGGGAAACGATTTGTTGTGCTTTTCGGATTGCCGTCTAACGAGATTACAAACAGCGCCGAAAGCTTTCAGGTACAAACAGACGATTATCTGTTTGGCGGTATCTACATGAACACTACCGCCATAACATTATCCACTGGTGACGTTATAACAATTGGTTCTGACGCGTCTGGTTTTATAGTAGACTCCGACAGAACGATTCTTGCCAACAAGACATATAAGGCCACGTCATCCCAAAACGTCTACGTTGCACGCATTGGGCAGGGCGCGATAAACTACACGATAGGCCGCGTTTTCGTTTTCCGTTTCGGACAGGGTGTCGGGTTAAAAAACAATAGCCGCACACCAAAGAACAACAAGATTGTTACAAGAATAATAGGATTTGGAAGTGAAAACAATATACCTTACGGCTATCCACAAATAGAATGGGAAGGTGATAGTCGGTGGGAGTACACTAAATATGAAAACGATGACGCACAGATAGATGCCGACGGAAAGCCTCACGGAACGCCAACGGTAGATGCTTATCCACTGTACAATGGAATTGTTGGCGGTAGCTATGTAAAGCTTATCAAGCACCCGTTCACGCGCAAAAATCTCATGCCTTCGGTGTATTCCGATACAGTAAACAAGAAAGTTAATCCTTATGCAACGGGGTACAATCCGAATATCGAAATCAAAGACTACTACGATGCTGTTTATTCGCAAGACTATCCTTACGAAAATGAAATAAACAACAGCGCACCGTCGGCACACATACAAGGGTTTGAGGATATTAAGCCAGAACTCGGTAATAACGTAGCAATACTTAACGTCGTTCCACTCGACAAAAATCTTGAACCAACAAGTTCTTGGGATGATTCTATAGACGATAACGGCGATTACAACCAATCGTATTTCAGAATAACGATACCACGGCTAACGTTTGATTTGTATGCTTGTGCGGCAATAACACAGCAAATGCAGATAAATATGCGCAGTGGCGCGTGCTTGGGTTGTACTTTTACCGTTAGCGTTGATTGGGATGACTATAAAGCCAATTTTTACGATAGTGACGGCAATTTTGCTCCGAGCGGGCAGCAAAGAGACACAACAAAATACCCGGATTCGAGATATTCAAGCATTTACCTGATTGTACAGAAAGACTTGGATACGTTCGGCACGATTATGCCAAATATCTACCAGCAGCCGCAAAACGGTGATACGTTTGTAATATTGGGCATATCATTACCAACGAGTTATATAAGCGCAGCGGAAGACCGTCTTGATGACACGATGAAGAAGTATATGCTCGAAAACAACACGTATTATTATGAATACCCATTGAAGTTTGACGAGCACTTTCTTGCAACACACACAGATATACTCAAACAAATCCGAAATAACAGCATCGTAAGGTTTTTGTTTGCGAACGAAGAAAAGTCTTTGTACGTAAAGCAAATAACCGTTAAGTATGGCGACAAGCCACTACCACAATACGACATAACACTAACAGAAGATGTTGATATAACACTCAATCAGATAGGGCGGGTAGAAAAAGAGTTACATTCCCTTGAAAAAGCCGTTACAAACAACGCTGTTAGTACAAGCGCACAAACACAAGACGTTACGTCATACTTTGAAAGCTATGTTAATAGCAACGGTAATACTGGTGTTCGGTTAAAGAGCCAGTATCGGGAGCTGCTTTCGCGCGTGCTGGCCGTGTTTGAGGGTGGCCTGCGCGTTGGCAGCGGCAATATGGGTATGGATGCTAACGGGAATGTGACGGCTGGAACGCTGAATACTGCTGGCTCGGCTACTGTTGGCGGCAATGCTACGGTGAACGGCGACCTGTTTGTTGACAACAGTGCTATTATCAATAGCGACCTTGACGTTACTGATAATGTTGTTATTGGCGGCACTGAGACTGTCGATACGATTGTTAGCAGCATCTTTCGCGAAGCCAACGGTTTGGCTGGCAACGGCTTCCGGCTGCGATACAGCGGCGGGAAGGGTGAGCTGCAGGTGGACGACCTGCTGGTGCTGGGCAGGATGCTGGTGAACACACTGGAGATACGCGAGGTGAGCTACATCGGCGGCGTGTACCTGCTGACGCCTGCGGGGAGTACTGTGGCGGCTGTTGCGCCGCTGTGGATGGACTACGGCGATGATTATCTTGACACGCGCTATTGGAAATTGGATGGTGAGGAGCAGTTGGTTGGCTACCGTCTCTACCTGTTGGCCGATGACGGAACGACAGCCACGATGAACTACTGGCAGCAGGGGGATATGGCTTATTGTAAGACGTTCAACATTGATGCGGGAGTTCATAGTGAGGTGGGCAATTCGTCGTGGTGGCGGCTGGTGGTGCGCACGGGTACGATTGCGGCTGCTGACAGTCCGTTTAGCGACGGCAAAGGTTATCACTATATTGACGTGGCCGACATTCCATACGTTAAGCTGAACGGCGTAAACCATTCCTATGCCGCACGTGAGGGTTATAGCGGACAGACGAACCCGTGTACTGTTCCGAGGATGGGCGACCGATGCGTCTGCTTAGGCAGTCAGACGGACAGCACGCGGCGCGGTGCAGTGCAGCTGAAGGCTACGGGCGAGACTGCGACAAGTGCTGCCATTGACATCTTCGACGGCATCAACGACTATGTGGCGCTGAACAACTTCGAGATTCACCACTTCGCCAAGGACGAGGTGCGTATGTCGGCGCGTAAGTTTCGGTGGACTACGGCTGACGGTGGGCACAAGCCGCCGACGGTGTATCGTGGCACATGGAGCACGGAAGCGGTTAGCCAGTGGGGCGACGAATGGGAGTACAACGGCGACCGCTGGCTGTGCATTCTCGCCAACGGCACCACCACCGAAGCGCCAGGCACCACGGCTGCCAACTGGACTAACCTGCGGGGTGCCAACGGCAAGGATGCGGCATATATCTCGCTGCGTGGTCACGGCTCTCCGCTTGACTGGGGCACCTACGGCCTACAGGTGAAGATATTCAACGGCACGCAGACGGTGACATATTATTTCGACAATATTGTTAGGGATAACAATAAACAGCGCGGACTGGCCCTGTTCACCATTGACAGGCAGACGCTGGCCGTTACCAACACGCCGACATTCTTTGATGTCTTCGGCGACGGCGATACTGCGACAAGGGGCGATGTGCTGGCGTCAATCATCAATTCGCTCAGTGATAGTGTGTTTGTGGCGCTTGTCAGTCATGACGCAGCGGGCTTCTGTCCCAACCTTATTGCAGCCTTGAAGGGTTGTGGCGGCAGCGACATAGAGCATACCGATGCGTGGCGTTATCCCTTTGCGTTCATTGGCTACAAGGGGCTGGCCGAGGGTTATGCGCTGCAAATACAGATGCCAGCCGACCCAGACCCCGGCGGTGCTACTGCTCCAGCCCTGCTGTCGGCATACGTCGCCAACGGTATGTTCACCACCACAAAGACGGGCAAGGATGGTACCGACGGTCAGGACGGTCAAGACGGTCAAGACGGTCAGGACGGTCAAGACGGTCAAGACGGTCAGGACGGCGCAGACGGTTATTCTGTTGTGGCCAGCCCTGCTTCGGTGTCGCTGAATGAGAGTCTGGAGTCGGCAGGGACGTTTACGGCACAGACGGTGACTTTCAGTGTGCAAGGCAACGCAAACGTAACGGTGAGTAATGTTGCTGTTAGCGGCAGTTCAAATGTTTCGGCCAGCAGAACGTCGTCAAACTCAGTGTCAATCGGCAAAGGCAGTTACGGTAGCAGCCACCCCACAACTGGTTACGCCGACGTTACAGTCACGCTGAGCAATAGCAGAACAGTCACACTACGGGTACTCGTTGCTATCAACTGGCAGGGAACTATCAAGACCACAATACAAGGTAGTGTAGAAACAACCATTGCCTCTCAGGTAACGACGGAGATAGATAGCCGTGGCCTTATCACAGAAGCAACGGCTGAAGCAAGGTATGTGCGCAGTGACAGCGAGAGTTACACCCAACTGACCGAGACGGTGAACGGAGTCCAGACGGGCATGTCGGAAATCCGTCAGACGGTGAGCGAGATTTCGCTGGGCGTGGAAGACGGCATGCAGGTCAACGAGAACCTGATACCTGACTCGCTGATGGAGGTGACAACGAACCTCAATGCAAGCAGCGACAGCAAGCACCAACGGACACTGCCAAAGCTGACGCAGGGCAGTACCTACACGCTGACGGTAAGAGGGTGTACCGACTACGACGCTACCGACAATAACAATATGCTGACGGTACGTGTGCGCTCTACGGATTCTGTGGAGAAGTATGCTGTAGCCTTCAAGTCGGAGGAACGTCAGACGAAGAGCCTAACGTTCACCGTGGCCAATAATAAGGATTCGTGGGTTGTAGAGGTCTATCTGGATGATGAAGACACCCCTGGCGTAGGCACGGCCACCGTTGACTGGATAAAGCTGGAGGAGGGCGAGACGGCGACACCGTGGATTCCGTGTCCTACGGATGTGGCCTACCGCAACTACCTGACGAACGGCATGGCGGCTGACGCTGTGCTGGAGGAGCTACTGCCAACGACACCTGTCACCATCGGCGGCACGGCTGTCACGAACATGTTCAACAGCATGGACGGCTACAGGGCTTCGAGAGTGTCTGACGATTCGGGCGACAAAGAATGTCTGCAATATCTATTGTATGGCACAAGCGACGGACAGACGCAGAACAAAATTAAAGTCAAGCAGTATTACACACTATCATGGTGGTCACGGTCTACGTGTCCTTATGCCGTTTTTATCTACGGCTACAGAGCCAGCAATAACACATGGCCTGCATTTATTAACACGGCCAAAGGGTTACTGGTAGACGAAGTAACAAAGGTAAGCAGTCCGAGAGATGACGCAATGATAACGTTTGGTGCAAGCTCCGACTTTGTGCGCCATTCCATTACATTCTGGACTGTCAACAGCTTTACGACGGGCGACATCTGCCGTGCTTTGTGGCGCATTCTGAATGGAGCGACGGGCACGGTGGAGGTTTGCGGCATGAGCCTTGTTAGTGGCGCATGGGAGCATATTCAGCCGTTTGGCCGCAGCTTCTCTTTGCGCCTAATAGAACGTAACTCGCAGACGGATATGCGTGACAAACTAACTTTTGCGCCTGAACAGGTTAGCGGTGCTATCAAGAACAAATATCTGTACGTATGGGCGGTGATAAGCACGGTCAACAGCAACGAGGACAATAGTGACTGGAGCGACGCTCAGGGTAGCGGCGGTGCTTACCTGAAACTGACGGTTGATATAAGCAATACGACAACACCTAACAACAAGATTCTGCTCAACCAAGATGACGCTGTGGCCAACAGTAACGACTATGGCTATTACGACACGCCACAAGGATGGAAAGTGCTGTGGCGGCGTTATCAGGTGCTGGAGTGGGAAGGTAAGCTGTATATCACCACCAGAGATGCAGCAACGACGGCGCGTTATCTGAACGACCTGATGACGAGAGATTGGGTTCTGGAGAACAAGAACCGCATGCGCAGCTTCTGGGCGGTGGGTGTGTCGCCTGAGCGCAAGCCCGGCATCCGTGAGATAGCGGGCGAGCTGGAGGCATACCAGCGGAGGCGCACGGGCATCGACATCGAGCGCGGCCTGATTCGTGCCACTACCGATAACTTCGAGATAGTGAACAGCACCGGCGAGCGCACCTTCTACGTTGACCAGGACGGCAACCTGCAGACCACGGGCAATGCTGCCTTCAATGGTACGGTGGTCGCGAAGATACTTTATCGGGCAATATCGCGAATAAATCTCACAAACCTGAGCTATAACAACAGTTATTATCGGGTACAGGCTGACGAGTTACTGCAGTTGTGCGGTGGAACATTGCCTTCAATTATTACACTTGTGGCAAACAACACTAATTACGGCGGTGGGAGCGATGCGTTTAAATCGAGCTACAGACCTCGTATAAATGTAGAGCTGCCGCCAGCCATTAACCACCAAGGTCACGAACTGGAAATAGTAGTTCAGTCCGCAATGTATTACAGAGCAACGAGTGGGGGCGTAAACGTACCTGGGTATTATCCGCTCATCTATCTTACAACCAAAAACGACGAATGCTTCCAAGACCCAGGATTTTCAAGACCGACAAGCAATGCTTACTCTGAGGGATGGGCTTATGCTTATCAAGATGGCACACATGGAGACCGCCTTCATGATTGGGCATGGTATTCCTACAGAATAAGGATTGTCAGCGGTTCGGCGACTGTCAATGGTACACTATATTGGCGGTGGATAGTCATGGAGGCTTCTGAATGTACGTTCAAGTATGCGTTAGACCCAGGAGAGATATATTCTTCTCAACAGATTAATCCCGAGGACTGGACGTAAGTTCGTAAAAATATGTTCGTATGTTATTATGTCTAAACAAAGTTATTATGTCTAAATAAAATCAAGGAACTATTGCAAAGAGTGAAATAATACCCCATAAACTACGAATTAGTGGAAGTAAATATTTGCGAAGTGTTTAACAATCAAGCATTTGGCAAACAGTAATTCGTAAAAAATCCACCACAAAAGAGAAATATTGCCCGTAAACGCCTTTGTTTATTGGGCTTTTTTTATTTTGATGCGGACTTTAAAAAGTACCGTATTGCCATGCTGTGTTTTGTTAGTATTTTTGCACTTGTAATCGGTTACACCCACAAGTGAAAATTAACAAAATTCGTAAATTCAAAAAACAAAAATCATGGCAGAAATTTATCAATTACCAGACAACAACCAAGGCGGCAACAATAGCGGTCTTGGCAACATTCCATTCTCTATTCCTATTGGAGGTTTTGGTGGAGGTCTTTTCGGTGGCGGCAACTACGGCATGAACGGTATCGCAGACCTTTTCGGTCTTGCTATCATCGCATCCATGTTTGGTTGGAACGGTAACGGTGGCTTTGGCGGTTTTGGTGGTAACGGAAACGCAGCCGCAGGCTATCTTGCAAACCAACTTAACAACGATAGCGGACGTGAATTGATTATGAACGCTATCACCAACCAAGGTGAGGCCTCACGCACAGCAATCCAAACGCTTTCGACAATGCTCGGACAGGATTTCAATCTTGTCAACGCAGGTGTTCAGAACGTACAAAACGCTTTACAGACACTCGCCTTGCAGCAAGCCGTCAGCGTTCCCCAGATTATCAATTCGATTCAGAGCGGAAACAGTGCATTAGCCGCACAACTCGCTCAGTGTTGCTGTGAGAACCGTCTTGCCACATGTGAGCAGACCAACACTTTGCAAAACACCATGAACGCAAATGGTCAGCGTAATGTGGATGCTATCGCAGACCTCAAGGCTACCATGATTCAGTCGTTCTGTGACGTTAAGGAACGTGAGATGCAGTCTAAGATTGACACTCAAGCCGACATCATCACTCAGTTGCGGAATGCAGCCGACAACGCTAATCAGACCAACCAAATCATCGGTTACGTCAACAGTGTCGTTGCTCCGTTGCAGAAATCGGTTACTGAGATTGAGAACAAGATGCCAAACACTGTGCCAGTTCAGTGGCCTCAGTTGACAGCCGTTAATACCACTCCTTATGTGAATGGTGGCTTCTACGGAGGCTTCAACGGCTACTATGGTAACGGTTGGGGTGGCAACATCGTGTTTTAATTTTAAGGCATAGGAGGTTAAAAGTATGGGTTGTGCAAATATAACAATCAATGCAGGTGGTCAGCCTTACATTCCAAACACGCAAGTTACCGTTGGTACGGATGCCGTAAACATTGCACTCGGTTGGCGTAACATTCAGCCTATCGGATATTTAACTGTTCGCATGGCTAACGCTATCCCATCCGACGCAGATACAGCTCTTCCAGTCACGCTTACACTTAACGGTGTAACAAGGCCGCTGACACTTCCAAACGGAACGGCAGTAACCGTTGCTGACATTTTGGCTACAAACGTTATGCTTATCTTCAATGACAAGTTTAATGGTTTGCTTACCCTTATGTCACGTACAGTAGTTTAAGGTTTATTATTAACAATTAAAAAGTAAAAAACGATGGATTTTAATAGTCTTGGTAACGGTAATCCGTTCTATATATTACGAAAGGGAGAAAAGCCGATATTGGAGGTTGGTGTAGTAAAATCAAAATCACAACCAAGGGCGAAGTTCCAAACGCAAACCCCTAACATCATGGCTGGTATGCCCATGCAACAAGTCATTGATGTGGTTGCGACTATCAACGGCAAAGACGAATCGTTTAACGACATACCTGTAAACGTTGAAATTGCCGCACGCGGTAATGATACGTTTAGCGGTAGCCGCGAGGCAATGTTACAAGCCGTTGACGCTATGCTACAAACATCAAGAAAGGCTATTGACCAGATACCTTATCACAAAAGCGTTATTGCCGAAAGTGAAAAGATGTTGGAGGTCTTGAACCCACAATATGCCGACAACAAGCGTCAAGCCCGAACGATTCAATCATTAGAAGAAAAGCAACGGGCAACGGAAGCGAAACTTGCGGCATTGGAAAGTCAAAGCGCCGAAATGCTTGCTATTCTACGTTCGTTGAATGGGTCATCGTCACAAACGACTTAATTAGAATTTGTCTAAACAATCAAACAAAGAAAGGAACGTAACAATGGGATATATATTTATTGATGACAAGGAAAGCGGTGGTGGCAAGCAGCAAATGCGTCGTGCCATGCGTACCCAAATGCGTAGCGGTAGCGGAAACTATCGTGGTAACGGTGGTGGTAATTACCGTGACAATGAAATGTATCGCGACGGCTACCGCCAAGGTTACAAAGAGGGTTGGGAAGACCACGAAGACGAAATGGACGAAGAAATGTACCGTCGTCAACGTGATTCACGTGGCCGTTATATGTAATTCGTAAACTTTGGGATTGGGTGGGTATTTGCCTATCCAATCCTTTCCAATATTTAAAACATTAGAAAGAAAAAGAAAGGATAAAAAATATGGCAAATACAAATACAATGATGAATTACTTAATTCCAGAAGACATGGAGCAATACTTGTCCTACTACGGCACACACTTTAACAAACTTTTGTGTGACTTTGCCGTAAGCAAGATGAAACGCGAGGACAAGCAAACTGGCGTCTTAAAGAAAATCACCCCAATAACAATGGAGGAATTGAAGCCCATTTTGGAAAAGTACAAAGTATCTATTGATACAAACGAACAATACGACGCTTTGTATTTAGCCAACATGGTAAAAGCCGACTTTTGGGGTAGTAGCATAGAAGACGAGGAACACATGGCACGTTACATCGAAAATGTTATTTGTGACCCCGATGGCTACGATGGTCTTGTATTCAATCGTTTTTTGGCCGATTGTAGCGGCAAAGGGGTAGTTATATTTTGGGAACAAATGATACATTCGGCATGGTAAAAATATGAAAACGGAATATATTGACGTTGACGGATATTGGGGTATAGCAATTTGCTATGGCTATGATTTGTCATACAAGCAAGACGAGGATGACATTTGGGGTTATCTTCGTTCATTTGGTATGCGTAATAAGGATGCCAACCGTGCGTTAAACATCTTGTCAAACTACAATACAGGGTTATGCGTATCAAATGATAGTGTTCGCATGAGTGGTATCTTTATCAGCAAGGCGACAAGTCCAAGTGAATTTTGGTCAACGGCTATCCATGAAGCGAAACATGCAGCTGACGCAATTATAGACTATTACGGTGTATATTGGCAAGGCGAGGATGCGGCATATCTTACAGGTTACATAACAAAACGCATGGTAGAACTACTTGGCGACCCGTGCAAATAAAAACATTAAAAGCTATGGAAAGGGAAAAGTTGATTAAAGAGTACGAGGCTACACTTGAAAGCCTTATTGAAAAAACAAAGTTTGTCTATTCTGGGGAGTTTTACAAACTTGACGAGTTCGACAAGAAAAAGTATCAAAACGACAAGATGACAACAGAAGCGCACCTTGGCACTTTGTGTAATTTGCTTTGGGGCGAAAAGTTCCAATTTGGGAATAACGGTTTGTTTGACTTGTTCGGCTTAGGCATTATTGGCTCTATGTTCAACGGAGGCGGTTTCGGGACTATGCCACCTATGCCAAAGTTGGATGAAAAAAATTTTGAAACCGAGGTTGAAAATAAAGCCGAATAAGCGCATTTCTTTTGTTCGGCGGTAAACTATTAAGGAAAAGAAAAGAAAACGTCACAGCGGCCTTAAAAAATAGGTTCTGTGGCGTTTCCTTTGTGTCTATTCGTAAAGGTTAAGTCCCCAAAACATCATAATGTCATCGTAAAGGTCGTAAGAACATGCTTTGTGTGTATAATATTTCCACATCATCGAACCAACGGGATATTTGTTACGCAAGCCGAAATAATGCTTTCGTGTCATGCGCATAATATAGTTGGTCTTTGCCGAATGATTGGCTACCTTGTATTTACAAACGGGATAGCCCTCTTTGTCAAACGTGACATGCTTGTGGAACAACTTTAGTTGCTTTGCTATCTTACGTACCCTCATTGTTTACACACTTTTCTTTTATGGTTTTCCAAATGAAATTCATTTCGTCATCAAAGTCTGTATATGAAAACCTGGGATAGTTCACGTGCCTTCCCGATTTAGCCATGATAAACGCGGCACGGATAAACCCCTCATAGGAGTCTATCTTTTGCTGCATTTTCACGATTTCCTTTACCTCGTTGTCGTTAAGTTTTGTTTTCATAATCTCATGCAGGATAATAAGCCCAAACGTTCTTAAAAGTTTCGCGCACCCATTGTGAGCATGAATCGTTAGGCACATAGTTCACAATGGCAAAAGTACGGTTTAAGTCGATGTCAAGCGTTTCTAACTTTTCCTTTATGAATTGTTGGCCTGTCATTTCATAAAATTCCGTCTTAGGTGCTTGGAAATGTTCAAAGTGGAAATCACTATCTTTCCATTCGGGATTTACGGCTATAAACCGTGCATGGCCTTGGAAAAGATAGGATTGCGGATTATATGCACAACCTATATCAATGACCGTCCATTTCTTATCAATCATTTGTGCCAACTTGTAATAGTAGCCGCGTCCACACGTCATGCTATTGCAACAAATTTCAGCCGCAGCATCGCTATCCAATACACGTTTCCACTCGTCATCAGGTATCAAGGCGCGGTTGAAATGTTCATAGTCGGTACAAACTGGATTAAAAATCATTTCGGGATAGGTCGGCTTTACAATCAATTGGCCGTTGCATCGCTTAATCCAATCGCTACAACGCTTTTCCAATGCTGGGATTGCTTGCGCCGCCATTCGTGCATTTGGATAGAACCCAAACAAATCTTGGTCTTCGTTACGGTCATTGGTACAAACGACCTTATAAAGACGGCTTTTTGGCAATAATTCTTTCAACATAACGCTTTCTTCGTTTTATAGTTTATTTGGTTGTGGGTAGAATCGACGTTCCCCTTCTGACCACTTAAACGCTTGCTTGCAATACTGACAAACACAATCCACACCTGCGAACACATCAATTTCGTGGTTGCAATTCGGGCAAAGGGCATTGAATTTGTCGTGAATGGTAATAAAGTGCTTTTGGAACGTGTCACCGCTATCCAGCGCACCTTGCTCGTACATCGTCTTGATAAGCGAAAGAATATCCTTTACGCTTGCCTCATCAAGTTCTTGCGAGCGGTTGTGCAAAAGGTTTGCCAAAAGTTGTTGAACCTCGGCACCGCTGAATTTGTAGTTTTCTAAAGTGCTTGCCTTTGCTTGAATGTCAAGTTGGTATTCCTCGCTCAACACTTCAAACAATTGTTGGCACTCTTGTTGTTGCATCATTATTTCGGCATCACGCGCCACTTTTGAAAGGTAATCATCTTCGTCCTCACTACCGATGGCCTTTACAAAGTTTTCGCGGTCAAATGTCATTCCGTATGCCACACTTTTATCCTCACCCAAAACAACTTGCACCACATACAAATATTGCTTTAGGTCAAAGGAAACACCACGTGTAAAAAGTACACTCTTTGTATCAAGATAATTCAGCATAAATCGTTAATCGTTATCTATTATTTCACCCGTTTCAATTACATATCCTTGTTTGCCACATTGCGGACATTCAAGGTCTTTTAATAGTGTTGCCATTGGTCTTACGGCAATCCACCGCTTTAGACACCCAAGGCAAACGACCTCAGATGTCTTGTGCGGTAGGTTTTCTTCTATATAGTGTATTTCACTCATTTATCGGTTATAATTGTTTTACGTTTATTAAAGTACACCACCTCGCGGAATATCCATTTACTACGGCCTTTTTCGTTGTGTTCATAGATTTTCTTAACCATCAACTTACGACGTAGAATATAATCCGCTAAAGAACTTGTCATTACGGACTTAAATTCCTCGCATACATACACGCCGTTTTCGATATAAACAAAGTCGCAATGATAGTCTGCCTCTTGCTCGACTACACGTTTATCCCAACGTACCTTTGTCTTTAGTTGTGTCGGAACTAACTTTATCGTTTTCTTGATTAGGACAAACTTTTGTTGTAAGCGCAATCCGCTTATCAAGCCTTTCTTTTGCAAGTGGCATAGATAGATGTAGCGGTCACGTTCATAGGTGCTATCAAACTTAATGCCCTTAAAGACAACCTTTGACGCACCAAACTTATTGCTCGATTGATTATATCCAAAACGACGTGCCATGTAGAAAAGGTTTTAGTTCGTAATCAAATCAACAAACTTTGTTTTTTTGACACCGATAATCTGCATCGAGTAGCCTTGTTTCAAGTACACATTCAACTTGGCATAGGCATCATCGAAACTAAGGGCAAACAAAGCAACCTTGTAGCCGATTTCCACCTCCTCGCCATCGTCATTATGTTGTACGTCTGCAATGTCGGCAACAAAAATCTTGTCATCGTCAGTAGCACGGCTATTCAAGATTTCCTTGATTTTCGACCGCTTGACATCAATGACATCAAGACCTGTTTCGCCCTCACAGAAATCGTAGGTTTGTTCTTCGGCATCACCAAAACTTTCGGCCTCGGCAATAAGGTAACGTTCCTTAATCACTTTGTCGTTACCATTGTCATCTACTCGCGTAAACGCAATTTTGCTTTCGTGAATCATAATTATTTGTTTTTGAGGTTTATTGAATAAGTTGTAACTTTACATCTACACCACTTGGCGGTACTACCTTTAACGTTATTGTCGTAGGTAGTTTATCCGTCGTAAGGCTACTATTATCAAGAATGGCCTTTATGACGCGCTTAATAATAATCCACCGCTTGACCCATATAGGCTCTGACTCTACCATCATCGACATCTTACTGATACAATATCCGATGCTTCCAACCGTGAACTTTCGTTTTGTTCCAGTCTTACGTGCAATGCTATCGTAGTTTTCGTTTGTCATATAGCGGTATGCGAACCAAAAGAACCAACGGGCATGAGAATTTTGTATGTGCTTGGTGTCCGCGAGCATTTCGTCAACATCGACATCACACACGGATGCAACCATGTTTGCAAGATACATGCTTGTCTTTGTGCTGTATTGCCGCAAAAGGTCACATACAACATCAACCGTTTGTTGGTCAATATCTTTCAAGTCTTGTGCTATATCGTTATCGCTTTTCATTCCTTTTTCTTTCTTTTATGCCATTGATAATAGTTTGTTCGGACATTGGCAAACGGTCAATGAAAAGGTTTAGGCGTTTCATGTCGCACCCAAGCACATTATCCCAAATGCCTACAATCTTGAACTTTAACCGCATGAACAAAAATTCTCCAACGTAGGCAAACGTGCCGCCATCGACTTGCTTTTTCATATACACCTCAAATCGTGGCTCGCGTTCCCTTTTGTTGTACTTTTGAGCTTGCATGTCATATTCAAGTAGAGGCTTACGGCGTAGCCAAAGATAGTTTTCGCCATCTTGCTTGAAATATTGTGCTATAATCGGCGAAAGGTCAATACCCTCGATTTTGACAATCCCCGTGTATTCACCTCCCGCTTTCCTTTCGACGTAGCCGTTTATGTATTCGCCATTGGTCATTCAGCCTCGCAATATGATTTGTCGTACATTTCCCAGCCTTGGCAATCCTCTAACATTTCCTTTAGTTGGCGTTCCTTGGTTGCACTTCCTTTATACCGTTCCAAATCTTGCTTGATATACGATTCAAGTTCACTAAGCAATTCGGGAATAGTATAATGGCTATTATTGTAAGCATTCTCCCAATCCGTGTTCTCAGTGTTTGCGTCAACGTGTCCCGTTTCATCGTCAAATTCAGGGCGGTAGTCATCGGTAGTAACCTTTACGGCTTTCTTTTGTAGCACGTATTCGACATCTACATCAAAATCCTGCTCTGGAATAACGGGTTCGTTATATGGCGCATTATCCCATTCGCTTTGCGACATGGGGGGATAGTTGCTATTTGGGCTTAAACTTTCATTATAACTCATTTTAACTCGCTTTTACTTCTATGTTTTCTTTTCTTTAGTTCGGTAAGACGCATTACTATATCGTCGCCGTCGTACAAAAAGATAAAGCCGTTTATGGTTTTTATGATACCCTTGCAGCATTTACTAACATTAGTAGTAGGTATTCCCAATTCCCGACAAATATCTGCAATAGCCTCCCATCATTTCAACGGTATTCCATCTATGCTATATTGGCAAATCGCAACAGCATTTGAATATCTTTGATTATATGTGTTGTTGCACCATTCGAGATTATCGACACAATTATTGGCTGGATTTTGGTCTTTATGGTTTACTTGCGGTAGGTTTAGAGGATTTGGTATAAACGCCTCGGCGACCAAACGGTGAACCCTAAAAAATTTGTGTTTTATTTTACCGTTTGTGAGCCACACTCCTAAATAGCCCTTTTTGTTAGGCGCTTGTTTCAACGTCCTCCCGTAAGGGTTAATCACAACACCTTTGTCGCTAACCATGTAGCCCTCAAAGCCTTTAATATTTTTCCATTTACTTTCCATAATGCAAAGGTACGAAGAATTAAACAATTACCCAAATAATTTATATTAAAATATATTAAATTGGGTAATTGTCTAATTTTTAATCTTGGATTAACATTGGCATGATAAGCGACGTGTATTCATACACACCGTTTGGCTTGTCCTCGCAAAGTACACCAGCACGGCTTGGGTCTTTCAACATGACCTTGACGTTATCTGTGTCGATGTTTTGCAAAAGTTGTAACAAGGTGCTACCCTTGAAACCGATGGTAAATTCATCTTGCGCATAGTCGCAACCTACGTTTTCCGATGCGGACTTGCTAAAGTCGAAATCCTCGGCCGAAATCGTCATCATACCAATATTAAATGACAAGGCAACCAATTCACTATTGGCATTACCCATAGGCAATACACGTTTCATAGCGGCTACAAAGTCATTCTTTGCGATGGTAATGATGCGGTCATTGTCCTTTGGAATGACGCTATCATAGTTCGGATAGCGGCCTTCTATAAGACGCGCAGACATCTTGAATTGGGTGTTATTGACGGTAAAGCAACGGTCATTGAACATAACCTTAATGTCGCCTGCAACGGTACTTCCCAACACGTTAAGCAACGTAGAACACGGCTTTTTAGGCATTGTAAATCCGTAAATCGTTTGGTCTTCGCTATTATCGTATGTAATGGTCAAATCCTTGTATTTAGCAAGTTTATGACCATCGGATGCAACGGCTACCATACCATCGGCAAAGAACTCAAAACGTACACCGTTCATCACTGGTCGCAGTTCATCGTTGGCGGTAGCAAAGCCAGCCTTTTCAATGGCCGTAAGCATTTTCTTTGCATCCATCAACTTTGTCTTTGCGCCATCTGGTGCTGCCATAGGCAACGGGAAATCCTGTGCGTCCTCGTAAGGCAACGAGAAATGACCGTTTCCGTAGTCACATTTTACAATGTGCTTTGAATCGTCAATTTCCATTGTCACGGGCTTACCACCAAGATTACGCAAGGCTTGTCGCAATCCATTGGCCTCGATACAAATAACGATACCGACCTCGGCCTCGGCCAAAGGTGCTTTCATTTGCAACCACGTT
>JAEIGA010001771.1_pt1 | contig 34237 bp, 37 predicted proteins | sample 9270691 | NCBI WGS metagenome assembly JAEIGA01 (sample SAMN17057246, study PRJNA624740) | gut metagenome | biome: biome; isolation source: fecal sample | host: Bos grunniens | place: China: Xizang | collected 2019 | reverse complement strand
CATCCACATCGTGGGCGGTGGTTCCAATGCAGATTATTTGAATCGTTTGACCCGCGAAGCCACGGGATTGCCGGTATACGCAGGACCGGGAGAGGCCACCGCTATCGGTAATATTGCAGCACAGATGATGGTGGCAAAGGAACTGGGAGATTTGAAGGATGCGAGAGCCTGTGTGTTCGGATCCTTTGCAATCAAAGAATATCACTAATGTAATAAGAGGAGAAAAAAGGATATGACAAGATTTGAGTCCGCAAAAGAGATTTATGCAAGCGTAGGCGTAGATGTGGAGGCAGCCATTGCCAAATGTATGGAAGTGCCTGTGGCTCTGCATTGTTGGCAGGGAGATGATGTAACCGGTTTTGACCATGACGGGCCTTTGACGGGTGGCATTCAGACCACCGGAAATTATCCCGGCAAGGCGAAGACACCGGAACAGTTGATGGCAGATATGGATAAGGCTATGAGCCTGATGCCCGGTAAGAAGAAATTAAACCTTCATGCCTGCTACGCTATTTTTGAGGATGGGGAATATGTGGACCGTGACAAGATTGCACCCAAGCATTTTGCCAAGTGGGTGGAGTTTGCCAAGGAAAGAGGCATGGGTATCGACTTCAATCCCACCTTCTTCTCCCATGATAAGGTAAAGGATGGTTTGACACTTACAAGCCCTGATGAGGAAACCAGAAAATTCTGGATTGATCACGGCAAGGCATGTATTCGTATTTCCCAGTATTTTGCAGAAGAAACCGGCGTTCCCTGTGTGATGAACATTTGGATTGGCGACGGATTTAAGGATGTTCCGGCAGACCGCATGGGCCCCAGAATGAGATACAAAGATTCCATCGAACAGATTTTGGCAGAGCCTCACGACAATAATTTGGTGAAACCCTGCGTAGAGTCTAAAGTGTTCGGCATTGGCGTGGAGTCCTATACCGCAGGAAGCGGTGAGTTTGCACTGAGCTTTGCAGCCACCCACGAAGGCTGCCTGCCTTTGATGGACAACGGACATTACCATCCCACGGAAGTGGTTTCCGACAAGATTCCGGCACTGCTTTGCTTCTTTGATGAAATTGCATTGCATGTCACCAGACCCATCCGTTGGGACAGCGACCATGTGGTACTGTTCGATGATGAGACCAAAGAGATTGCCAAGGAAATCGTGCGTTGCAATGCTCTGGACAGAGTATATATTGCGTTGGATTACTTCGATGCAAGCATCAATCGTGTGTCTGCATTCGCTATGGGATTCAGAAGCTTCCAGAAGGCCCTTTTGGCAGCCCTACTTACGCCTAATGAGGCACTGAAGAAGCTGCAGGATGCAAACCGTCTGACCGAACTGATGGTACAGCAGGAAGCAGTAAAGACCCTGCCCTTGGGGGATGTTTGGAATGAATACTGTGCCCGTCAGGGTGTGGTTTCTGATTGGGAATTCTTTGCAGAGATTGAGAAGTACGAAGAGGAAGTATTAAGCCTTCGTTAGATTGAGTATGAAGTCTTCATTAGGATAATGAGCCGTATTTAAAAAAAGCAGCAATGCGCCTTCTAAGGAGGGCGCATTCGAGTTTTTGATGATGGGAGGTATCTATGGATATCACAGATATTTTACAAACTTATGATGCAATGTTTGGGAAAAATACGCTGGAAGAAATAGAAAACTATTTGGCAGAGCAGATTACCCGGGCCCGCGAGCAGGGCGAGAGGGGCGTATTGTTTACGCTTCTCAACGAAATGATAGGATTCTGTAGAGATACCACCCAAAGAGAGAAGGGGCTTGGTTTTTTTCAGCAACTTTTGGCCCTTTTGGAGGAAATGAAATTGGAAGGGAGAGTGGAGCATGCCACCTCTCTTTTGAACATTGCAAATGCCTATCGCGCCTTTGACCTGCATGAGCAGGCGCATGCCTTCTTTGAACAGGTGGAAGAAAACTATCGGACACATTTGGAGCCCGGAGACTTTCGGTATGCCAGTTTGTATAACAACTGGAGTTTGCTGTATCAGGAAATGGGGAAACAAAAAAATGCTGTGGAGATGCTGAGGAAAGCACTGGACATCGTAGCGCTGTACGAAGATGCTGTGATCCCGAAGGCCACCTCCATGGCAAACCTGGCGGCATCCCTTATCGTGCTTGGCACCGGGGAAGCATACGAAGACGCGGAAGGATATTTGCGGGAAGCACTGCAAATCTACGAGAACGACGGGGGCAGGGATTTCCACTACGGTGCTGCTCTGGTGGCCATGGGAGATTTACTGATGGCCAAAGATAACTACGGGCAGGCGTCTTTCTATTATGAAAAAGGCTTGTTGGAAGTAAAAAAGCACACCGGCATCAATGACAATTACAAGCGGGTACAGGAAAAGTGTGAGTTTGCAAAGAAAAAAGCAGAAATGAGTGTGAGTGAACCGACATCCTGCAAAAACGATTCCGAACTCGACAAAAATGATATGATATCTTGCAAAAACCATATGGCTGGAAGTGCCGAGCTGCGGGAGTTTGTCAGAAACATAGACAGCTGTCGTGCATTTTACGAACAATACGGACGACCTATGATAGCAGAGAAGTTTTCGATGTATGAGAACCGCATTGCCGTTGGTATGGTGGGCGAGGGATCTGACTGCTTTGGATATGACGATGCGATCTCCATGGATCATGACTATGGTATTGGTTTTTGTATGTGGCTGACAGTTGAGGATGCCAAGGCCATCGGTGCAGAATTGCAGAAGGCATATGAGGAGTTGATTCGTCAGGTGTATCAAGGGGGACTGGCAGACCGGTTTCTTGCAAGCCGTAGAGGTGTGTTTACTTGTAATGATTTTTATAATGGAATGTTGGGCACTCAAATTGATTTTGAAAGTGCAGACCTGTCGAAGGATGCCTTTGTGGAAACCCTTCGCAAGGCAGTGTTTGAACAGCCCGGTGTGAATGGTGAGCGGGTGCAGGAAATGCAACTGGCAGCAGCCGTAAACGGCACAGTATTTCGCGATGATTTGGGCGTCTTTACCGGCATTCGAAATATATTGCAAGGATATTATCCGGATCGGGTATGGCGGGAGAAACTGGCCATGGAACTGCATGAGTTTTCCCAATATGCTCAGAGCAATTATCCCAGAATGATGGCCCGTGAGGATTATGTGACGGCGTCCCTATGCATTGCAAAGGCGGTAGAAGCGTCCATAAATCTGGCATTTTTGTTGAATCGTACCTATGCTCCTTACTATAAGTGGAAAAGAAAAGCGTTGAAGGCATTGCCTCTGGGGGACAAGCTCCTTCCTATATTAGAAAGTGTAGTGGAACAGCCTTTGCAAAAAGCGGCATGGCAGGGCGTAACTTACGATTCCATCAAGGTACACAAGAGAGATGCGGTGGTGGCTTGTTTTGAACAGGTGGCAGCCGTGATTTTAGAAGAAATGAAGAGACAATATTTAGTGGAAGGGCAAGACTTATTTCTGGAAGGCTATATTCCACAGATTTTGGATAGGGTAGAAAATATGATAGATAAAATTGTAGCGTTGGAGTGGGAACTCTTTGATAAAGTCGAAAACGAGGGCGGCAGAGCCTCTTGTCAGGATAACTGGAGTACTTTCCAAATCATGAGAAGGAGCCAGTATCAGGCATGGCCCAAAGAACTTTTGGAGAGTTTCTACAGGGACTTGCAGGAGGGAAAAGAGCGGGGATGGAATCTGATTACGGAGAAGTATGCCCGCATGATGGAAAGTACTGCTCCGGAGCGTTTTGCAGAGTTTCAGGATTCTTTGCCTGTGCGTAGCCCTGAGAGAATTCAGATTCAGGAAGAAATCATCAAAATTCAAGTACAGTGGATGGAAGCCTTTGCGGCGCAATATCCCAAGATGTCCATTCATGCAAGAACCATCCATACCGAGGATGATACTGCCTACGACACTTCCTATGAGACTTATCTGCGCGGGGAGATGAGCACCTATTCCGAGGAAACTCTGATGCTGTATGGCAGATTCATCGTGGGCTTACTTCAGGAAGGGCGCAATCTGGCATACGAGATTATGGATAACACCGCGAGACTCTACGGGTATGAATCCGTGGAAGATGCGGAGAGTAAGATATAAATAAAAGCAGTGCGGACGAAGTGTCTGCACTGCTTTATTGATATTTCCCCGGTGTTACGCCAAAATGTTTTTTGAATAAAGTGATAAACCCGGAGCAGTCGGAGAAGCCGCTCTGGTAGCAGGCTTCGGTGACGGAAGCCCCATTCTGCAACAGGCGTCTGGCATGTTCTAATCGCCGTTGGGTCAGGTAATTATGAATGCTTTTGCCGGTGTAGCGGCGGAAGGTTTGGGTCAGATAGGTGACGCTGCAGTCACAGTGCTGCGCCAGCGCTTCCAGCCCGATATACCCGGGAAAATGTTCGTCTAATTTTTGCATGGTTTTTGTGACAAGAGTCGGCACCGTAGAAGGTGTCGGTTCCTTTTTTTGTGCCACATAGTTACGGGCGCACAAATCTAATGCTTCAACCAGCTTAGCAAATGCCAAAATATCATAGTAGTTTGCTTCTGGTTCTTCTTTTATCATGGTGAGTAATTCTTCGCCCAACGAAATCAATTTATTTCTATCGTCCTGCGTCGGGTGGAGCCAGTTTACCTTTGATTCGGACTCGTCTAAAAAGGGCGCAATCAGATCCTTGCTTTCAGGAAAGTTTTTCTCTAAGAAATCAACCGGTAAGAAAAAGGAAATGAATTGGTAATTACCTTCCTTGGGGAATCGGCCAAAATGAACCTCGCTGGGGCGGAAAATCATCATGTCACCCCGTTTGGGGAAGTATACCTTGTCACCAATCACGGCACCGCAGTCATCGGAAAGAACCAGACTGATTTTATATTCGTCATAAATCGTTACGACAGTGTCCCCATAATAGGTTGCATTGTTGCTGTATTCTACGCGGATAGGGCTTGTGTGTTTGTTTATCTGAATATATTTTTTTGTTAGCATATTCTATTACTTTCGGATTTACATACTTTCTGTGGTGATTTCGCATATTTCAATAAGATAATATGTGATAATATAAGTTTAGCATTGCGTGTAACGAATTGCAACGATGAATTAACGGCAGGATGAATGACAATAGCCGGATTACGGATAAGGAAGTCTATGCAGACACTTGATGAGGAAGGTGGTCCTATGTTTCAGGATGGCGATGTGTTATGTTTTTTGGGAGACAGTATCACGGCAAACGGGCGGTGGATGGCAGAGGTGTACCAGAACCTTCGGGAGAAATACGGCGTAAAATGTTATAACTGCGGTGTTTCCGGGGGAATGACGGAATTTGCGCTTTTCTATTTGGATAGTCAGTGTCTGGTGCATTCGCCGGATTATGTGGTTATGATGTTCGGCATCAATGATATTTACCGCGAACTGTATACGGACGGGAACGAGGGCGATGCAGAATGCGATGCCGCAAAGCAACAGGCGCTGGACACTCATAAGGCTTGCTATGAAAAGCTGATTCGGCGGGTGCAGGAATTCGGTGCAAAAGTGATTTTATGCACGCCACCACCCTATGATGATGTGAATGAGAAAGAAGAGTACTGTTTGCTTTGTCAACCGGCACTTTTAGAATGCGTAGAGTTTGTAAAAGAGCTTGCTGAAAGGTACGACCTCCCGGTGGTGGATTTTTATGGAACCATGTATCCCTTGCTGGGAGAGCGCGAATGGATTGAAGCGGATCGCGTGCACCCTACAGCGGAAGGACAGCACGTGCTGGCCCAAATCTTTTTGCGGGATATAGGTGAGACGGAGAAGTGTGACTTTGATAGCCCGTTCGTGTGGGAGGCATGGAACAAAAGCCGTTTTGACGCAGAACAGGAATTGATTTTGGTGAACTTTATCGAATTCTGCGTGTTGTTGAAGGAAAGATATGTGGGAAAGAAATCCATTGAAGAGCGTAAAGCTATCGCCAGACAGGAATATGAGACTTACGAGGACAAGACGGAAGTTTTTCCCAGGGCTTATGCGGATTATATCGCGAAGATAGATTCTTATCAGCACTATATGGATGAAGTTGTGAGACTTACGAGGTCATAAGATGGATGTTGGTGGCGGGAATACTCCTGCGACAGGTCATAAAGGAGAGAAGAGATGACACATACAGAGAGTTTAAGTAAAAAATGTTGTGATTACTTTAAACAATTGAAAAAGGATTGTTATGGAGAGGGAAATCCACTCTGGGAATTGTTGGACAAATACGATGCAGAACACCCGGGACTGAACGCCTTTGAATTGAAAGGGGCTCAGTATGAGATTTTGGCTGAGAATATCGAACTGAAGGTGTTTGAAGAGTCGCCGTATTATTTCATCAATAATATCACTTGGTGCCCCGGATTATTGGAGGGGTCCAACGCGGCTTGGCTGATGGAACGGAATGTACATATTTTCCGTGATGCGGATCCGGAGACCTCAAGAAAGTTTGGAAAGCAGGAAGAATTAAAGCTGTTTTTATGTTGCGGACCTTACGTGGATACCGTGCATTACACCGTGCCTATCGGCAATTTGGTAAAATATGGTATGAAACATTACTATGAGGCGGCAGAGGCGGCAAAGGAAGGTGCCACCAAGGACGAGATAGATTTCTTGATCTGTGCCCAGAGAGGTTTGCTGTCTGCGAAGCGCATCTGTGATAGATATGTGGAAGTGGCGGAACAAAAATTGGAAGAGTTGAAGAATTCTAAACCACTGGGACAAGCGCAAGAACAAATGAATGCAGTACTATGCAAAAACATGGAAATGCTGATTGCGGCGGCATCCCATACACCCTGGGAAGCGGCCACTACATTTTTCGAGGGTTTGAACGCCTGCTGGTTTGGTCGTAATGTGTTGGGTGCCATGGATGGCATCGGCAATTCCACTTTGGGAAGAGTGGATTATATTTTACATGATTTGTATCAGGCGGACTTGGCGGCAGGTAGACTCACCAAGGAAGAGGCCTATGAATTGGTAAAGCAGTTTATGCTGCTTGGTGATATGCAGTATGACAAGGATACCCAAGTATGCGGAGAGAACGATCATGAATTGGAGATGGGCATCTGCATTGGTGGTTGCGATCCTCAAGGGAATCCGGTGTACAATGAGCTGACCAGTATGTTTATCAGGGCCCATCATGAGGTGCGAGGGATTTTTCCCAAGATACACGCCAGATTCGGTTCCAACTCTCCGGAGGAATACTTGCAGGAACTTGCGGCAGAATATGCCTGTGGCCGTAGTACCATAGGACTTAGCTGTGACGACGGCATTATTCCTGCCCTCGTGCATGCCGGCAAAACTTTAGAGGACGCCCGCAGTTACGAGACCGTGGGTTGCTGGGAAAACAAGGTGTCCAACAAGGAATCCTTGGCAGGTGGCAATTATGTCTATGCAGTGCGCGTGCTGGAACAGTCTGTCCATGGTCCGGAACCGGAATTTATCGAGGCAGGATGTGAGTTCGTATCCTTGGACGAGGCGGAAACCTTTGAGGATGTATACCGCATTTTGACTGACAACCTGACGGGGGTGATTAAGTTCCGTTGTGAGTCCATTGGTAAGTATGGCAAACTGGCTTATTTGGTGAACCCTCTTAGTGTCACTTCTATTATGATGGATGGTTGTTTGGAAAATAAGAAAGACTACACTCAGGGTGGTGCTGTTTACAATCCCAATTCCTGTGATGTGGCGGGCTTTGCCAATTATGTGGATGCAATGCTGGCTATTAAGAAGTTGTGCTTTGACGACAAAGAGATTTACCTGAAGGATTTCTTGCATGCAGTGAGAAACAACTGGGAGGGCGAAGAGGAGTTATTATATAAGGTGAGACATTGTCCTCATTTTGGAGACAACACTGCTGAGTCCATGGAAATCGCAAACCGCCTGCACGATGATTTGTATCAATCCTTGAAGGGTATAGAGAATGAACACGGCGGTGCGTTTTTCCTGAATTACTACGTGTACAGAGAATTCTTCCGTGATGTGGCACATTTGAAAGCAACACCGGATGGTCGTCGTGACGGTGATATGTATGCCCAGGGCATCGGACCTTCTAAATATCATCCTGCGGATGCTATGTCTGATGTGGTACAAAGCGTCTGTGGATTGGATACGGAGAAATGTGTGACCAGTTCCCTTGACTTGCAGCTTCCCTATGGTAAAATCAACAAGGAGCAACTGGCCTTGCTCCTGCGTATCTTTGCCACATCCAAGGTAAAGCATTTGCAGTTGAATTGTGTGTCGGTGGACGATTTGAAGGAGGCCCAGAAACGCCCGAAAGATTTCCAAGACCTGATTGTGCGTGTCACGGGATTCTCTGCCAAGTTTGTATCTCTGTCGGAGCAATTCCAAAATGAAATTATTCAAAGACATATATACGAATAGATGTAAGGTCCTGATAGATACACTATAGAGGAGAGAACAAGGTGGATACGGTCGAAATACTACATATACGAAAACAGACCGTATGAAATTACCTTTCTTTACGGTTGAGAATTGAAAAACAGTGAGCAAAGCCGTAGTATCTATGAAAATTTACGGATGATTTATTGAAAATCAACAATATAACCGTAGTCATTCGTTGAATGGTACGGTTGAAGAACAAAAAATCTATAGATTGACCGTAATCAACGTTTTTTCTTACGGACTATAATAGAAATAGTGAAATAGTGACCGTAAAGAGAAAAAACGCCCCCCGGGAAATACGGGAAGAGCATTGAAAACCCTGATCCCAGCCCTCCCAGCCTCCCGGAAAAGAATACCCCCTATTGTTAGCACATATCATAGTCTAGCAATAGGGGGTGTTTCGTTTACATAGGGATATGTTTTAGGTAGGGAGGTTCTTTATTAATGTCAGGGGAAATCCGATTTCCTTGATCAATTCCATTGCATATGCTACTTCTCCAATATGTTTTCTGCCGTGGCTATCACTGGACAGCAGAATGGGGCAATTATATTTTGCACAGGCTTCCAGTAAGCGGGTGGCGTTGGCACGACAGTCTAATCTGTAACTGTCCGGAGATAGAGAAACATTGTTTAATTCCGGAGTTACGCCGATGACCGCGGCTGCCTTTACCAATTCATCATAATCCACGGGGAAGCGTCCGTCATCGCAGTGTCCCAGAATCTTTACTTTGGGGTGGGACATAGCCTGAATGTAGGCACTGGTGTTTTCTGAGCTTGTGCCTACTGTATTTGCCGGGTATGTGCTCCGAATATATGCACCCTGTGTGGCGACACCAAATTCACTGGCACCTGCGCTTCCTTTATAAATAGGGTGATGCATACTGACGATGCAATAATCCAACTTTTCTAAAATCTCGTCGGGAATATCCAGCGTCCCATTCCCGTTCAGAATATTTGCTTCTGCACCATAGCGAATCTCTACACCGAACCGTCTGGGCTCACAGAGGGGAAGATTGCGGAAGTAGGAGAGCGCCGTGCCGCCCAGTGTGGCGGGACCATGATCGCTGATGCCGATTAGCTTCATCCCCCGCTTGGCAGCTTCTCTGGCGATGTCTGTGACACTGTCTAAAGTGCCGTGTCCACTGGCAATGCTGTGTATGTGCCAGTCTTCGCTTAAGTATGAAATTGGGAGAGTGGAAGATGGCATCATATAGGCGTTGTTCCTTCCTGCATTTCTTTCTGTGTTGCTGCCTGTGTTGTTTTCTGCGTTACTTTCTGTGGGTTCCGAAAATCCGCTGTTGTGTTTTGTGGAAATTATCAACCACATTATCTTGTGCGGTTGACAATAGTCTCATTTATTTTACCACAACTGCTTGGATGATTGCAATGAAAAAGGTGCAAAATGAAATAAAAAAATCAACACAAAACCAAACAAAATACAAACAGAAAAACAAACACAATCAAAACAAATCCACAAAAAAATGCAAAAAATAGGGTGAAATTCATTGACACATGCCCGATTTGGGCGTATACTTTGAGTTAAGAATGTGAAATTGGGTTATTTTGACCTGCCATGGAGGATGAAATGGATTGGCTGGACGACAAAAATAAAGCAAGAATCGTACAGGAACTGGTGCCTGGTAAGCAGATTACTTTGGCACATATTATTGCCAGTCCTGAACCGATTTTATATGAGAAGTTGGGATTGAATCCTGCCATCGACTACGCCAGGGCAGCCATTGGCATTATGACGGTATCTCCCGCAGAGACAGCCATCATTATGGCGGATGTGGCGATGAAGTCGGCTTCTATTGACTTGGGATTTGTAGACCGATTCAGCGGTTCCTTGATTATCACCGGTACCGTGTCTGAGGTGGAGGCGTCCGAACAGGCCATTCTTGACTATGTGCAGGAAGAACTGAAGTATACAGTTTGTCCTATGACCAGGACGTAATGGAAGGATATGATTTCAGGCATCCACCAACAAATGGTGACGTGAACATATATTACCAGGTACATATATTATGAAGAAACTGATCTTAGTAGGACGCAGTGAAGCGGGCAAGACCACGTTGAAGCAGGCACTGTCCGGCGAGAGAGTAGAGTATTATAAAACCCAATATATACATTATAATGATGTTTTGATAGATACCCCCGGGGAATATGCACAGACCAGGCATTTGGGATATGCCCTTGCACTGTACGCATATGAGGCGGATGTGGTAGGTCTTTTGGTTTCCGCTACAGAGCCTTACACCCTGTTTCCACCGAATATCACCTGTATGGTGAATCGGGAAGTCATCGGTATCGTCACCAAAATCAATGACCCTAAAGCTAACATCCCCATGGCCACATCTTGGTTGAAAAACGCAGGGTGCGATAGAATCTTCTATGTGGACTCCAAAACCGGAGAAGGCGTGGATGGCATATTGGAATATTTGATGGTGCCGAAGGTGAAGACCACCTTGCAGGAATGGCAGAAGATGAAAGGTTAACGGGAAATAAGAAGCCAATAGGAATCTCAAAGACCCCAAAAATCAAAAAGCTAGAAAGCCACAAAAGTGGCATGAGATAAAGAGAGAGGTAGAAAATTATGGTAAACGAATTTGAAATCAAAAAACAAATCTGCGACATTGGCAAGAGAATCTACAACCGCAACATGGTGGCAGCCAATGATGGAAACATTTCTGTAAAAATAAGTGACAATGAATTCCTTTGTACACCCACCGGTGTATCCAAAGGATTTATGACTCCTGAATATATCTGCAAGGTAGATGCACAGGGCAATGTGATTTCTGCAAACGGAAAGTTCAAACCCTCTTCCGAAATTAAGATGCATATGAGAGTATATCAGGAAAGGCCTGATGTAAAGGCAGTGGTTCATGCACATCCTATGTATGCTACCAGTTTTGCCATTGCAGGTATTCCTTTGACCCAGCCCATTATGCCTGAGGCAGTTATCACTTTAGGCTGTGTGCCTATTGCCAAATACGGCAGACCTTCTACCATGGAGATCCCGGACGCAGTATCCGAGTATGTACAGTATTTTGATGCGGTGCTTTTGGAGAATCATGGTGCATTGACATACGCAGACTCCCTGCTCAGCGCGTATATGAAGATGGAATCTGTGGAATTCTACGCACAGCTTCTGTACCAGTCCAAGATGTTGGGTGGCCCCCAGGAGTTTACCCCGGAACAGGTAGAAGACTTGTATGAAATCAGAAGACAGTTCGGTATGACCGGCCGCCATCCTGCAAACCTTTGTCCCAATGCCCAGGCAGGTAAGCCCAGTTGCCATTCTTGCGGCAGCAGTTGCACTTGCGGTCATGACAGTGATAAGGGAGCGTGCAAGGGGGATGGAAGTTGCGGACACCACAGTGCAGCAAACGGCGCACCCATCGACGCATTGGTGGCAGATATCACAAAAAAAGTCATGGAGCAGTTGAATAAATAGTTGTTGTCAACTGAAGCCATGCAACTGAATACATATTCAGGAGACTGACATGGAAAGAAAAGAAATTGAGAGAATCGTCCGTCAAGTGCTTGCCACAGTGGGAGAACGTGGGGGGAACCATACCACGGGGAGCCGCTCACAGATGAGCGAAAAGTCGCAACCCGTGCAAGTCGCACTTCCTTTGGAAAGAGCGGTGAAACTCATTGAGAGGGTGGAACAAAAAGCATCTCAGATGGGACTTGCCGTGGTGACGGCAGTATCCGATGCATCCGGCAGACCCATCGCAGTGCATTGTATGGACGGTGCTTACATAGGAAGTTTTGATATTGCAGTGAATAAGACTTATACATCCATAGCCTTTCAGATGTCTACAGAGCAATTAGGGAAACTTAGCCAGCCGGGGGAGAGTCTATATGGGATTCAGTTTACCAACGGCGGCAAACTGGTGATTTTCGGAGGCGGTGAGCTTCTGGAAAGAAATGGAGTTATCTTAGGCGCCATCGGCGTTAGCGGAGGCAGTGCAGCCCAGGATTTGGAGCTGGCACAATATGGAAAAAACATATTTGAGGAGGTATAGATGTGCATGTAAATGAAAACCTGGTTCAAGAAATTGTTCAGGAAGTAGTTGCCAAGATGCAGATTGAAGACGATGTGCAAAAAAGTCACGGTGTATTTGCCGATATGAACGATGCTATCGCCGCAGCAAAGAAAGCACAGGCAGTAGTTCGCAGAATGTCTCTGGACCAAAGAGAACAGATTATCACAAACATTCGCAGAAAGACCCGTGAGAACGCAGAAGTTCTTGCAAGAATGGGCGTAAATGAGACCGGTATGGGAAATGTGGGACACAAGATTCTGAAGCATCACCTTGTGGCAGACAAAACCCCCGGAACTGAGGATTTACATACCACCGCTTGGTCCGGTGACAGAGGTCTTACCCTGATAGAGATGGGCCCCTTTGGAGTAATCGGCGCGATTACCCCTTGTACCAATCCCAGTGAAACCGTTATCTGTAATTCCATCGGTATGATAGCGGCGGGAAACACAGTAGTATTTAACCCCCATCCCCAGGCAATCAAAACATCTATATTTGCATTGAATCTGGTGAATGAGGCTTCCATTGAAGCCGGTGGCCCTGACAATGTGGCATGTACCGTGATGAAGCCCACACTGGAATCCAGCAACATTATGATGAAGCACCCTGATATCCCGTTGATTGCAGCAACCGGTGGTCCCGGAGTGGTAACTGCAGTGCTTTCCTCCGGAAAGAGAGGAATCGGTGCAGGTGCAGGTAATCCTCCTGCATTGGTGGATGAAACCGCAGACATCAGAAAGGCAGCAGAGGATATCGTCAATGGATGTACCTTCGACAACAACCTGCCTTGTATTGCAGAAAAAGAAATCGTTGCAGTGGACAGCATCGCTGACCAGTTGATGAAATATATGGTGGAGGAGCAGGGCTGCTATCTGGCATCCAAGGAAGAATTGGACAGATTGGCAGAAACCGTGATGACACCTAAGGGACTGAACAGAAAATGTGTTGGCCGTGATGCCAAAACTTTGCTTGGCATGATTGGCGTAACAGTGCCTGACAACATCCGCTGTATCGTATTTGAGGGAGAGAAAGAACATCCCCTGATTGCAGAAGAGTTGATGATGCCCATCTTAGGTATGGTAAGAGCAAAGGACATTGATGATGCCATCGAGAAGGCTGTATGGCTGGAGCATGGAAACCGTCATTCCGCCCACATCCATTCCAAGAACATCGACAATATTACCAAGTATGCAAAGGAAATTGATACTGCCATCATCGTCAAGAATGCGCCTTCCTATGCGGCGCTGGGCTTTGGCGGAGAAGGATATTGTACCTTCACCATCGCAAGCCGTACCGGCGAGGGATTGACCAGTACCAAGTCCTTTACAAAGAGCAGAAGATGTGTCATGTCTGACAGTCTCTGCATCAGATAAATGAAAATAAGGAAAGGAGAATAGAGATGGCTAACACAGCACAGATTGAAGAAATTGTAAAACAAGTGCTTGCCAGCCTGGAGGGAACCACCGTGTCTGCACCTGCAGCAAGCGGTAATATTCCTAAGGTGGCACATGTGGCAATGCTGACAGAGCTTGAAAAATTCGAAATTCAGGAATATCCCATTCCCGAGCTGGGCGATGACGATATTTTGGTAAAAGTAGAAGGCTGTGGTGTCTGCGGAACAGATGCACACGAATTCAAGCGCGATCCCTTCGGTATGATTCCCGTGGTTCTCGGTCACGAGGGTACCGGCGAAATCGTAAAGATGGGCAAGAATGTGAAGAAGGACAGCACCGGAAAGGATTTGAAGGTAGGCGACAAAATCGTTACCTCCGTCATCTTTGGTGATGATCCTGAGATCACAATGTTTGACTTAAATAAACAGAATGTAGGTCATGCAGATATTTACGGATTGCTTCCCGACGACAAGGTTCACTTGAATGGTTGGTTTGCAGATTATCTGGTAGTAAGAGGAGGTTCTTCCGTATTTAATGTAAGTGACCTTGACCTGATTTCCAGAATCTTGATTGAGCCCTGCGCGGTATTGATTCACGCAGTGGAGAGAGCGAAGACCACAGGAATTCTTCGTTTCAACAGCAGGGTAGTTGTACAGGGATGTGGCCCCATTGGTTTGATCTGTATCGCAGTTCTTCGTACCATGGGTATCAATAACATCATCGCAGTAGACGGTGAGCAGAAGAGACTTGATTTTGCGAAGGAAATGGGCGCTTCCGGCGCAGTGAACTTCAAGGACCACAAGGGAATTGAAGCACTCACCGCTGCAGTGGCAGACCAGTTAGACGGACATTTGGCAGATTTCGCATTCCAGTGTACCGGTTCCCCCATTGCACACGCAAATATCTACAAGTTCATCCGCAACGGCGGTGGCTTGTGTGAGCTTGGCTTCTTCATCAATGGTGGAGATGCAACCATCAATCCTCACTTCGATATCTGCTCTAAGGAAATCACAACCGTTGGCTCCTGGGTATACACCTTGAGAGATTATGTAACCACCTTTGATTTCTTGAAGAGTGCAAAGAAGATGGGTATCCCCATGGAGAAGTTAGTTACCCATACCTATCCTTTGGAAGAGATTAACGAAGCATTGAAGACCAACTTGGCGATGACCGGTCTTAAGATTGCGGTTATCAACAAATAGTTGGTACATGCGGAAAAGAGGAAGCTATGGAGCAAGCAGTAGGATTGTTAGAGGTGTATGGTTTGGTGTGTGCCTTTATGGCAGCAGATGCCGGCTGTAAAGCAGCAGATGTGACGATAGAAACCTTCGACAAAAACAAGCCTGCAAAAGCGGAGACACTTGCAGTTCCCAATTTGGTAACAGTAAAGTTTCGAGGCAGTGTTGCAGCAGTGGAGGCAGCTATGGAAGCCGCTGAGGCCGTGGCAAAAGAAGTCACCGGTGTGGTGCAAAAACACATTATTCCAAGACCTACCGAAGACACAGAAAAAATGTTGAAGCTAAACGCTTTTGACAAAAAATAAAAAACGAAACTATACAAAATTATATTTTGCCTGAATGAAAGGAGAACATTATGGCACAGGAAGCATTAGGAATGGTAGAAACAAGAGGTTTGACAGCAGCTATCGAGGCAGCAGATGCAATGACCAAGTCCGCAGAGGTTGTTTTGGTAGGAACAGAGAAGATCGGTTCCGGTCTGGTAACCGTTATGGTTCGCGGTGATGTAGGAGCAGTTAAGGCTTCTGTTGAAAGCGGTTCCGCAGCTGCAAGCAGATTGGGTGAATTGGTAGCAGCACATGTAATTCCCCGTCCTCATAACGATGTTGAGAAGATTCTTCCCCGCATCTAATTAAAGTAAGAAAAGGAGCCGGAAAATGAGCAATATATCATTAGGCTTAATCGAAGTTTCCGGTGTAGTCCCGGCAATAGATGCTCTGGATATTATGTGTAAAACGGCCGGAGTTCAGTTGGCTACCTGGGAGAGAAAAATGGGTGGTCGTTTGGTTACTATCATCGTCAAGGGCGACGTAGCAGCGGTAACGGAAGCAGTGGAAACTGCGTTGAAGAAGACCGTGAAAAAGCCTGTGGCGCATGGTGTGATTGCCAATCCCCACGAAGAGATCATAAGACTTGTAAATCTAAGCGCAAGCAGATTTATGAATGAAAAGCCGTTAGAAACCTTGGATGAAAAGACAATTCAGGAAATCTAACAGCGAAACAAGAAACTAAAAAACAACATGCAAATAACAAACAATAACAGGAGGAAAAAGTTATGGCAATGGAAGCATTAGGAATGGTAGAAACAAGAGGTTTGGTAGCAGCAATCGAGGCAGCAGATGCTATGTGTAAGGCAGCTAACGTTACTTTGGTTGGTACTGAGAAGATCGGTTCCGGTTTGGTAACCATCATGGTTCGTGGTGATGTAGGAGCTGTTAAGTCTTCCGTAGAAGCTGGTGCAAACAGCGCAGCTAAGTTGGGCGAATTGGTAGCTACTCATGTAATTCCTCGTCCTCACAATGATGTAGAAATGATCCTTCCCAAGGTAAAATAAGACTTTTAGGGAAAGGGACATAAGGAATGGAACAGCAGACAATTGAAAAAATCACTCAGATGGTGCTTCAAACGCTGAACCAGATGGAAGAAAAATCCAATGGATTTCAGGTTCCGGTAGGCGTGTCTGCGAGACATATTCACTTGACCCAAGAACATGTGGAAATTCTTTTTGGTGAGGGATACAAACTCACCAAAAAGAAGGAACTCATGGGAGGTCAGTACGCATGCAATGAAACAGTTACCGTGGTGGGACTTAAGTTGCGTGCGATTGAGAATGTGCGAGTGCTTGGACCTGCAAGAAGTGCATCCCAGTTGGAGATTTCTTCTACGGATGCCATGAAATTAGGCATTAAGGCACCTATCAGAGAATCCGGTAATGTGGCAGGCAGTGCGCCGATTGCTGTGGTGGGCCCCAAGGGCGCAGTGTATTTGAAAGAGGGATGTATTGTGGCAATGCGTCACATCCATATGTCCCCTGCAGATGCGATGGCAGCAGGTGTACACGATGGAGATATTGTTTCTGTGAAGGCAGACAACGAAAGAGGTACTGTCTTTGAGCATGTCAAAATTCGTGTTCACGACAGTTTCACGCTGGAAATGCACATTGATACCGACGAAGCCAACGCCAGCCTGATTAAGACCGGCGATAAGGTAACGATTTTGAAGTAGGATATAGGCGGGCAGTGGATTAGAGTTCTATCTGCCCGTTTATCAAAAATTCACTTGTTTTATTTGGAAAGGACAAGGTTTATTATGGTTATAGGTAAAGTGGTAGGAAGTATTGTTTCTACGCGCAAATGCGATAACTTAATCGGAAATAAATTTATGATCATCGAGCCCATAGAGGAGATGCAGGCATGCGCCTCCCGTTTCGTGGCAATCGACAATATCGGTGCAGGTGTGGGTGAAACCGTACTTGTGGCCACAGGTAGTGCAGCAAGAGTGGGCAATGAAAGTGCTCCCGTGGACGCTGCCATTGTAGGTATTGTAGACGAAGGACAATAACCATCATAGTTATTGGGAAGAAGAACAATAAGTATAGAAGGTGTGTAACATGGAAATCAAGGCTTTGAAGCAGATTTTGCAGGACAGCGGCATCGTGGGTGCCGGTGGCGCGGGATTCCCCACCTATGCAAAATTGGATGAACGAGCTGAAGTTATTTTATTAAACTGCGCCGAATGTGAGCCCCTTTTGCAGTTGCATAAACAACTTTTGGAGCAAAAAGCAGAAGAGATTTTAGAGACGTTCGCTATGATTGCGCAGACGGTGGGGGCCAAAGAGGCAATCATCGGAGTAAAAAAAGAATATAAAGCTACCATAAAAGCTATCAATAGATATATAGATGCTTACCCTAATATGAGAGTACAACTTTTGGACGGTGTGTACCCCATGGGTGACGAGGTGGTGTTGATTTATGAAGCCACCGGTAAAGTAGTACGTCCCGGAGGTCTTCCCATTGAGGAAGGAATTGCCGTATTCAATGTGGAGACTGTTTACAATGTATATCGTGCAGTGAATGAAGGCACTCCTGTTATGGACAAATTGGTGAGTGTGGTGGGAGAAGTAAAACGCCCCGTCACCTTGCGCGTTCCCATTGGAGCCTCCATCAAAGAGGTGGTTGCCCAGGCAGGAGGCGTCACCACGAAAGAACCGGCCTATTTGGTAGGCGGCCCGATGATGGGATTTTTGGCAGACGAAATGGATCCGGTCACGAAGACCACCAATGCCATTATTGTGTTGGATGAGAGCCATACTTTGGTGCAACGCAAGAATAAGAATTCGGCGATAGAATTAAAGAGAGCAGCATCTGCCTGCTGTCAATGTGAGTGCTGTACAGCGCTTTGCCCCAGACATGCGCTGGGACATCCCATAGAGCCCCATCTTTTTATGAGAAGCGCGGCCAACAGAGATTTTCAAAATACAAATGTGTTTATCAATACTTTATTTTGCAGTTCTTGTGGTATTTGCGAAAACTTTGCGTGTCCCCAGGGATTGTCCCCCAGAACATTGATTGCAGAATATAAGGCGGGACTTCGCGCCGCAGGGGTGAAAGTGCCGGCGGATGTGGAGGCTTCTCCGGTGCAACTGAGCCGTGAATATCGCAAAGTGCCGGAAAAACGCTTGGAAGCAAGATTGGGCCTGACGAAGTATGCAGAAATGCCTGCCCCCTTGGACGAGAGCGCATTTGCTTTCCAATCCGGCAAGAAAACGAAAGTAAAGATTTTGCTCAGTCAGCACATCGGTGCCCCTGCACAGGCAAATGTAAAGGTGGGCGATAAGGTGCAAGCTGGACAATGTATCGCTACCACCGGCAAGGGATTGAGCGTATGTATCCACGCATCTGTGGACGGAACTGTGAAAAAGGTCACAGACCGATTTGTGGAAATCGTGGCAGAATAATGGCCATAGCATTTAAATAAGCAAAAAGATACATAAATAGGAGTTTTTTATGGGTAAAGCACTTGGAATGATAGAATTTAAGACAGTTTCTGCAGGTGTTACCGCAGCAGATGCCATGGTGAAAACGGCGGCAGTAGAATTGATCGAGGCACAAACCGTTTGCCCCGGCAAGTATATCGCTTTGATTACAGGTGATTTAAGTGCGGTGGATGCGGCTGTTGCCACAGCGAAACATACCAGAGGAGAGGAATTTATCGATAGTTTTGTGTTGGGCAATCCTCATCCCGGTATTTTCCCTGCCATTTATGGCACCACTCAGGTGGACCATATCAGCTCCCTTGGTATTTTAGAGACCTACAATGCTGCAGCAATTATTGTGGCTGCAGATGTGGCTGCAAAAACCGCTGAAGTGGAATTGATTGAACTTCGTGTGGCAAAGGGAATGTGTGGAAAATCCTATGTATTCTTATGCGGTGAGGTTTCGGCGGTGGATGCCGCCATTGCCAGAGCTAAGGCGGCGGTAGCTGAGAGTGGAATGTATCTGGACTCCACTGTGATTGCACATCCCGACCCTCAGATTTGCAAATCAATATTGTAAGGACGACGGAGTGAATTTTGTTGTAGTTATAGTTGTAAAAGTGTAGCATGAGGAGATTTGGATGCTTGCATTAGAACGTAGAAATCAGATTTTAGAGAAACTGCAAGATGAGAAAAAAGTAGTAGTCAGTGAGCTGAGTACTCTTTTTGGTGTCTCAGAGGAAACGATTCGTCGGGATTTGGATAAACTTGACAAAGAAGGACTGGCCACCAAAAGTTATGGCGGTGCCGTACTGAATGAAAATAGCAGTTTGGATATGCCTTTCAATGTGCGTAAAAAACGCAATATGGAGGGCAAGCAGGTGATTGCAGAGATTGTCAGCACTCTGGTGCAGGACGGCGAACATATTATTGTGGATCCCAGTACCACTGCGGTTGCCACAGTAAAAATGTTAAAAAACAGAAAGAAACTGACCGTTATCACCAATTCCATAGAGGTTTTGGTGCAGTTGTCCGATGTGACCGGCTGGGAGATTATTTCCACGGGCGGTAATATGAAAGAGAATTATTTGGCCTTTGTTGGCCCCAGAACCATTGATGCTATGCAGTCCTACTATGCGGACAAAGCCATTGTTTCCTGTAAGGGTCTGGATATGCAAAAGGGCATTTCCGATGCCAATGAAATGTTTTGCCAAGTAAAAGAAGAAATGTTAAGAAGCGCGTCCCAGAGGATTTTGATTGCAGACCATACCAAGTTCGGTAAGGTGGCATTTTCGGTGATTAGTGATTGGTCCAGCATCGATATGGTGGTGACAGATATCCGCCCTTCCGATGAATGGTTAAAATATTTTGCAGAGAAAGGAATCCAATGTCTTTATGGGAAAGAAGATGACGAAGACGATAGCCTTTGCGAATAATAAGGGCGGTAGCGGCAAAACCACCACCTGTGCAAATGTGGGATATTCCCTTTCTGCCATGGGCAAAAAGGTGCTTTTGATAGACGGCGACATGCAGTTGAACCTGTCCCTATCCTTTTTTACGGAAGACGAGGTGTTGGAATTTGCCTCCGGCGAAAAGAACCTTTATATGGCCATCAAAGGGGAAAGGGACTTAACCGATTACGTGGTTCCCACACCCTATGAAAACTTGGATTTGATACCATCCTCTACCTTGATGAGCAGTATCGAGTTTGATTTGTTCACCAAGTGGCAAAGAGAAATGATTTTGTCCAGGGGATTGCAGAAAATCAAGGATAGCGGTGTTTATGATTACATTCTGATTGACGCACCTCCCACCTTGGGTGGTTGGGTGATGAATATTCTGGTGGCGGCGGACGAGGTGATCTTGCCGGTGGAGGCTTCTCCCTGGGGGCTGTTTGGCGTCGCAAATATGTTTGAGTTCTTGGATAATGTGAAAAAACTTTCCCCCAATCTGCATCTTATGGGAGTGGTCATCACGAAAATGGATGTACGTAAGAACTACGGCAAGCAAACCCTTGAGGTGTTGCACCAGTTCGAAGAGGTGAATGTGTTTGACACAATTATCCGTGTTGATAGCGAGATTGAATGGGCGCAGGATAATTCCAAGCCCGTGATGGTACATAAAAAGAGCGCAAGAAGCGCCGGAGAATATATGGAGTTAGCCAAGGAGGTAGACAAAAATGCCCGTAGGAGCAGGTAGTATTCAGAGAGCAGCAAAAACTGCAAGCGCAACCACTGCAACAAAGACTGCAAGTGCAACAAATGAAACCAAGAAGGTAGAACCCGCAAAGACAACGGAGGCAAAGAAGCCTGCAGCGAAGGCCCCTGCAAAGACAGCAGCGCCTAAAGTTCCTGCAGCTAAAGCACCTGCAACAAAGGCCCCTGCAAAGACGGCAGCGCCTAAGGCTCCTGCAGCAAAGGCTCCTGCAAAGGCAGCAGCACCTAAGGCTCCAGTAGCAAAGAAACCCACAACGCCCAAGGGAAATTTTGTGGCCTACGGCGTAGGGGACAAATTGCCTGTGCACTTGATGTAAATACTATGATTTTGAAATTTGAGGTCGATTCCTTTATGGGATCGACCTTGTTTTATATAAAGATAGCTGAATAATGTGAAAGAAGTATCCGGAGAGAAAGAAAAAACATATAGATACTTAGTCGGGAATCTGTTAGAATAAGGGCAAGTGATTGTTAGGAGAAGACGAAACGGCATTATAATATTTTATAAAGCAGGATATCGGGTTACATATGGAAAAGTTATTTGATGTGAAAATGAATAAGAAAGTAGAACGGCTGGCTTTTTGGGCAGCCTTATTTCTGCCTATGGTAATTATGCTGGGCGTCTTTGTGGCATACGGTATTTTCCCGTTTGGTGGCAGAAGCTTTTTGGCCTCGGACATGTATCACCAGTACATGCCCTTTTTTCAGGAATTGATGCAAAAGGTTAGAGCAGGAGAGAGTCTGGCTTATTCTTATCATGTGGGAATTGGCTCTAATTTCCTGGCTTTGTTTGTGTACTACTTGGCCAGCCCGGCATATATTCTGGCCTTGTTGGTGCCGGAGGCCCTATTTGTGGAGTTTTTGACCTATATGGTGGTGGTAAAAATAGGATTGGCAGGATTGACTGCATACCTGTATCTTCGCCATCATTTTGCACAAAGTGATTGGAAGGCGTTACTGTTTTCCATGTTTTATGCCCTGTCCGGGTACATGGCGGCTTATGATTTCAATATTATGTGGATTGACCCGGTGGTATTGCTTCCACTGATACTTATGGGCTTGGAACGGTTGGTGAAAGAGCGCAAATGTGGCTTGTACTGTGTGACATTGGCCCTTTCCATCTACAGTAACTTTTATATTTCCATTATGCTATGCCTCTTTTTGGTGTTGTATTTTATCGTGTTGATTGTCAATCACAAATGTGATTTTAGGACTCTGTTCCATTTTGCACTGTATTCGTTGTTGGCAGCTGGGATGGCGTCTGTTTTATTGATTCCCGAGGTCTGCGCGTTGTCTCAGACAGATTTTGGAGATATGAATTTCCCGGAGACGATCAAATCTTATTTTTCTGTGTTGGAGGTGCTTCCCAGACATTTTGCTTGCGTCAGCACGGAACGGGGGTTGGACCATTGGCCCAATATATACTGCGGTAGTGCAGTGCTTATGCTGATTCCTATGTATGTGCTGAACCGTAAGATTTCAATTTGGCAGAAAATCACCAAACTGGCGGTTCTTGGCTTTATGCTTGTAAGCTTTAGTGTCAATGTCCTGGATTTTATTTGGCATGGCTTGAATTATCCGGATTCTTTCCCGGCCCGACAGTCGTTTTTGTATATCTTTTTGGTACTTACCATCTGTTATGATGCATTTGTGCATTTGAAGAATGCGCCGAAATGGCATATTATATGTGGTTATTTGGTGGCTGTGGCGTTGTTTGTGTATAGTGTGGTATACATCACCCATGATGATTTCCGGGAAGGTGTGAAAGTGCTTACCCTGTTGTTGGTGACTGCGTATGCGGTGTTGTTATGGCTGTATCGCAGTTATTTGGAAAAACAGGTAGAGCAAAGTACCGGAACAGCGGAGCAACTAGGCATAGACAAAGAGCACAGTGACGTTCCATCAGAGTGCCCGGAGCCGATAGCACCCAGTGAGCGAACGAAAAAGTTTACATGGGTACTTGCCCTTATCAGCTTAGCTTTGGTGATTGGAGAATGCGCCGGAAATACGGGCTATACCAGAGCAGGCACGGTGAATCGTGCCGGGTATTTGCAACAGTTAGATGATTATGATGCGCTGGTGCAAAAGGTGGCCGAACGGGAAGCAGGACACGGAATTTATCGTTTTGAAAAGTTTACCCGCAAAACCAAAAATGATGCCACTTTGGCAGGATATCCTTCGGCCAGTGTCTTTTCCTCTACAATGAATTCACAGGTTATGGACATGTATAAACGCTTTGGAATGCGTCACAGCAAGGTGTATTATTCCTTTGACGGAGGTACCCCTTTGGCCGGTGCGCTACTCAATGTGAAGTATATGTTTGGGGAATCAGACAAGTACGGAAACGAACTGTTTCAACCCTTGGGGAATAGCGAAGAAGTATATTTGTATGAATGCACTGCCACGTTGCCTTTCGGTTATGTGGGGCCGGTAGGTTTTGATTTGCCGGAGGGTGTTTCCAATCATGGAATTCGTCTGCAGACAGAATTGGTGCAGTCCCTTGGTGTTGAGGGAAAATTGTTCCACAAAAAAGAACGAACAGAGCAGGGCGATGATATTGTGTTTGCGGCGCCGGAGGACGGGGTGTACTATGGAATCGTGACTTCCTTGGATTCCAAACAAATCAAATTGTCCGGCGGACCTTTAGAAGAGGAAACATACAAAGATATTAAAAGCGGAGCCCTTCTGTATCTGGGAGATTTGCAGGAAGGTCAGGAAATTCGCCTGAGCAATGCCAATGACAAGGACGAAACTCCTAAAATTACGGTGGATGTGTACCGCCTTGACGTGGATGTGCTACAGGAAGCCCTGGATATACTTTCTGCCCAACATATGGAGAATGTGATTTTTGAAAGCGATTCCCTGCGGGGAGAAATCCGGATGGAGGCACCGGGCCGCCTGATTATGTCCATCCCCTACGAAAAGGGTTGGAGCATCAAGGTCAATGGAGAATCTGTGGAGCCTGCCACCTTTGGCGGAGCGCTGATTGCCTTGGACTTAGAGGCAGGAGCGTATGGGATAGAGATGGAATATGTACCTGTTGGAACATGGGAAGGTATTGCGGTGACAATAGGTAGTTTGGCGCTCTTTGCGTTGCTAATGTTATGTGAGGGATGGAAGCGAAAACGCAAAAATACAAAAGATTCATTGTAATAACTTGACTAAAGTATGAGATTCAAGCTATAATTTAATATCTGTATCTGGTTGCAGAATAAAATGTGTTAAAACAACAAGGAGGAAATTTATTAATGGACGACGCGGACAGTAGCGATACTGAAAAGCAGATGGAGGTGGCAGCAAATGAATAAGTATGTCACCATGATTGCATTGCAGTTAGGATTGATTGCATTGAATGCAATCTTTGCATGTGCAGAGATCGCTGTTATCTCAATGAACGACAACAAAATGGATAAAATGGCTGAGGAAGGGGACAAGAGAGCGAAGAGACTTGTGAAGCTCACCAGCCAGCCCGCCAGGTTTTTAGCTACCATCCAGGTGGCAATCACCCTGTCCGGATTCTTGGGCAGTGCGTTTGCAGCGGAAAACTTCTCCGATGGATTGGTGGATTGGTTGATTGGCCTGGGCGTGAAGGCGCCCGTTTCCACATTGGATGCAATTTCCGTTGTGGTAATCACCTTGATTTTATCCTATTTGACTTTGATTTTTGGTGAGTTGGTTCCCAAACGGGTGGCCATGCGAAATGCCGAGAAGTTGGCGCTGGGTATCTCCGGTTTGATCAACGGCATCTCCGTGATGTTTGCCCCCATCGTATGGTTGCTGACAGCATCTACCAATGGCGTGTTACGTCTCATTGGCATTGACCCCAACGCAGAGGAGGAAAATGTCAGCGAAGAAGAGATTCGAATGATGGTGGATGTGGGAAGCGAAAAGGGTACCATCGACCCGGAAGAAAAGCAGTTGATTCAGAATGTGTTTGAGTTTGATGACCTTACGGCAAGTGAAATTGCCACTCACAGAACAGAACTTGTGGTTCTTTTTATGGAAGATTCCATGGATGTCTGGGAGGAAGTGATTTTTGAAAACAGACACACATTCTATCCTGTTTGCGAGGATTCCGTAGACAATGTGGTGGGTATCTTGAATTCCAAGGACTACTTCCGTCAACGGGATAAGAGCCGTGAAAATATTTTAAAGACTTCCATACGCCCCGCATATTTTGTGCCGGAAAGTGTGAAGGCGGATGTGCTGTTCAAAAACATGAAGCATAACCGCAGCAATATTGCCATCGTATTAGATGAGTACAGTGGCGTCAGCGGTATGGTCACCATCAACGACCTGGTGGAGAAATTGGTGGGAGATATCGAAGTGGATGAGCCTCAAGAGGAAGAGAAACCTTTGATTGAGCAGGTGGACGAGAAGACATGGAAAGTACATGGAAGTGTCTCTTTGGAGGAATTGTCCGAGACCATGGATGTAAAAATTGAGCCCACCGAAGATTACGAAACCTTCAATGGCTTGGTATTTGATGCGCTGGGTGCCATTCCGGGCGACGGAGAGACCCCGGAGGTGGAGACAGAACTTCTGTCCATTCAAGTGGTCACAATTCAAGACCATTTGGTAGAAGAGGCCATCGTAGTAAAAAAAGAAATTCCCGAAGAAGAGGAAGAAGAATAATTTGATTGATGGAACCCCCGTTTTACAAATTGTAAAATGGGGGTCTTTTTTGCACAAAACTGCAACGTGAGTTTTTTCGAGGCTAAAATTAAGATAGAAAAACATAAAAATATGGGATGGCATTTGTTGGAATTGTATGATATAATAAACTCGTTTATAAACAATGGGGAAGATTCGTCTGTTGGGATGTGATTTTCCCGTAGAAAGAGAGGCTATTAAGGTGGAACTTAGAACAGCAGTATCCCCTAAAGATGTGAAACATTATACCACGGACCGTTTGAGAGAAGAGTTTCTGATTCAGAATCTTTTCGTGCCCGGCGAGATCAAATTGGTATACAGCCACATCGACAGAATTATTACAGGTGCAGCAGTACCCGTGACCCCCATTGCATTGACAGCAGGGGACGAACTTCGAGCAGAATACTTCTGCCAGAGAAGAGAATTAGGTGTTATCAACATCGGTGGAGCAGGTACCATTACCATCGATGGCAAGGTATACAAGATTGGCTTCAAGGAAGCGATGTATATCGGTATGGGATCCAAAGATATTGTTTTTGCAAGTGATGATGATAAGAATCCCGCGAAGTTCTATTTGAATTCCGCACCTGCCCATAAAACCTATCCTACGGTGGTGATTAAGCCCAACGGCACACCCGAGGAAGGCGTAGTTATCGTGAAGGATGAGAATAAAGTGGAGCTCGGCTCCCTGGAGGATGCAAACCATAGAGTGATTTGCAAGTACATTCTTCCCGGTCAGGTAGAGAGCTGCCAGTTGGTAATGGGTATGACCAAATTGGAGCCCGGCAGCGTATGGAACACCATGCCTTGCCATACCCATGACAGAAGAATGGAAGTTTACCTATACTTCGAGATGCCCGAAGATGCATTTGTAATGCACTATATGGGCGAGCCCACAGAGACACGTCATATCGTAATGAGAAATGAAGAAGCAGTGATTTCACCCAGCTGGTCCATCCACTCCGGATGTGGTTCCAGAGCATATACTTTTATCTGGGGTATGGTTGGTGAAAATCAGGCCTTCGACGATATGGACGGCGTGGCTATGAAGGATTTGATGTAAGTACATAATATCTGCAGTCAGGCAGGTATCAAAATATAATTTTAAAGGAGAATAAGAAATGAATAAGTATCTTAACTTTTCTTTGGAAGGTAAAGTGGCATTGGTAACCGGTGGTTCCTATGGTATCGGTTTTGCAATCGCTTCCGCATACGCAGAGGCAGGCGCAACCGTATGCTTCAACGACATCAATCAGGAATTGGTGGACAAGGGACTTGCTGCATATGCAGAAAAAGGTATCAAGGCACATGGTTATGTTTGTGACGTAACCAACGAAGAAGCAGTTACCGCAATGGTAGCTCAGATTGAAAAAGAAGTTGGCGTTATCGACATCCTTGTAAACAACGCAGGTATCATCAAGAGAATTCCCATGCATGAGATGACCGCTGACCAGTTCAGACAGGTGATTGATGTAGACTTGAATGCACCTTTCATCATGGCAAAGGCAGTAATTCCTGCAATGATGAAGAAGGGCGCAGGTAAGATTATCAACATCTGCTCCATGATGTCCGAACTTGGTCGTGAGACCGTTTCCGCTTATGCGGCTGCGAAGGGTGGCTTGAAGATGCTTACCAGAAATATCTGTTCTGAGTACGGCCAGTACAACATTCAGTGTAACGGCCTTGGCCCCGGTTATATCGAGACCCCTCAGACAGCACCTCTCCGTGAGATTCAGCCCGATGGCAGCAGACATCCTTTTGACCAGTTCATCTGTGCAAAGACTCCTGCCAACAGATGGTTGCAGCCGGAAGAACTTACCGGCCCTGCAGTATTCTTGGCTTCCGAGGCTTCCAATGGTGTCAATGGCCACATCCTCTATGTAGATGGCGGTATTCTGGCATACATCGGCAAGCAGCCCGGCTAATATTTGGAATAAAGTCCCCGCAGGGATTCACCTTGCGGGGCACAGTATAATCTTAAGTGAGGCAGATAAAATGAAAATAGCATTGATTAATGAAAACAGTCAGGCTGCGAAAAATGAGTTGATTTGCGCTACCTTGAAAAAGGTAGTGGAGCCCATGGGACATGAGGTATTTAACTATGGCATGTATGGTGCAGAAGATCCCAATTCTTTGACTTATGTGCAGAATGGTATTTTGGCAGCAGTTCTGATTAATTCCGGTGCAGCAGATTTTGTCATCACCGGTTGTGGTACCGGCGAGGGCGCAATGCTGGCTTGCAACTCTTTCCCCAAAGTGCTTTGCGGTCATGTGACCTCCCCCTTGGATGCCTACCTGTTCTCTCAGGTAAATGATGGAAACTGTGTGGCTATGCCTTTTGCACAGGGCTTCGGCTGGGGCGGTGAATTGAATTTGGAATACACCTTTGAGAAATTGTTTTGCACACCCGGTGGTGGCGGATATCCCAAGGAGAGAGTGGTTCCCGAGCAGCGCAATAAGAAGATTCTTGACAGCGTGAAGGAAGTGACCCATGTAGATATGGTGACAATCCTGAAGAATCTGGATAGAGAACTTTGCAAGGGTGCACTGTCCGGCGAGAAGTTCCAGGAATATTTCTTTGCAAATTGCAAATGTGATAAAATCGCAGAAGCAGTCAAGGAAGTATTGGCTTAATCGTATTGGTAAATAATAGTATTCTATAGCAATACAAAGAAAATAATATGCAAATAAGCAGAAAGAGGTAAATATGTATCCCGTATTAGAGCAGATTAGCAAAATCGGTATTGTGCCTGTGGTAAAAATCGACAGAGCAGAAGATGCACTTCCCTTGGCAAAGGCATTGTGTGCAGGAGGACTTCCCTGTGCAGAGGTGACTTTCCGTACAAGTGCGGCAGCAGAGGCAATCAAGATCATGACCACTAATTTCCCTGAGATGTGCGTAGGTGCAGGTACTGTGCTGAACGCAGCCCAGGTAGATGCGGCAGTGGAAGCAGGAGCTAAATTCATCGTTAGCCCCGGTTTGAACCCCAATACCGTAAAATATTGTATCGAGAAGAACATTCCTATCACTCCCGGTACTTCCAGCCCTTCCGATATTGAGCAGGCAATTGAACTTGGATTGGAAGTGGTGAAATTCTTCCCTGCAGAGCAGTCCGGCGGTTTGGCTAAGATCAAAGCCATGGCAGCACCCTATGTAAATATGAAGTTTATGCCTACCGGCGGTATCAGCGCAAAGAACCTGACTACCTATCTTGATTTCGACAAGATTATCGCATGCGGTGGTTCCTGGATGGTTCCCGGCGATTTGATCAATGCAGGTGAGTGGGACAAGATTGAGCAGTTGACCAGAGAAGCAGTTCAGACCATGCTTGGATTCGAATTGATTCACATCGGTATCAACGGCGCAAACGAAGACGAAGCGTTGAAGATTGCAAACCGTTTTGGATTTATGTTCGGTATTCCTGTAAAAGTTGGTAACAGCTCCATTTTCGCAGGTTCTATGATCGAAGTGATGAAGACACCTTTCAAGGGCACACATGGACACATCGCTATCAGAACCAACTACATCGAGAGAGCAGTGAACTATATGAGCACTGTTTTGGGAGTTGAGTTTGTAGAGCCTGTAAGAGATGAGAAGGGCAAGTACAAAGCACTTTACATGAAAGAAGAAGTGGGCGGATTTGCAATTCATCTTTTGCAGAAATAATTAGGCGTTAAATGAATGGAAAGGCTGTAAGGTCACCAAATAGAATCATTAAAAGCATAGAGAATAAAGGAGATATACAAAATGGCAAAAGTTATTACCATGGGTGAAATCATGTTGAGATTGTCCACCCCTAATTTTGAGAAGTTTATCCAGGCTGACGAGTTTGATGTTTGCTACGGCGGCGGTGAAGCAAACGTAGCAGTATCTTTGGCTAACTATGGTCATGATGCAGAGTTCGTTACTGCAGTTCCCAACAACGAAATCGGTGAGTGTGCAGTAGCAGCACTGAGAAAGTACAATGTAGGAACCAAGCACATCGCGAAATGTGGTGAGAGACTTGGTATCTACTTCTTGGAGAGCGGTTCTTCCATGAGACCTTCCAAGGTGGTTTACGATAGAGCACATTCCTCTATCTCTACCGCAACTGCTGAAGAATTTGACTTTGATGCAATCTTTGCAGGTGCTGACTGGTTCCACTTCACCGGTATTACTCCCGCTGTATCTGATGCGGCAGCAGTACTTACCGAGGAAGCTTTGAAGGCTGCTAAGAAGCATGGCGTAAAGGTTTCCGTAGACTTGAACTTCCGTAAGAAACTGTGGTCTTCCGAGAAGGCACAGAGAATCATGAAGAACCTGATGCAGTATGTTGATGTATGTATCGGTAACGAAGAAGATGCAGAGTTGGTACTTGGCTACAAGCCCGGCAACACCGATGTGACCAGCGGTGATTTGGAACTGGCAGGTTACAAGTCTATCTTCGAGCAGATGGTAGCAGACTACAACTTCGAGTACTGCGTATCTTCCCTGCGTGTGAGCCATTCTGCATCCGACAATGGCTGGTCTGCATGTATCTACAGCAGAGACACCAAGGAATTCTATCACTCCAAAGAGTACAGCATCCATCCCATCGTTGACCGCGTAGGTGGTGGCGATTCCTTCGCAGCAGGCGTTATCTGCGGTATGTTGGATGGCAAGGACTTCAAGGCAGCATTGGAGTATGGTGTAGCAGCTTCTGCATTGAAGCACACCATCCCCGGCGACTTCAACCTGGTATCCAGAAAAGAAGTAGAGACACTTGCAGGTGGCGATGCTTCCGGACGTGTACAGAGATAATTTTCAGAAATAAATTGACAGATTAGGCCTCCCAATTAGGGAGGCCTTTTTTTGAAAAAAAGCATTGACTTTACTTGTAAGAAATGATATTATAACACTTGCGCGTGGCGTAATGCGGAAGTGTCGGAATTGGCAGACGAGCAAGACTAAGGATTGTCGATTGCCTTCGGCAATCGCCCCAAGCCCGATTTTCACGAGGTTTTCCAACAGTTTTATAAAAGTAAAACACACTCTCTTCGAGCAAGACTTTTTCAAAAAAAAAGAAATGCACGGAGGGTTTTTTTTATGCCAAGAGGAAGAAAGATTGTTAGAGTAGTAGAAATTGAGGACTGTACCATTGAACAGGCACTAGCAGAGTTTTATAGGCACAATCAAATCAAAGGGTTAGCAAAGGAAACACAAAGGCAATATCGTATTGTTGTAGGGAACTTTGGAGAATGGATTGGGAAAGAAAAGTACCTCTCAGCCATAACCGAGAAAACATTAGAAGATTACATTTATTACCATACGGAACGAGGAATCAAAGGGGTGACGCTGGCTTCAATGATGAAGCATATTAGACGTTTTATTTACTTTTGTGTTTGGCGTGGTTATATGGAACAGATAGAAGTTACCATTCCTAAATTTGAAGAACAACTGAAAGAACCATACACAGAACAAGAGATGAAGTTATTGCTAGCGCGTCCTACTTCTAGTCGTTGGGTAGAATGGCGTTGTTGGGCAATGACAAATTATTTTTTTTCAACAGGACAAAGACTAAGCACCGCTTTAAATGTTCAGATTTGTCATTTAGACCTTGAAAAAGCCACAGTAAAGTTAGTTTGGAACAAGGATAAAAAACAGAAATATATGCCTTTATCCTCTGCCCTAGTAAACGTTTTAAAGGAGTATATTGAATTAAGCGGACTACAAGAGGAAGATTATTTATTCCCCGAGTATGAGGGCGGACAATTAACAAGGCGTGGTGCAGAAGATTCTATGAAAGACTATAATCATTCACGTGGAGTTATGCGAACAGGAATACACCTATTCCGCCACACGTTTGCAAAAGGTTATATACAGAATGGCGGAAACCCTGTTAAACTTCAAAAACTTCTCAATCATAAGACAATCGAACAAACTATGCGATATGTCAATCTATATGGAAATGATGTATCAAGTGACTTGGACACATACAACCCTCTTGATAATTTCAAGAAAAGCAACTATATGGAAAAAAGAAGAAAAATTATGATTGGAGTTTGATGAAGAATGAAGGAAAAAATATATAACATTATGGAAGATTTAAACGAGATTTTAAAGGATATAGATTCACTTGTAGACGTTGTTGGAATACACTTTAACGGAATTGTTGAGGGCTACACTTCAGACAAAGCAAGAAGCGTTTTAAACGTTCAATTAAGTGTTTTAAAAGCCATTCAAAAAGACGCAGAGGATTTATACAATAAGATAGACCAAACGATTTTAGATATGAAATACGAGCGTATATAAGCAAATAAAAACGGAAGTAATTACAATCAAGATTACTTCCGTTTTTATTCTTTTGGATATTCTGTTTTGATGTTGCTTGCGCCTGTGATATAGTCCATAGAAACATTGTAGAATTTGGCAAGAATTAAAAGATTATCTACGGGTATTCTTGTCTTGCCACTTTCATAGTCTGCATATGTTCTTTGACCAATGTGTAAAAGGTCAGCAACCTTTTGTTGTGTTAAGGAATTATCTTCTCTAATTTCTCTTATTCTTTCATTATATTTCATAAAAAACACCTCTGTAAACATTATAAGAAAAACGAATAGAAAGGTTGACAATTAGAGTTATAAACTCTAAAATAATTTTATACAAATGAGAAAGGAGAGAGTATATGCAATACAGACAAACAAAAGATGGATTGAAAGTCAATATTGTAAATAGAGGAGGAGAGTATCAAGCGGACGCCAAAGAGTATGTAGTAAACATGTGTAGTAGAAAGAAAATGCTACATATTAAAAACAAGTGTTATTATGCCAAAGGAATGTTAGAATATATTAGTTTTGACACACTAGAAGAAGTTGAGCAACTTCCTTTTAAAGTTTCGCATTGTGAGAAATGTTTCCCAAATCAAAATGAAACAGAGTAGAAAAGAGGATTGAAGAATGGAAGAAAGAAAAATTGTTGAAAGTAATTATTCTTATCAAAAGAAAATAAAGAAAACATTGCTTGTATTTATCATAATTGTAATTACAGCACTAATTGTTTTGTTGTGTGTAAATGCAAGTCTGAATAATATGTATGAAACATATGATTTTGAATTTGAAGATATTTGTCGTATTCTGCAATCAATATGTGGATATGTTTTGCTTTTGGGAACGCCACCTATGATTGTTTATTTAATCATTTATCTATACATACGAGATAATCAAATTGTTGTAACCGACAAAAGAGTTTATGGAAAGACCATAGGAAAACAAATTGATTTGCCATTGGATAGTATTTCGGCGGTTGGAACAAGTTGGCTGAAAGGAATTGCAGTTGGAACTTCTTCGGGCAGAATTAAGTTTTTGGGTATCAGTAACAGAAATGAAATCTACGAAGCAATTAAAAAGATTTTAGCAGACCGACAATCAAAAGATGTAAAAGTAAGCGCACCTATAACAAACATCACACAGGCACAGAGTTCAGCTGAAGAATTAAAGAAATTTAAAGAACTGTTAGATTCCGGAATTATCACACAAGAGGAATTTGACGCAAAGAAAAAACAATTACTTGGCTTATAGGAGATTTACGCATTCTGCTAACGTATATATATTTATATATTATCTGTTAGCATTCTGCGTAAATTCGCGTAAGACCATCAGGAAAAGGAGAAAAGAAAAATGAAAAAGAAAATGGTTGGATTATTAAGTTTAGTTTTAGTTACGTGTATTCTATTAAGTGCCTGTGGCTCTTGTAAAACTTGTTATGGTGTGGGAGAAATATCATGTACTAATTCCAAATGTTCTGATGGTAAACTACGATGTGATGTGTGTGACGGAATGAATAGAATAAATATTGAAGATTGTTCATCTTGCAAAGTCGGATACGAAATTGTAAAATGTCCAAAGTGTGATGGAAAGGGAAAGATTACCAATCCATTTACATGGGAACAATTTACATGTGGGATGTGTGGTGGAGCAATGTGTGTTGAAGAATATTGTGAATATTGTGATGGCGAAGGATATACGTACGATGAGTGCACTAAGTGTCAATATGGTAGTGTTGGAGAGTGCCCAACTTGTAAGGGTGAAGGTATGATAGATTGTCCTGACTGCTAAAGTTAATAATCTTCCATAGACCAACAGGAAAAGCGGTAAAGGTAACATACAACCTCTACCGCTTTTATTTTTTGGGAAACTCATTCCGCACATCACTCACGCCAATTATGTAATCTAAATTCACATTGTAAACTCTGGCCAATTTAACTATACATTCAATAGGCATACGCACTTTTCCTAATTCATAATTAGAATAGGTTGTTTGGTCGACGTGTATTAACTGTGCTACATAAGTTTGATTGTAGTCATTATCTTCTCTTAATTCGCGTATTCTCTGAATATACAACATATAACCACCTCTGCCATAATTTTACAGAATATGGCAATCAATATTGATTTTTAAGGGATATTCCCTTAAGGGAGTTTTTACGCACTCTGCTAACGTATGTATTATTATATATATATTATGTTTGCAATCTGCGGAAATCGGTATTAAGGCAAGCAACCGCGCGCGTGTTATTTTCCTGTAAT
>JAEIGA010001770.1_pt1 | contig 34249 bp, 29 predicted proteins | sample 9270691 | NCBI WGS metagenome assembly JAEIGA01 (sample SAMN17057246, study PRJNA624740) | gut metagenome | biome: biome; isolation source: fecal sample | host: Bos grunniens | place: China: Xizang | collected 2019 | reverse complement strand
CTACATCAAACCACAACTATTGGCGAATAATGCTGTTAGGGTTTGTGTTGTTTAATATCTAATTTCTACATCAAACCACAACGGTGATAAGGAAAGTTATCCTATCGCATCGGTTGTTTAATATCTAATTTCTACATCAAACCACAACGATTGGGAGGAGATGTATCCAAGGGGGTAGGTTGTTTAATATCTAATTTCTACATCAAACCACAACTATGTTGTGTTGTGTTATTTAATTCATGTATGTTGTTTAATATCTAATTTCTACATCAAACCACAACCTGCTCAGATAGGTAGTAGTGGCGACTCTGGTTGTTTAATATCTAATTTCTACATCAAACCACAACCTTAGTTGGTAAATGAGCTAAAATATAGGTTGTTAAGATGTATTTTAGCTTCAAAAAAAGAGTAATTAAGCTAAAGAAATGGTTTGTAAAAGTAGATTTCTACGCAAATATATTAAAAAAATTCTAATTGTTGAGGAACTTCAGGGTTGTTTTGAACTTCTTTACCATAATAGTTTATAATTTCACTATATTGTTTACCAGTTACTTTTAAAATACTTACCATACCATCTGGAGGAATAAAAGACTTTACTCGTTTTAGATGTACTTCCATACTTTCTTTTGAAGGACTATGTCTTACATATACAGAGAATTGCATCATTGTAAACCCATCTTTTTCAAGATACTTGCGAAATTTAGTTGCTCTTTTTCGTTGAATCTTTGTAGTTACAGGTAAATCAAAAAATACAAACAACCACATAATATGATACGCATTTAGACGAAGTTCCGACATTTAGTAATCGTTATTTAAATTCAGGAAAATTCAGTGTCTTTTCATCTCCCAAAAAACATTTGGCAAGAGAGGCACATGTGTATGTTATGCCAACATCTAAAGGCCGAGTTACACGTTTATATTTTGTGTCGCAAAATAATGTTTTTACAATGTGATGTTTGATTTCTTTATCAAGGTTCTCTTTTCCCTCATTATACAAATGATAAACAATCTCATCGATATATGGTCGAAATGGTTCCATCATGTCATCAGCAAGAGGAAAGGCATTATTTCTATTTCGGTGAAAAATTCCAAATGCAGGAAATAAACCAGCTCCCATTAACCCTCGTGCAATAGCGGCTCTTAATATACTATATCCATAATTTAAGAGATTATTTGGTGGAGGACCTTCTCGATATCGGGTAAATTCTTTTCCGAAAAGTTCTTTCCAATATATTCGTGCTGCAACCCCCTCCCGATTGTCGGCATCTCCACTTTTAACGTTTTTATATATTGGTTTTAATTTATCCCCATCGAGTCCCAATTTATAGAGTAATCTACTTTGATTTTTAATTTTTGAAGAAATTATTTGTTGCCACAAATGCTTCTTTAGGATATTATTTGCGGTTAATTGATGGCGATATCGTTCTCCTTGAGTTGAGTTTGAATCCAAATTTAATAACATTGAGCATGGCATCATATTTTTGCCACAAAATACAACAGCCACATTGTTTTCACTCAATGCATTTATAACAGGAATAGAAAAAGATGTTTGCTGATTTTCCACTATAATATACCCAATATCTTCAATTGGGACATAGTGTGGGTTGTCACATGAATCCTTTGACGCTAATATTAGCTGATTATCTTTTAATGAAAGATGTTTTGCCGTAGTCAAATATAGTACTCGCTTAAGCATTATTATTTAAAAATAATTTCTCCAGTTGTTGTTAGTTCAAAATCAAAACCTTCTACAAGTGCATTAAATTGAGTGTGTCTTAATGTAATAGAAGGTCTTAAATCTTCTCCTATTTTCCATTTACCTTTTTTTGTAGAGAATTCACTAGAAGACCTCGCTTCAGATGAATGAGTTAAGACAATGCACCCATATCCATTTCCTGTTGGGTCAATATTTATTCCAGTTATTTTGTATAATCTGCTATGTAGTTCAGAAATATTACATTTAATTATTTCTGACGATGAATTTTCGTAGAAAAGGACCATTGTGCCTATTTTAAAAAAATATTTTAAAGGATTGTCATTTTTATCGGATAATGGAACTAATTCTACGTCGTTTTTGCGAGCATTAAGTTTTAATTTTTTAGCAGCCTCTAAATTACTGACAATTTTATACGATCGTTTGGTATTCCCTTTATTGTCGATACCTTCATATATTGCTAGGCAATAATTGTTTTTGTTTGTAACATAATAATTCAGTTTGTAGTCTTTATCGGATAAATCTCGATGTTTTTTGAGGTGTATGGGATTTGTACTCTTAACGAAAATGCGTACTTTTTTAATTTCAATATTTTTCTCTTTATTCATCCACACTGGTTCAGCAAACGCATTTTTAAAACCACGTTCAGCAATTGCTTGACTCACTTTTTCTTTGACAACTTCGTCAACAATTTTAGATACGTCAGATTCGCTTAATTCACTTAGTCGTTTTCTGATAACATAATGTATATTATCATTCTTCTTTATGGCACCATAGAATTTATCATTGTGAAGTGCTCCACGAGCAGTATCTCCTTGTTGATATTTGATTTTTCCTTCAACATTTCGCTGTATTTTCCCTCTTATTCGTAATGCTTTTTTTGTTTTGCGAGGCATGTTATCAGCAGTATAATGTGAAACCAATATTGAATTAGAGATTGCTTTTACATCTTCAGTAAAAGTTTTCCAAGGTTTTTCAAAAATAGGTTTTGTAAAATTATTCCATTGGCTTATTTCTAGATTTTGTTTATATGTTGCCCACTTTTGATACTGTGCTCGGTCAATGCAAGCAATTACAATAGCATCGATACAATGATGAACGTGGTTTATACGCTCTTTCTTTGTATATTCTTCTTGTAATCCCCACATCACTCTAAATTCAGCGGTAGTGGCTCCTTTAATTGTGAAAATTTGCTTATTACTGCTGATATTATCTTCGATATCTATAGATCTGCTCGTAGTATTGATATATTTGTTAAAATAAGATCCTAAATACATTCGTGCATAACGTCCTATTATGCCAATATCGACCCCTTGACGATTTGAAAAACCTATTGGAACTTCTTTCATTGTAAATCGTTCATATTTTCCTCGCCAATAATCAAGATCCATTCTTAATTTATGGCGTTCTACAATCATTTTGTCTTTCGATACTTTATTATTGGCACTAGAAGTTTTAATGCGACTAATTTGTTTTTCTAAATCTTTAATTTTTGTTTCCCATCCTTGCTGAACTACATGTGCCATTATCTCATCATAATTGGATAACTCTGATGGAAGTTTTGCTTGTTTTATTTCTCGATTAAACCTTGATTCACAAAGGGTTTTATTTAATTGAGAATCATCACCTCCTCTTGAACGTGGTACGGTATGTTCAATGTCATATTTGGGATTTGCTCCTACAAAATCAGAAATGTCAATTTGTGTTCCAGTATAAATGCATCTATGATTTTGTTCTTCCCATAAAAGATATTTTAGAATTTCATTTTCACTTGGTGTATATTCAATATTATGTTGTGTTTTGAAATGATTTTGAATTTCTTTTATTGCTTTAGTCCGTTTTTTATTATTATCGGTTTGGACTGATGCTATTGCTTTACGTTTGTTCGCATCATTTAAATTGCGAGAAAACTCAATGTTAACTTTGGTGTATTGATTAATTTTCCCTTCCTTTATCAATTGATTGATTAAATGTCTAAGTTGAAATAATGCTCGCATTGCCATTGGATTGCGAATAGATGATGTGCGAGGACTTCCCAATAATACTACCCCATCTTTATTTGCTACAGCGTTAGGATAGGTTTCAATCATTGAAGGGTGATAGATTTTATCTAACTTTTTACGTTCTACAATATCTTCGAGATATTCTCTTATAGCATCAGGCTTTGTTCGTTTTGGATTATCGGGGTCAAATACAAAATCGGTTATTGTATTAATTAAGTCACTTTCAATTTGTGTAAAATATTCGTTATTATTTAAGATATGTTGAGGTAGTATTGATTTTATATTTGCCAACATTATAGATTCATCGTATCGCAATCCCTTATGCAAATATACTAAAGACTTATTTATCGCATTTAGGCTTAATGAAGCATATCCTTGAGGAATGGATATTGTTATAAATTTTTTAACCTGTTCGTCTGTCAATTGTAAATATTTGCGACCCCATTCCTCTAATTTTTGATTATTATCAAATGAAAATAATACATGCCATATGTCGTTAAGAATTTCTTCTTGAGTTTTATTTTCTCCTTTTTGATACACACTACATATCTCGTTAAGCCAATCATTCCCAAAAACGCCAATAAGCCCCGATGTAACAGGACATCCTGATACATTGGTAGTCATTTTATAGTTGAATCGATATGCTACATCTGCTTTATCATCTTTAAAGCCATAGTTGACTTTCTTTCCAGCAATTGCCTTGGCAATATCTTCAAATTCAAATTGAGCTTTGCGATGAAATAATGGTATAATTAGCTTTATTTCTGATTCATCAAGTGGTCGATAATTGTTGTCATTCATCGTTTTTATTTTGATATTGTTTATGAATGATAACATTCTAAACTCTTCAAATCGAGGATGTGACAACGGACATCGACTTTTGTTTTTCTCAAAAGAACATTTGCCAACAAGTCCTTTTTGAGATTTGAGTGGACGCTGAAAAAATATGGCTCTTTCTAATTTTGTAACTAATTCAACAGAAAGCTCTTGCATGTCACATATTGCATTAAATTCTTTGCGATAGTGTTCATCACGAGCAGTATATTTACCTCGAATTTTTTCTCCTCGTTTGTATAAGAAATAAAAATATTCGCCTATATATTTGTAGCCTGAGTTTTCAATTTCTTTGCTCAAATTTGAAATTGATGTTTTAACTTCTCCGTCACTTTCTCGCGAATTAGCTTTGCGATTACTTAAAAATCCTCTACGTTGGCAAAGATGATACAAAGCTCGACCAAGGATATAGCGTTCATTTTCGTTTTCTAAATTAAGTTTTTGAGTTAAGCAGATATGTCTATCATGATAAGGATTTTTGTCAATATTATCATCTGTGCGTTGCCATTTAAGGAACTCCTCAGATAATGGATATTTCTTTTTGAGTTTCCATTCAAGTAGTTGCTCTTGAGTTAAAAATGGGCACAAAGTATATTCAATTAAAACTTTGAGTATTTCAATTTTTCGCAATCTGCGTCTAAAGTAGAGACGACGCAATGCTCTAGCGTGTGTTCGTTCTTGTACAGAAGGTACTTCTCCTTTATCAGTATTTGTAACACCCATAGGAAATATATGAACTCCTTTATGTAATAATTCATAGTGATATAGATATTTTCTTACAATTGCCCATCCAATGGAATTGGTGCCTAAATCAATGCCTAAAACATCTTCGTACATAATATTTAAGGTTTAAATTAAAAATTAGAGTTTATAATTGTTGTAAAATTAACAAATTAATCTTTGATAATAAAAATTTACGTTATATATTTGCAATATAATTCTACATCTTATCACAATAAGGCTAAATGCCGAAGTTTTAAGAACTACGCCCTCGCATACTCTGTGGGGGCTTTTTTATTTCCCATAGTTGACTTAGAGGACATAAAAAGACATAGAACCCTCAATTTAATGCACTAATTAATATGTTCTTTTGTACTTCTGTCTAAAAAATATTTTTGTGCATTATCGCAGTTTTTCCCTTTTTTCATGTATTAACTTTGCACCAAAATCATTTTAACCTTTAATCCTTAAAAATTATGACAAAATTACACATCAATGGAGTGTGGTCTATGGTACGTTCATTACTATTAGACAATGGTATATCTTCTTCAAATGCTCTCAATGCAGCAGTAGAACGAAACCTTAATGGCGATTACTCTCTTGGAGAGTTTTCCGACCCGATACTATTAAAAATTCAGCAACAAGTCATCGCTCGCATAAAACGATTAATAGAATTTGAGGCTAAACTCGCTCTCAAAGAACAGCAATATGCCGCATTATGCACCCCTTCACAAACAAAATCGAGTGCATCGCCAAGCGACACACTCAATTCAACTCCACCAGCAGTGGATTATATTGAAGTCACCCCACAAAGGGATAATCGTTTGTCAAAATCAAAGCGTCACACAAGTTGTTTATCTTCGCAACGCAACACTCGTCCGGGAAACTGCTCTACCAAAGCAAGGTTGTGTGTCGCCATTACAACTGCTGTGCCATTTTTGGCGATTTCGTGCAGATGGTTCACTATCTGTTCGCTTGTGGCCGGGTCGAGATTTCCGGTAGGCTCATCGGCAAGAATTAGGCGAGGCTTGTTGAGCAATGCACGAGCAATTACAATGCGTTGTTGCTCTCCTCCCGATAGCTCATGAGGCATTTTATAGCTTTTGTTGAGCATTCCCACCTGTTTCAATACCTCCTCAATGCGTTCATCTTTTTCTTCTCGCTTCTTCCACCCGGTTGCGTCAAGCACAAAGCGAAGATTGTCATAAACATTACGGTCGGTAAGCAATTGAAAATCCTGAAACACAATCCCAATCTCTCTACGAAGCATTGGTATTGCTTTGCGTTTCATTTTTGTGAGGTCATAGTCAAAAACTTGAGCAGAGCCAGTGTTGATGGGGATTTCGCAATACATTGATTTTAGCAAACTGCTTTTCCCGCTACCCACTTTCCCTATGAGATATAAAAATTCGCCATCATTAATGTCGAATGATACATTTTTTAGAACAATATGTTCTTGGCGTAGAATCTCTACATCACGATATTTGACTATGGTTCCCATTGGTTTGATTGATTTTGGGTATAAATGCGATTTAGGGAATTATTCTTTGTGGCGTTTTACTAATTCTTCGGCAAGGTCTTCAATGCGATAACCTTTTGAAGTGAGCAAAACGATGAGGTGGTATATCATGTCTGATGCTTCGTAGATTAAACGATCGTCGGTGCCATTTGTTGCTTCGATAACTGTTTCAACAGCCTCTTCGCCCACTTTTTGTGCCATGCGATTGATGCCGCTCTTAAACAATGATGTGGTGTAAGAGCCTTCGGGCATTTCATCGTAGCGACGTTTGATAAAATCTTGGAGATAACGGAAAAATTCAACGCCCCATTCATTTTTTTCACCCCAACAGGTGTCAGTACCTGTATGACACACCGGTCCAACAGGTTTTACCTTAATCAACAAAGTGTCGTGGTCGCAATCTTCTTGAATTGAAACAACGTTGAGGAAATTTCCACTCTCCTCACCCTTGGTCCAAAGGCGATTTTTTGTGCGACTGAAAAATGTAACTTTGCCTGTTTCTGTGGTTTTTTGATATGCTTCTTCATTCATAAATCCGAGCATCAACACATTTTTTGTGCGAACGTCTTGGATAATGGCAGGAACAAGTCCTTGCATTTTGTTGAAATCAATACTCATAATCGATTATGTCGTTGCGTTTATATTCTTACGTTTATATTTCGTTTGCAAAGATACTCTTTTAATTCGTTAATTGGTATCTCATTGAAGTGAAAAATGCTCGCGGCAAGTGCAGCATCGGCTTTTCCTTGAGTGAAAACATCGTAGAAATGCGAATAATCACCTGCTCCACCCGATGCTATCACCGGTATGCTTAACGTGTCGTGAAGCATAGCCAATGCTTCATTTGCAAAACCGGTTTTTACACCATCGTGGTCCATACTAGTGAATAGAATTTCACCGGCTCCACGTTCTTGTGCTTCGTGTGCCCATTCTATAAGTTTGCGACCGGTTGATACTCGTCCGCCATTGATGTAGCACACCCATTCATTTCCTTCCATGCGAGCATCGATGGCAGTTACGCACACTTGGTTGCCAAATCGGCGAGCTATGCCATCAATAAGGTCGGGATTGCGTAGAGCTGCCGAGTTGATTGAAATTTTATCGGCTCCGGCATTCAGTAATTTTTCAACATCTTCAACCTGATTGATGCCTCCTCCAACAGTGAAAGGTATGCTCACATTTTCAGCAACGCGACGCACAAGGTCTATAAATGTTTTGCGACCTTCGTGTGATGCTGTGATGTCGAGATATACAAGCTCGTCAGCTCCATCATCGCTATATTTCTTGCCAAGAGCAACGGGGTCGCCAGCATCGCGAAAGTTGACAAAGTTTACCCCCTTTACGGTTTTGCCATCTTTCACATCAAGGCATGGTATGATACGTTTTGCAAGCATTATAGATTGTTATTGTTGTAATAAATTAAATTGTTCTAATTCCTTGAGGCTAATGCGGTTCTCATATATTGCTTTTCCCACAATCACTGCCGGCACCCCGGCTGCTTCGAGAGCTTCAATGTCGTGCATGGCACTCACGCCACCACTTGCGATTAGATACAAATTTGGCATCTCGGCAAGCATCTCTTTGTATAGGTTGATTGATGGACCACTGAGCATTCCATCAACGTTGATGTCGGTTGAAATAACTTTGTTGATGCCTTTTGTCATATAATCTTTCACAAACGGAATAATGTCGTGATTGCTGTCGTCAATCCAGCCCGATGTCGAAATCTTCCCATTGCGAGTGTCGGCACCGAGGATTATTTTGTCACTACCATATTGATTAATCCACCCTTGAAAAATCTCAGGCTCTTTAACGGCAATACTACCACCGGTAATCATTGATGCTCCATTCTCAAATGCGATGCGTAGATCTTCATCGCTCTTTAATCCACCACCAAAGTCAATAACGAGATTTGTACCATTGGCGATGCGTTCAAGAACATGATAATTGACAATATGGCTTGATTTTGCACCGTCAAGATCCACAAGGTGTAATCGCTTACATCCGGCATCTTCCATCATACGAGCCACATCGAGAGGGTCGTCGGCATATATGGTTTTCCGGTCGTAGTCTCCCTTTGTAAGACGCACGCATTTTCCGTCAATTACATCAATAGCTGGGATAATATCTATCATAATTCGATGAAGCTTTTGAGTATTTGTTCGCCAATGTCTCCACTCTTTTCGGGGTGGAATTGTGTGGCATAGAAGTTATCTTTGTGTAGAGCTGCACTATATGGTGTGATATAATCGGTAGTGGCAATTGTAGCATCGTTGACCGGCACGTAGTAGCTGTGTACGTAATACACATATTTGTTGTTGAGGTCAGCCGGTATAAAATCGTCTTTGACAAGGGAGATGGTGTTCCATCCCATGTGAGGTATTTTCATATCCGAAGCCGATGCGTCAAATCTTTTTACGTCAACGTCAAATATGCCGAGGCAATCAACGTTTCCCTCTTCAGAGTGGCGGCACATTAATTGCTGACCGATGCAGATGCCTAAAACAGGTTGTGTGAGACTTTTTATAATCTCATCAAGCCCATGTTCACGTAAATATTCCATAGCACTGCGAGCCTCTCCCACTCCTGGGAATATTACTTTGTCGGCTTGACGTATCTCGTTGGGGTCGTCGGTTACGATAGCTTCATATCCGAGACGACGGAGTGCACACTCAACCGAGAAGTTATTCCCTGCATTATATTTTATTATCGCAATTTTCATTAGAGATAATAAATTAGCTAAACACTACGGTTTTGTTGTTGTAGGTAAGTATTTTGCGTTGGATATGTTTCTCTACTGCACGTGAGAGCACAATTTTTTCCAAGTCGCGACCTTTTTTCACTAAGTCGTTAACAGTATCTTTGTGAGTGATGCGAACGATATCTTGTTCGATGATAGGTCCGGCATCAAGCTCGGTAGTTACATAATGGCTTGTTGCTCCAATGAGTTTCACGCCACGATCGTATGCTGCATGATAGGGTTTTGCTCCCACGAATGCAGGAAGAAACGAGTGGTGAATGTTGATGATGCGATTTGGGTAACGGTTGATAAAGTTTTCCGATAGCACTTGCATGTAACGAGCCAATACGATAAAGTCGATTTGGTAGCGATCAAGGATTTCAAACTCAAGAGCTTCCATTTCCTCTTTATTTTGGCGAGTAACAGGAATTACCTCGTAAGGGATATTGAATTGGTCGGCCACCGATTTGAGGTCGGGGTGATTGCTTATGATTACGGGAATTTCTACATCCCACTCCCCTGCTACATAGCGTGCAAGAATGTCATATAGACAGTGCGACATTTTAGACACGAAAAGTGCCATGCGACGAGGACGGTCGGTAAATGTTAACCGATATGTTACGTTATAACGATTAGCGTAGAGGGTGTTGAAGTATTCTTCGATTTTATCGGCAGGGATTGCAAAGTTATCTAAATCCCACTCTACTCTCATATAAAATACTCCATTCTCTTTGTCAACATATTGGTCGAGATATAGAATGTTCCCACCATTGGTGTTGATAAATTCAGTAATTACAGCGATAATACCCGGTTGGTCGGGGCAATGCATTAATAGTATCGCACTATTTTGTCGTTTCTTTTCCACGATAAATTTCAAAATATATAATTAGAAATGCAAAGGTAAGAAAAAATAACCAAATTGCAAACAAGATGTTAAAAACGGCTATCAAATAGTAAATAAATGTCAGCCCTCACATTGCATAATGTAAGCGGGGGCGTTGTGTTGTGTCGCAAATTTCAGTGTCAGCAAATGGTACTCGGTTATTCTCATTACAAAGTACCTCGATAATAAGCCTACACTTGCTGAAATTTATCGTTTTTGTTGTGGTTAGTTGCCTAATTCGGAGAGGAATTTTATGCGGACGAGGCGTATGTCGTCTTCGGAATAGTCGGGTCCGAGTTCCTGAATGGCTTCGTTTATGTCGTCGCTTTCGCTTTCACGGAAGTATTCAAAGATGTCGTCGAGATGGTCCTCGTCCATTACTTCGTCAATGAAGTAGTCAATGTTGATTTTTGTTCCTGAATAGACTATTGCTTCGATTTCGTTGAGTATCTCAGTGTATTCAAGGCCTTTTGATGAGGCGAGTTCATCGAGAGGGATTTTGCGATCGATGCCTTGAATAATAGAGATTTTCATTTTGCTTTTATTGGCAACGCTTCGCACGCGTAAATCTTCGGGGCGTTCTATCTCGTTTTCTTCGACGTGGGTTTTGATAATTTTTATGAATTCAGCACCATATCTTTTTGCTTTCCCAGCCCCTACTCCGGTAATATTTTGGAGTTCTTCCATTGTAATGGGGTAAGTTGTGGCCATCGCTTCGAGCGATGGGTCTTGGAAGATTACATAAGGGGGTAGTTGATGTTTCTTTGCTATTTTCTTGCGAAGGTCTTTAAGTATGGCATATAGCTCGGGATCAACTGCACATGATGCCCCTCCCTTAATCACAATTTCTTCATTGTCATCGTTAAATTCATTGTCTTCAACGATTTTGAATGATTGTGGTGATTTTGCAAATTCTTGTCCTAATGGAGTGATTTTTATTAGACCATAATTTTCAATATCTCTATCAAGATAACCTGCAATTATAGCTTGACGAATAACGGCATTGATGTATTTCTCGTCTTCATTTTTAGCACAACCAAATATTTCAAGGTCGTCATGGCGATACGATCTTACATTATTGGTCATTTTTCCTCGCATGACATTGATTACATGGTCGGATTTGAATTTTTCTTTTAATGCGTCGATTGTGTCTAAAATCGAAAGGAGCATATCCATGGCTTCTACTTTCTTTTTTGGACTTAGGCAGTTGTCGCAGTTGCCACAGTGTTCATGAGGAAATTCTTCTCCAAAATAATGAAGTAGTGATTTGCGACGGCACACTGAAGACTCGGCGTATGAAGCAGTCTCAGAAAGAAGTTGTTTGCCAATTTCTTGTTCTGCGATAGGCTTGCCTTGCATAAATTTCTCCATTTTTTGGAGATCTTTATATGAATAGAAAGTGATACATTGACCTTCTCCTCCATCGCGCCCGGCACGTCCGGTTTCTTGATAATAGCCTTCAAGTGATTTGGGCATGTCGTAGTGAATCACAAAGCGAACATCGGGCTTGTCGATACCCATGCCAAATGCAATAGTGGCAACAATAACATCAATCTTTTCAAGGAGGAACGCATCTTGATTTTCTGACCGAGTGGCACTATCCATTCCTGCATGATAAGCGAGAGCTTTAATATTGTTTACTTGTAGCATTTCGGCAAGGTCTTCTACCTTTTTGCGACTTAAGCAATAAATAATGCCCGATTTCCCTTCTTGGCTTTTGATGTATTTAATTATGTCGCGATCGGTGTTTTGTGACTTTTGGCGAATTTCGTAATATAAGTTTTGACGATTAAAAGATGATTTGAAGATGTTGGCATCTTGCATGCCAAGATTCTTCTGTATGTCATGTTGCACTTTTGGAGTTGCAGTTGCTGTAAGTGCAATGACAGGACGAGTGCCAATCTCGTTTATGATAGGTCTTATTCGGCGATATTCGGGTCTGAAATCATGTCCCCACTCAGAGATGCAATGTGCTTCATCGATGGCATAAAACGAAATAGGAACAGTCTTAAGAAATTCAATGTTTTCTTCTTTTGTTAAAGATTCAGGTGCAACATATAGTAACTTAGTTTTGCCTGAAATAATATCGCTTTTAACTTGGTCAATAGCATTTTTGTTTAATGAAGAATTGAGGAAATGAGCTATATTATCGTCTTCGCTGAAATTTCGCATTGCATCGACTTGATTTTTCATCAAAGCAATGAGAGGCGAAATGATAATAGCAGTTCCGTCCATGAGCAATGCCGGAAGTTGGTAGCATAGAGATTTGCCTCCCCCTGTTGGCATTAATACAAATGTGTCACGACCTTCGAGCAGGCTTGTCATGATTGCCTCTTGATTGCCTTTGAATTTGTCAAATCCAAAATGCGTTTTTAATGCATCATAGAGTCGAGATTTAATAGTATTGCTCATGTTAAAAGTTTAGTTGGTTATTGATGTCTGCAGATAATTAAGCTTATTTGATTACTGATGTGTCAAAATTGGCTGCTTGAAGTTTTTCAAGAGCATATTGACGTGTAACTTCAAATTCTTTAATGTCGGTAGATGGAATGTCGTACATTGCATCAATCATAATCGATTCAACAATTGAACGAAGTCCACGAGCACCTAATTTATACTCAATAGCCTTGTCAACAATGAGTTCAAGAGCATCTTGAGCGAATGATAATTTTACATTGTCCATCTCAAAGAGTTTCTTGTATTGACGAATGATTGCATTTTTAGGCTCGGTGAGAACACGCAATAGAGCATCGCGGTCAAGAGGGTCAAGATGTGTCAAAATGGGGAGACGTCCGATGATTTCGGGTATCAAGCCAAAGGACTTTAAGTCTTGAGGGGCGATATATTGCAAATAGTTGTCGCGTTTAACTCGTTGGCGAGCAGCATCGGTTGAATATCCAACAACGTGAATGTTGAGCCGTTGAGCAATTTTGCGTTCGATGCCGTCAAAAGCTCCACCACATATAAATAATATGTTTTTGGTGTTGACAGGAATCATCTTTTGCTCAGGGTGCTTGCGACCTCCTTGAGGAGGTACATTTACGATAGAACCTTCAAGGAGCTTTAATAGCCCTTGTTGAACACCTTCTCCGCTAACGTCGCGAGTGATTGATGGGTTGTCGCCTTTGCGTGCTATTTTGTCAATTTCGTCAATGAAAACAATACCTTTCTCGGCTTTTCCCACGTTATAGTCGGCAGCTTGGAGCAATCGAGTGAGAAGGCTTTCGATATCTTCGCCCACATAACCAGCTTCGGTCAATACGGTGGCATCAACGATAGTGAAAGGAACATCGAGGAGTCGAGCAATAGTCTTGGCAAGAAGTGTTTTGCCTGTACCGGTGTGCCCTACGAGGATAATGTTGCTTTTTTCGATATCAACATCATCGTTAGAGTTTTGAGCAAGACGTTTATAGTGGTTATAAACAGCAACCGATAAGTATTTTTTGGCCGAATCTTGTCCGATTACGTATTGGTCAAGGAAGTCGTTGATTTCACGAGGGCGAGGCACCTTGTTTAAGTCGGTGGCAACTTCGGCTTTGGCAGTGGCTTTAGCATCGTTGCGATATTCTCCAAGCATCTCGTGAATTTGGTCGATACACTCAGCACAAATGTAGGTCTCCCCTATTGCCGACGGCACGAGTACTTCGCTCATGTCGGAGGGGCGACCACAAAAAGAACATTTTATGGTATTTTTCTTTGCCATTGATTAGTGTTGAGCTTTAATGAGAACGTTGTCAATCATGCCATATTCTTTAGCCTCAGCAGCAGTCATCCAGTAGTCGCGATCAGAGTCTTTTTCGATTTTGTCGAATGCTACGCCTGAATGGTTAGAAATTATAGTATATAGTTCTTTTTTGAGTTTTTGAATTTCGCGTGCTGTAATTTCGATGTCGGATGCTTGTCCTTGTGCTCCACCCATTGGTTGGTGAATCATTACGCGAGAGTGCTTTAATGCGAAGCGTTTGCCTTTAGCTCCGGCAACAAGGAGTACAGCAGCCATTGAAGCAGCCATGCCTGTGCAAATGGTAGCTACGTCGCTTGAGATATATTGCATAGTGTCGTATATGCCTAATCCGGCATATACCGATCCACCGGGAGAGTTGATATATATAGAAACATCACGAGTTGGGTCGGCTTGGTCGAGATAAAGGAGTTGTGCTTGAATCACATTGGCGGTGTAGTCGTTAACATCAGTGCCAAGGAATATAATGCGATCCATCATCAAGCGAGAAAATACATCCATTTGAGCCACATTGAGTTGACGTTCTTCGATGATTGTTGGGTTGATATAGCTTGAAGTGATGTTGGCAGATGTTGCTGACATATATTGGTCGATAGCAAGACCGTTCATGCCAAGGTGGTTTACGGCAAATTTTCTAAAGTCGTTGTTGTTCATAATCTTTTTTACCTATTAATAAATAAATGTAAAGCGTGGTTTGTCAATAGCAAATTCGGCTTCTTAATTCAAAGTTACAAATAAAAAATCAAATTCAATAAAAATATCGTCAAAAAAATATTCAATTTTGTCATTTTTTTGCTTGCCTAAATGTGGGTGAAAATGGTTATGGCAACGTAAAAGGAAAATTTTTGCAATAATACTCCTCTTTTTTTGACAGAATGAACAGAATTTTTCAGAAAGACATAATTATATGTGTTTTGATAAAAGTATAGACTTGTAAGAGGTATAGAAAAGTTTAGAATTATAAAATCAAGGGATAGCGACTATAAATAGAAAACTTGTAGGACAACTAGGGAATCTATGTCATCTATGAGAAATGAAAATCACTCTGCTCACTCCAGTATGTGGAATCAGGTCAAGTGACCACTCTTCTTTAATTGACAAAGTTAAATAAAAATATTAGAATTGCACGGGTGTGTTTGAATTTAGTAAAAGCATTAATTGATTGGATAAAAAAAGAGTGCCCACAAGGCACTCTTTTTGATGGTATATGAAAATGCAATTATTTTTGAGCGTTTTCGGCGATTGTTTTGAATTCTTCGATTGAAACTGATTTAGCTTCGATTTTAGCAGTTTGTTTAATTGCTTCGAAGAGTTTTGCGTCGCCTGCTTCTTCGATGATGCGAGAACGTGAGTTCTTGTCTTCAAGAATGCGTTTAGCATAATCGGTGAGCATGTCGTCTTCAACATTAGTCATGCCGTATTGAGCAAATTGTTGACGAGCGATAGCTTTTGCGTGGTTTGTAACGTCGGCTTCTTCGATTTTAACTTCTGCTACAGCTGCAATGCGTTCTTTGATGAGTTGCCATTTGAGTGATGGAATCATTTTTTCAAATTCTGCGTCGATGTTTTCAGCAGTAAGACCTTCGTTGCGACGGACTAACCATTTTTTGAGGAATTCTTGTGGTAGTTCAAAGTTGCCAAATTGTTCAACAAGGGCTTTTTCGGCTTGCATTTGGAATAACATTTCGCTGTTGCCAGAGATTTGAGCCGAAATCATTTCTTTGATTGCATTGAAGTATTCTTCTTCGGTTTTTACTTTGTCGGGACCGAAGATGTTTTTGTAATATTCTTCGTTGAGCTCAGCTGGTTTAACAACGATGATTTCTGAAATTGACATTTCAAAGTTAGCTTTTGCTTCAGCTGCTTTTTCTTTGTCGATATTGAGCATTGAAGCAAGACGAGTAACGTCGCCGTCGCAAGCATTCCAAGGATTGAATACAACTTTATCGTTGAGTTTTTTGCCTACAAATTTGTCAGCTTCTTCTTTTGATTTAAGGTACATAGGAGCGATGATGCCACTAACTACTTGGATAGCATCTTCGCCTTCTTTTACAGAACCATCTTCGTTGAGTTCCATGATAGAACCTTTAACGAGGGCTTTTTCGTCAACTTCTTCGCCTGGAACTTGGTTGCCAAAACGTTCGCGGAAGTTTGCGTCTTGCTCGTCAACCATTTCTTTTGAAACTTCAATGTTGTAATAAGGGAGTTTTACATCTTTAATGTCAACATTGATTTCGGGAGTAAGACCGATTTCATATTCAAAAGTGTAGTTTGCGTCGTTGAGGTCAATTTCTTTAACGTCAACAGGAAGTGGTTCTCCAAGGATTGCAAGTTTATTGTCGCGAATATAGTTGATAACTGCTTCGTAAACTTCTTGGTTGATAACATCGCTTTTAACTTGTTTGCCAAAACGGCGACGAAGTTGGTCAATAGTAACATGACCTTTGCGGAAACCGGGAAGAGTGTGGGTTTTGCCAATGCGTTTGAGTTCGGCAGTTACTTTGTCTTTGTAGTCGTTTTCTTCAATCGCAACGGTGATTTTACCATTAACGTTGTCGATTTTTTCAATAGATACGTTCATAATGTTTTTATAATGTTTCTAATTTTGTTTTTTCAAATTAACGTGCAAAATTAATCTTTTTATTTTGGTTTAGCAAATTATAATGTGATATTGGCTGAAAATAAATTGATAAGACTGAAGTTTTTATTGAAATATAAACAAAGATGAAAAAACTTAAATTTCAAATTTCAAATTTCAATTAAATACATTAACTTTGTAGCTTAATTGAAATAAAATTATATTATCATCATAAAATTTAACAGAGAATGGTAATTTTCTTCAAAAAAGGTGCAAGTTTAGTCTATGCCGTAGAGTGTGATCACAAGTTTTCAGATGCTGAAAAAGAAAAGCTTTCGTGGTTGTTTGATGGAGCAAAACCTCTATCAAGTACATCGTTGAAGGGTCGATATGTAGGTCCTCGTAAAGAGATGATTACTCCTTGGAGTACAAATGCTGTTGAAATTACTCAAAATATGGGAATTCAAGGCATAACTCGAATTGAACAATTTGAACTCTCTCGTGATGAGCAACCAAAGTTTGACAAGATGTTGCAACGAGTGTATGAAGGTCTGAATAGTAAGACTTTTACAATTGTAAAAACTCCCGATCCTATTGTGTATATCGATGATATTTCGGAATATAATAAGGCTGAAGGGCTTGCCTTGAGTGAAGATGAGGAACAATATCTTCGCGATTTGAGTGCAAAACTTGGACGACCATTGACCGATAGTGAAGTGTTTGGTTTCTCTCAAGTGAACTCAGAACACTGCCGTCACAAAATCTTTAATGGTACGTTTGTGATTGATGGAGAAGAAAAACCATTATCTCTTTTTAAGCTAATTAAGAAAACTTCGCAAGAGAATCCAAATGGATTGGTATCGGCATATAAAGATAATGTGGCGTTTGTTAAGGGACCAAAAGTAGATCAGTTCTACCCTATTAATCCAGACAAGCCAGATTACTTTGAAGTAAAAGATTTAGATACAGTAATATCATTAAAAGCTGAAACTCATAACTTTCCAACAACAGTTGAACCATTTAATGGAGCGTCAACAGGTACAGGTGGAGAAATTCGCGACCGCCTTGGTGGAGGTAAGGCAAGTTTGCCTATTGCTGGAACTGCAGTATATATGACCTCATATCCTCGTATGAGTGAAGAACACCGTTGGGAATTGATGATGAATCCTCGTGTGTGGTTATATCAAACACCTTGCGATATTCTTATAAAGGCATCAAACGGAGCCTCAGATTTTGGTAATAAATTCGGACAACCTCTTATTTGTGGTTCGTTGCTAACATTTGAACATGATGAAAATGGCAAACAATATGCCTACGACAAAGTAATTATGCTTGCCGGAGGTGTTGGTTTTGCTGCAAAGAAAGACGCTATAAAGGGTGAGCCTAAACCAGGCGAAAAGGTTGTGGTTATGGGTGGCGACAACTATCGTATTGGTATGGGTGGTGGTGCCGTATCATCGGTTGAAACCGGTCAGTATGACAACTCAATCGAATTGAATGCTGTGCAACGTGCTAATCCTGAAATGCAAAAACGTGTGTCGAATGTGATTCGTGCATTGGCAGAAAGTGATAATAACCCAATTGTTTCAATTCACGACCATGGTGCAGGTGGACACTTGAATGCCCTTTCAGAACTTGTTGAGGCTACAGGTGGTAAAATTAATATTGATGCACTTCCTATTGGCGATAAGACATTGTCATCAAAAGAAATTGTAGGCAATGAAAGTCAAGAGCGTATGGGTTTGGTAGTTGAAGAAAAAGATATTGAATATATCAAACGTATTGCAGATCGTGAACGTGCCCCACTCTATGTTGTAGGTGAAACAACCGGAGATGATCGTTTTGTATTTGAACAAAAAGATGGTGTTAAACCTATTGATTTGGGAATGGCTGATATGTTTGGCAATTCACCCAAAACAATAATGACCGATAAAACAGTTAAGACTACATATAAAGATGTAGAAACAGATGAGTCAAAAATTGACGAATATATTAAAAATGTATTGAGCCTTGAGGCTGTTGCATGTAAAGACTGGTTGACAAATAAAGTTGACCGTTCGGTAACAGGTAAAATCGCACGTCAACAATGTCAAGGAGAAATTCAATTGCCATTGAGCGACTGTGGTGTTGTTGCTCTTGATTATAAGGGTAAAGCAGGTATTGCAACCTCAATAGGTCATGCTCCACAAGTTGCACTTATCGACTCTGCAAAGGGTTCGGTAATGGCAATAGCTGAGGCTTTGACAAATATATCAATGGCTCCATTGGCAAAAAGTTTGAAGAGCATTTCATTGAGTGCCAACTGGATGTGGCCATGTAAGAATGAAGGAGAAGATGCTGCATTGTATCGTGCAGTTGAAGCATGTAGCGAATTTGCTTGTAAGTTGGGTATAAATATTCCTACCGGTAAAGATAGTTTGTCAATGACTCAAAAATATGGTAATGATAAAGTATATTCTCCCGGTACTGTTATTATTTCTGCAGCAGGCGAAGTAAGTGATATTCGCAAAGTCGTATCTCCTGTACTTCAAAATAAAAAGTCAACATTATATTATATAGATTTCTCAAGCGATAGCTTGAAGCTTGGAGGCTCGGCTTTAGCACAAGTGCTTAATCGTCTTGGCTCAGAAGCTCCAACAGTAACAGATGTTGACAAATTTGCATCAACATTTAATGCAGTTCAAAAATTGGTGAGAAATCGTGCATTACTTGCAGCTCACGACGTTTCGGCTGGAGGTTTGATTACTGCATTATTGGAAATGACATTTGGTAATGTAAATGGAGGTATTGCTGTTTCGACTGAAGGTTTTGCTGAAATGGGAGAAACAGATTTAACTAAGATTTTATTTGCAGAAAATCCGGCTCTTGTTATTCAAGTTGCAGATGCTAAAACTGAACGTGTTGAGGCAATATTAAATGAGGCCGGTGTTAAATTCTGCGAAATAGGAAAACCACAAGCAGAACGTGTAGTAATTGTAAATCATGATGGTGCAGAACATTTGTTTGATATAGATTATCTTCGTGATGTGTGGTTTAGTTCATCATATTTGCTTGATGCTGTTCAAAGTGGTGAAAAATGTGCGAAGATGCGTTTTGATAACTACAAGAAGCAACCAATTCGCTATCGTTTCCCCAAGGGTTTTGACGGAAAATTGGCATCTCGTGGAATTTCATTGCGTCGCGAAAATAAGAGTGGCGTAAAAGCTGCTATTATTCGAGAAAAAGGAGTAAATGGAGATCGCGAAATGGCATATTCACTCTATTTAGCCGGTTTTGATGTGAAAGATGTGCACATGACCGACTTGATGACAGGTCGAGAAACACTTGAAGATGTGAATATGATTGTATTCTGCGGAGGTTTCTCTAACTCAGACGTTCTTGGTTCGGCAAAAGGTTGGGCTGGCGGCTTCCTTTGGAATGAAAATGCCAAACGTGCACTCGACAACTTCTATGCTCGTAAGGATACGTTAAGTTTGGGTATATGTAACGGTTGTCAGTTGATGATTGAATTGAATCTAATCAACCCAGAGCATGAACATCGTACAAAAATGGAACATAATATCTCTCACAAGTTTGAATCTCAATATCTTGGTGTTGCAATACCGGAAAATAACTCGGTAATGTTTGGTTCACTCTCTGGAATGAAGACCGGTATCTGGGTTGCTCATGGTGAAGGTAAATTTAATCTACCAGAGAAACTTGAAAAATATAATGTTGTTGCTAAATATAACTATGCAGCTTATCCAGGTAACCCCAATGGTTCTCGTGCATCGGTAGCAGGTATTGCATCAGCAGACGGACGACACTTAGCGATGATGCCTCACTTGGAACGTGCAATATTCCCATGGCAATGTGCATATTATCCTGAATCTCGTAAGAAAGATGAAGTAACTCCATGGATAGATGCGTTTATTAATGCACGTTGTTGGATTGAAGAAAAAATAAAATAATATTAAATTAACTGGGTGGAAGTCTATATTAAAGAAGATTTCCACTCAATCATTTTATAAAGTATATCTAAATGGGTGGTTTTTTTGGTGTTGCAAAACGCAATAGATGTGTGAATGAATTGTTTTATGGAGTAGATTACAATTCGCATATGGGCACAAAACGTGCCGGTATCGCAACTTGTAATAATGGTATTTTTACTCGTTCGATTCATAATATTGAAAACTCATATTTTCGCACAAAATTTGAAAAAGATTTAGATGAATTTGAGGGTAATATTGGAATTGGAGTAATTAGTGATACTGATGCTCAGCCAATAATCGTGAATTGTCATTTAGGAAAGTTTGCAATTGTAACAGTTGGAAGAATTAATAATATTGTAGAATTAGAAAAAGAGTTGTTGGCAAAAGGTCATCATTTTTGTGAACATAGCTATGATATTATTAATCCTACAGAAATGATTGCCGCTTTAATTAGTGAAGGCGAAAATTATGTGTCGGGAATAGAAAATGTATATAATCGAGTAAAAGGTTCTTGCTCGATGCTTCTTCTTACAGAAAGTTCGATTATTGCAGCTCGAGATAAATTAGGTCGTACACCTGTGATAATAGGAGAAAAAGAGGGGGCACATGCTGTAACATCAGAAACTTGCTCTTTTCCCAATTTAGGATATGCGACATCGTATGATTTAGGTCCCGGCGAAATTATAGAGATTTCAGCAGATGGGTATCGCCAATTGAGAGCACCTAATGAAGAAATGCAAATATGTTCCTTTTTATGGACATATTATGGTTATCCTGCGTGTGAATATGAAGGACGCAATGTGGAACAAATGCGTTATGATGCAGGATTAAATATGGGTAAAGAAGACGATACCGAAGTGGATTGTGTGTGTGCAATACCTGATTCTGGAATTGGAATGGCTCTTGGATATTCTCAAGGTAAGGGTGTGCCATATCAACGAGGAATTGTTAAATATACTCCAACATGGCCTCGTAGTTTTACTCCAAGTTCACAAGAACGTCGAGAGTTGGTAGCAAAAATGAAACTAATCTCAAATAATTCAATTCTTAAGGATAAAAAGGTTATTTTTTGTGATGACTCAATCGTGAGAGGAACGCAATTGAAAGATAATGTGCAAGATATGTTTGATTGTGGAGCAAAAGAGGTACATATTCGAATCAGTTGTCCCCCATTGATTTATCCATGTAAATTTTTGAATTTTACATCATCAAAAAGTGAAATGGAGTTAATTACTCGTCAAGTAATTGCAAAATTAGAGGGTGGAGATATGTATAAAAATCTTGAGAAATATGCAGAAACCGGTTCTCCGGAATATAATGCAATGGTTGAGGAGATACGTAAACGCTTAAAATTGACATCATTGAAATTTAGCTCAATTGAAAATGTGGTATCTTCAATAGGTTTGCCAAAATGCAAGGTGTGTACCCATTGTTTTGATGGGACAAGTTATGAATAATTGACTATTTTTGTTTTGAGATTTTAAGTCAAGTTGTTACCTTTGTATTCTTGAATAAATTAGGAAACTAATTAAATAATTATTTAAATATATATTAATTATGAGTTTAAACATCATTGTGCTCGCAAAACAAGTGCCAGATACTCGTAATGTGGGCAAAGATGCAATGAAAGAAGATGGAACAATTAATCGTGCCGCATTACCAGCCATCTTTAATCCAGAGGACTTGAACGCATTAGAACAAGCATTGAGATTAAAAGATGAAAATCCCGGGTCAACGGTAACATTATTGACAATGGGTCTTCCTCGTGCATCTGAAATTATTCGTGAAGCTATTTATAGAGGAGCAGATACCGGTATTGTTTTAACCGACCGCGTGCTTGGTGGAGCTGATACTTTAGCTACATCATATTCACTTGCTCAGGCAGTTAAAAAGATTGGCAACTACGATATAATTTTAGGCGGTCGTCAAGCAATCGATGGTGATACTGCACAAGTAGGCCCTCAAATTGCCGAAAAATTAGGTATTCCTCAAGTAACATACGCAGAGGAAATCGTTGAGTTGAAAGATGGTCATGTAGTGGTAAAACGTCGTTTGGAAACCGGAGTTGAAACAGTTAAGGCTCCTCTTCCATGTGTTGTAACAGTTAATGGCTCAGCTCCTGAATGTCGTCCTCGCAATGCACAACGAGTAATGAAATTCAAGTATGCAGTTTCTCCAAGCGAAAAGGAAAAATTAGCAGATGATAAAAAAGCACTTGTTGAAGCACGCCCATATCTTGAACTTCAAGAATGGAGTGCCGCATACGTTGAAGCTGACCTCAATCAAGTGGGTCTTGCCGGTTCTCCTACAAAAGTAAAAGCTATTGAAAATGTAGTGTTTACAGCAAAAGAAAGCCGTTGTTTAGAAAATAATGATGAGCAATTAGAGGAATTAATAAAAGAACTTATTGCAAATCACACTATAGGCTAACTTATAATCATCAGAAATTATGTCAGAAAAAAATAACTTAATAGTATATTGCGAGTTTGATGACGGCAGAGTAGCCGATGTGAGCTTGGAGTTGTTGACAAAAGGAAAAGTATTAGCAACAAATTTAGGCGTTAAACTTGAAGCTCTTATTGTGGGAGATAAACTCGAAGGAGTAGAATCACAAGTATTCCCCTATGGCGTTGATACAGTATATAAAGTAGCTGATTCTCGCTTATATCCATATACCTCAAATCCCCACGCATCAGTGTTAATCAACTTATTTAAGGAAATAGAACCTCAAATATGTTTGATGGGAGCAACTTGTATTGGTCGCGATTTAGGTCCACGTGTGTCATCTGCTTTACATAGCGGTCTTACAGCTGACTGTACTTCTCTTGAAATTGGCGGTCACAAAGATCCTAAAACAGGTAAAGAGTATCAAAATCTATTATATCAAATTCGTCCTGCATTTGGAGGTAATATTGTTGCTACTATTGTCAATCCTGATTGTCGTCCCCAAATGGCAACAGTGCGTGAAGGCGTGATGAAGAAGGAGGTATTTGATGTAAATTATAAAGGAGATGTTGTAAATCTTGATGCAAATAAATATGTGTCAGAATCCGACTTCGTTGTAGAAATAATTGATCGCCATATTGAAAAATCAAAAGTAAATATTAAAAATTCTCCGATTATTGTAGCCGGAGGTTACGGTGTTGGTAGCAAAGAAAATTTTGATATGCTTTTTGATTTAGCCAACGTCCTTGGTGGTGAGGTAGGAGCTTCTCGTGCGGCTGTTGATGCCGGTTTCGTTTCAGAACATGAACGTCAAATCGGACAAACCGGTGTAACTGTTCGTCCTAAATTATATATTGCGTGTGGTATTTCAGGACAAATTCAACATATTGCAGGTATGCAAGAAAGTTCGATTGTTATTTCAATCAATAACGATCCAAATGCCCCAATTAACACAATCGCTGATTATGTTATTACAGGCAATGTTGAGGACATTGTGCCAAAACTCATCAAGTATTATAAGAAAAACTCTAAGTAAAGATTGTTATGGCTAATTTTTATACAGATAATCCCGATTTGAAGCATCATCTTACCCACCCTTTGATGCAAAAAATTGTAGAATTAAAAGAACGTAATTATACTGAAGCAGAGAAGTATGACTATGCACCTCTTGATTTTGAGGACGCAATGGATAACTATGACAAAATTCTTGAAATTGTAGGTGATATTTGTGGCAATATCATTGCAGAAAATGCGGAAGATGTTGATCATCAAGGACCACGTGTAGAGAATGGTCGAGTTATATATGCTGATGGTACAAAAGAAAATCTTGAAGCATGTCGCAAAGCCGGATTAATGGGTATGGCAATGCCTCGCCGTTTTGGGGGGTTAAATTTCCCAATTACTCCATATATTATGGCAGCAGATATCGTGAGTCGTGCTGATGCCGGCTTTGAAAACCTTTGGGGTCTTCAAGATTGTGCTGAAACATTGTATGAATTTGGTGATGAAGACCAAAAACAACGCTTCTTAACTCGCGTATGCGCAGGTGAAACAATGTCAATGGACTTGACCGAGCCTGATGCAGGTTCAGACCTTCAGTCTGTAATGCTTAAAGCAACTCTACAAGAAGATGGTACATGGTTGTTGAATGGCGTAAAACGTTTTATCACTAATGGTGATAGCGATATTCACTTGGTTCTTGCTCGCTCTGAAGAAGGAACTAAAGATGGTCGTGGCTTGTCAATGTTTATATATGACAAACGTCAAGGTGGAGTTAACGTGCGTCGCATTGAAAATAAAATGGGTATCAAAGGCTCTCCTACTTGTGAGTTGACATATAAAAATGCAAAAGCCGAACTATGTGGCTCTCGTCGTCTTGGTCTCATTAAGTATGTGATGGCGTTGATGAACGGTGCACGTCTTGGTATCGCAGCTCAATCAGTAGGTATTAGCGAGATTTGTTATCGTGAAGCTCTTGCATACGCAAAAGACCGTCGCCAATTTGGAAAAGCAATTATAGAGTTCCCTGCAGTGCAAGAATTAATAGCAGTAATTAAAGCGAAACTTGATGCATCTCGTTCGTTGTTATATGAAACAGCTCGTTTTGTAGATGTTTATAAAGCATACGAAGATATAGCAAAAGAGCGTTCTTTGACTCCTGAGGAACGTCAAGAGATGAAGAAGTATAGCAAACTTGCAGATGCTTGCACCCCCATGGTAAAAGGTATGGCAAGTGAATATTGCAACCAAAATGCGTATGATTGTATTCAGGTGCATGGAGGTTCTGGTTTCATGAAAGATTATGCTTGTGAACGTGTGTATCGTGATGCTCGTATTACTTCAATATATGAAGGTACTACTCAGTTGCAAGTAGTTGCAGCAATTCGTCACGTAACAACCGGTTCATATTTGTCGTTGATTAATGATTACAATGCACAAGAAGTTGCTCCAGCGCTTCAACCATTGAAAGATAATCTTGTAGCTATGACGGCGAAGTATGCTGAGGCAGTAGAAAAAGTTCTTTCAGTTAAAGATAATCAAGCATATACTGATTTCTTGTCTCGTCGTCTTGTTGAAATGGCAGGTAACATAATGATGGGTTATTTGCTTCTTCTTGATGCCAATAAAAATGAATCATTTGTAGCTTCTGCTAATGTTTATAACAAAATGGCTCAAGTTGAAGTTGCAAAACATGCTGATTTCATTGCAAATTTCACTCCTGAACAATTAAGCTTTTATATGGCATAATCTACAGAGTAAATATAATTTTAAGAAAGCAATCGATTAACGTCGGTTGCTTTCATTTTTTTATATAACTTTGTAGTTGAATGAAAACAATACTTTTTGATAATATTATTTATTCGCTACAACAAACCGGTGGCATTTCCTCACAATGGGCTATGTTGCAGAATGTTATGTTGCACAATGTTGCAATAAATTCAATGTTTTTAGAACGTAACGATGCAATAAATAATATATATAGAAAAAATATTAGAACATCAGAGGATAAAATAGTCAAATTATCTCATCAATTACCATTGATAATTGACAGGTATAGTAATGTTGATATTCATGATATAAATCCTTCAATTTTTCATTCCTCGTATTATCGTTGTGTAAAAAATAAAGTAGCAAAAAGTGTTGTTACAGTTCATGACTTTACATACGAAAGATATATGTCAGTTTTTCGGCGATATGTGCATTGCAAACAAAAATATAATGCTATAAATAATGCTGATGTCGTTGTATGTGTGTCGCAAAATACGCGTAATGATTTGTTACATTTCCTCCCTAATATAGACAAAGACAAAATAAAAGTTGTGTATAATGGAGTACCAGAGGATTTTCGAGAAATAGGTGGCACTCCGCGAGGCGATAGATTGTTGTATGTGGGTAGTCGTGCAAGATATAAAAATTTTGACTTTGTAGTTGAAGCATTGTCTGAAACATCATATCATTTAGACATTTGCGGAGTACCTCTATCTATTAAGGAGCAAAAATATCTAAATCGAAAATTGGGGAAAGAAAGATATAAAGTGTATTCAAATGTAGATAATCATCGATTGAATGAGCTATATAATCAAGCAAAATGCCTGATTTATCCATCAAGTTATGAGGGATTTGGTTTGCCAATTGTGGAGGCTCAAAAATCAGGTTGCCCGGTTATGGCATTAAACACATCTTCAATCCCGGAGGTAATAGGCGAAACGCCATTGCTAATGTCTAATGCTATTTCTAAAGAATTCTTGTCAAAATTAAAATTAATAGAGTCCCCTACTATAGTTGATGAAATAGTAGAAGCCGGTAAACAAAATGCTCTAAAATATTCAGTAAAACAAATGGTAAATTTGTATAAAGGGATATATGAAGAATTATGCTGAGTAAAATGACTATAATGGTGTAAAATATTTGTGTAAAATATTTGGCTATAATGAATGGAGGTTGCATAAATGAAAAAAAAGTAGTAAATTTGCACCGCTTTTTAGCATCCCGTGTGATGGGAAATTAAGGAGCAACTTAATTTTTAGTAACACATTAAATTAAATTAAACAATGAAAGTATTTCAATTAGAGGCAACTCCTCGTACCGATCTTGGTAAAAAAGCAGCAAAAGCTCTTCGTGGTTCACAAAACATTCCTGCAGTTCTTAATGGAGGCGAATTAGTAGATCTTCCTTATGCAGGAACTCTTAAAGCAGGCGAAAAAGTAGTAGAAATTGGTAATGGCAAAGGTCTTATCACTACTGATATTGTAGTATCTAACGAAGCAGTTCGCAAACTTATCTATACTCCAGAAATTTTCGCAGTTGAACTTTCTTTGAATGGCGAAAAGAAAATGGCTGTATTGAAAGATATTCAATTTCATCCAGTAAAAGACACTATTCTTCACTTGGATTTTCTTGAAGTAAATGACAAGAAACCAGTTGTGATTGAAGTTCCTGTTAAACTTGAAGGTCACGCAGAAGGTGTAAAAGCCGGTGGTAAATTGACTCTTTCAATGAAGAAACTTAAAGTTAAAGCTATTTACACTGCAATTCCTGAACGTCTTGTAATTAATGTAGATTCTTTAGGTCTTGGTAAATCACTTCAAGTTGGAGAACTTAACTTCGAAGGTCTTGAATTGGTTAACGCTAAAAATGCAGTTGTTTGTGCGGTTCAACTCACTCGTGCCGCTCGTGGTGCTGCCGCTGCTGCTGCCGCTGCTAAGAAGTAATCATAAAAGTACTTTTTTAGCCCTATGAAGTATTTGATAGTGGGTTTAGGCAATATCGGAGACGAATATCGCGATACCCGCCACAACATAGGATTTAAGATATTGGATGCCTTTGCCGAGGCGTCCAATATTTCTTTTTCTACTGAACGATATGGAGATGTGGCTCGAGTGAGGGTTAAAAACAAGCAATTAGTGCTGTTAAAGCCATCAACATATATGAATCTCAGCGGAAATGCTGTTCGTTATTGGAAGGATAAAGAAAATATTCCCACTGACCACATTCTTGTGTTGGTTGATGATATTGCTTTGCCGTTTGGAGCAATTCGCTTAAAGGGTCGAGGTAGTGATGCCGGGCATAATGGATTGAAAAATATAGCACAAATGCTTGGTTCAGAAGCATATCCTCGTTTGAGATTTGGTATTGGCAATGACTTTCCTCGTGGTTGTCAGGTTGACTATGTGTTGGGAAACTTTACTTTAGATGAACGTCAAAAATTGCCCACGCGATTAGATGTTGCTATTGATGCAATGAAAACTTTTTGTCTTGCCGGATTGAATAATGCAATGAATGCTTATAATAATAAGTAGAAAGATATGGCAAAGTCGGAAGTGAGGATTGACAAATGGCTATGGGCTATGCGAATATTCAAAACACGCACAATTGCTACTGATGCATGTAAAAAAGGTCGAGTAACTGTTGGTAATGTTGATTTTGGAGTAATTGCAAAGCCATCGAGAATGATAAAGATTGATGACATTATAAATGTAAGGAAATCGCCTATAACATATTCTTTTCGAGTAAAGGCTTTGACTGAAAATAGATTGGGTGCAAAATTAGTGCCTGAATACATGGATAATATAACACCTCAATCGCAATATGACTTACTTGAAGTTGTAAAAATATCAGGTTTTATTGACCGAAGAAAGGGACTTGGTCGTCCAACTAAACGAGAAGGTCGAGAGCTTGCAAAGTTTACACAAGAAGCAATGGACTATGGTTGGGATTTTGATTTTGATGATTTTGACGAAGATGATGAATAAAAAAGGAGCATATAGCTCCTTTTTGTTATTTAAGTGTATTTTATAGCTCAATTAGGAATATTTAAGCGATTCAAAAAATTCATTTCTCAAATCGATAGAGCTTTCAAAATCTCCGATATAGTCGATAGTTGTTGTTGATGAATCTTGTTTTTCAACGCCACGCATTTTCATACATAAGTGCTGAGCATTGCAAACGACGATAACCCCTTTTGCATTGAGAACCTTAGCAACCGATTGGCAAACTTCGGCAGTTAAACGTTCTTGAACTTGCAAGCGTTGAGCATATACATTTACAATTCGAGCGAGTTTGCTCAATCCAATCATTTTGCCATTAGGTATATAGCCAATAGATATTCTACCAAAGAATGGGAGTATATGATGCTCACAAAATGAATAGAATTCAATATCTTTTACGATAATCATTTTAGACCCCGCATGCTCGAAAATTGCTTGTTGGGCAATTTCAATTGCATCGGCACGATATCCTTTCGTGGATTTATAAAGGGCTTTGGCCGCTCTTATCGGAGTTTTTAATAAACCCTCTCTTGATGTGTCTTCACCAAGTAGTTTTATGATTTCTTCAAAATGAGCTGCGATTTTTTCAACTGTCTCATTACTATCTTTTACGTGATTCATCATATTTTTTAATCGAGTTTATCGAGTTACAACTAAATTCTTTTTACGTATAGACATGCTTTCGCCAGGGAATGCTCGTCGTAACTCATTTTTTGCTTTTATAGCATCTTCTTCATTAAAGAATGTACCTACCCACACTTGCCAATAAGGAAGATTAGAAGATACTTTTGCTCCATACTGTGGGAATCGAGCATTAATTTGTTGTGATAATGTTAATGCTTTTTCACGCTGATTTGCTTTATTGAATGCTAAAATGCGATAGCTGATTTGTTTACCTACAGATATATGGGTTTTTATTTTTTCTTTTTGAGATTCAGAATCTTCTTCTTCAATGTCAAGGATACGGCAATTTAATCCCTCGGGTTGAATGAATTTTATTGTCGAAGAGGAATCGGCATTTATGCGATTTACAATAGAAATAGAATCATTATTCAATTCGTCGGCAAAGATATTATTTGCCGAGAATAAAATTGTAGTAATGATTAATATGTTCTTAAATCGTATCATTCTGAAATGAAGTTTATAACTAAGGCTACAAAAATAATAAAAATTTTTGTAGCCTTAGTTATATAACTTGAAAAAGTTTATTAGAATGCAGTTACGATGCCCATAAATGATTCAACTTCAAGAGCTGCACCACCGATAAGACCACCATCAACATTAGGCTTTGCGAAAAGCTCAGCAGCATTTGAAGGCTTGCAGCTACCACCATAAAGGATTGAAGTGTTGTTAGCTACTTCTTCGCCATATTTAGCAACAAGAACTTCGCGAATGAATGCGTGGATTTCTTCGGCTTGGTCAGCAGTAGCAGTTTTTCCAGTGCCGATAGCCCAAACAGGTTCGTAAGCAAGAACGATTTTACCAAAGTCTTCAGCTGAAAGTTCAAAAAGAGAATCTTCGATTTGAGCTTTTACAACATCAAAGTAAGTACCATTTTCACGTTCTTCAAGAACTTCACCAATACAGAAAATTGGAGTGAGGTTGTTTTCGAGAGCGAGGTTTACTTTTGTTTTGAGTATTTCGGCAGTTTCACCATAATATTGGCGACGTTCAGAGTGTCCGAGGATAACATATTTAGCACCAGTTGAAGCAACCATAGGAGCAGAAACTTCGCCAGTGTATGCACCAGATTTGTGGTCAGCACAGTTTTCAGCAGCAAGACCGAGTTTGGTTGAATCAATAACTTCGTTGATAGAAGCAAGGTGAGTGAAAGGAACACCAATAATTACATCACAATTAGCAGTTACATTTTTAAGTGCTTCATTAACACCTTTGGCAAGAGCAACACCTTCTTGAAGAGTGGTGTTCATTTTCCAGTTGCCGGCAACAATATTCTTTCTCATTTTTTGTAGATTTATGTGTATAAATTAATTGATTAATTCAAGCTAAATTTTTATTTTGCAAAGTTACATTCTTTTTTTCGTTTTTGCGAGAAAAATATTGTATAACTGCAATAATAACGAGGTTTATAATAAAAATAACAAATAAAGATGCTAAATAGCCAGTGGTTATTGCCCAAAACATAGATTTATTATTGGGCGATAGTGTTGCTAATATATCACTATCTTTTGATGTTTCGAAAATGTTGGAGGGAATTGAAGATAATGTTCGTTTCCATTGAATAATACCATTCTTAAGATATACTACCGACATTTTTCCTCTTGCAAGTTCTTTTATAGCAGAGTCCTCAGCTATATATCTTGGCCATTGAGCAAGCGAAATATTTGCCCAACGGTCGATTTTCCCAACCTCATTTGCTGCAAAAATTCCGATTAATTCTCCACCTTGTCCGATTATATATTTATTCATTTCATTGATGAGGAATGAATGTGAAATATCGGCGTATTTAATTTCGGGGATAAGAAGAATCACTTGGTCGTTGGTTGTAGATATGACATCGTTGGTAACATCTTCATTGTCAAGTGAGAATATTGAAAATTGGTTGTTGTTATAGTCTTTGATGTCGCTTTTTGTTGACTCAGATTTATCAATGCGTGTTATAAAAGTCCAAGTGCTATCGGGTAGATTGTTGATGTCAAATTCTTTCTCAATTCCGTCTTTTGCATATATAAAGCTATATTCTGCGTCTTGAACCGGTTCGGAGTTGTTTGCTAATGAAGTTCCCACTTTATAAGGACGGAAGTCAATCAACGGTTGGACATTGTAGCCAATAAATCCAATAATTAAGATGTAGATATAGCTAAAACAACCAACCAGCCATTGAATATTGGAGTAAAAAATCCCTTTTGTAGTGGTGTTATACTTCAATAAATAAATAAGCCCCAATGAAATAAAAATATTTTTCAAAAAGGTTGAAACATTTGAGATTTTCCAAAAATCACCAAAGCAACCACAATCATCAACAGGATTAGCAATCATAATGTATGCACTTAATGGTAGCATTATCAGCATGATTACTGATGCAAACCATGTTGAAGTGCGACGATAACTTCCGGTTGCGAGAAGAATACCAACAACAAATTCAATGGCAGATAATGTTATTGCCGTAAAAACGACGAGTTGACGGGTTATATCCCACCCCCAAACGTTGAGATATTGTTCAATTTTGTAAGTAAATCCCCACACATCTATCATCTTGGTCAATCCCGAGATAATAAATGTAGCTCCAATAATAATGCGTAATGTCCATACAATATATGGCAATAACTTGTTATTTATTGGGGAGATTTTGCTCATTCTGTTATTTTTCGGTGAGCTTAATAATGGCAAATACCGAATAGTTTATCATATCTTTATAGTTAGCATCAATGCCTTCCGACACTAATGTTGCTCCATCGTTGTCTTCAATTTGCTTTGTGCGAAGAATTTTCATGAGAATAAGGTCGGTATATGAATATACTCTCATAGAGCGCCAAGCTTCATCATAGTCGTGATTTTTGGCAATCATCAAAGCTTTAGTTTCGGCAACAAGTGAATCGTATAGTTCAATGGCTTCTTCAACCGACATATCTTCGGTTTCAGCATGGCCTTTCATTAATTGAATAAGTCCGATGATGCCATAGTTTACAATACCAATAAATTCGGGAAGAATCCCCTCTCCCACTTTCGATTCTTTTTTTATTTCAAGCGAGCGAATGCGATTAGCTTTGATGAAAATTTGATCGGTAATTGATGAGGCACGCATTATTCTCCATGCAGCACCATAGTCGTGAAGTTTTTTTACATAAAGGTCGCGACATATTTTCAATGCTGCGTCAAATTGGGCGTTTGTATCTATCATAACTATTATTGTTGTTGGGTGAAATTCTTCTACAAAGTTACACAATTTCTGATATTAAAAACTGAAATAAAAGAAAATATTGATAATCTTAATGAAGATTGAATTAAAAGCATTATTTTTGCAATATCATTTCAAAAATTAAATTCTAAATAGATTATGTTAAAAACAGTGTTATCAATATCAGGACGTCCCGGATTGTATAAATTAGTGAGCCAAGGTAAAAATATGTTGATTGTAGAATCAATTGCAACAGGCAAACGTATGCCTGCTTATGCTCACGATAAAATAATTTCTCTTGGTGATATTGCTATCTATACAATGGAAGAAGATATTCCTTTGGCAGATGTATTTGAATCAATCAAAGAGAAGAATGAAGGTAAAACAGTTGATGTGAAAGCAATGAAAAGCGATAAAGAGATTCGTGAATATTTTGCTACCGTGTTGCCCGATTTTGATGATGAACGTGTTTATACTAATGATATTAAAAAAGTTTTTGCTTGGTATAATGCACTCGTTGAAGCCGGAATGACTGAATTCAAACCTGCAGAAACGGCTGAAGATTCAACCGAAGAATAAATAGGTATTATAAATTGTAAGTATAAAAAAGCTATCGGAATTACTTCGATAGCTTTTTTTGTGAAGAAAATAGAGTAATGAAATTATATTGATTACTTGTTTACTATTTCTCTTTTTGTAGTTCCGTCGCTGTATTTCACGATATTAACACCTTTTGTTGGTACGCTTAATAATCGACCATTGATGTCATAGCGAGCGATTTCAACGGCATTGCTATCGGCTTCAATATTGTCGATGCCCGCAAACTCTTGGATATTGGTGAAATTCTTCCATTCATAGGCTGTATTATATGCAGCTTTACTTCCTTCGGGAATAAATAATATTGCGTCATAAGCATTATAAAACGACTTCCAACCACACATTGGAGGAATTGTATTAAGTGATTTTACTGATGTCAATCCAGAGCAAGCAGAAAACGCCAAGTCTCCAATTGATGACACTGAATTTGGAATTGTTACATTTGTCAAGCCTGTGCAATAATAGAATGCTCCGTGTTCAATTGAGGTTACTGAATTAGGGATGGTTACCGATGTTAAACTGATACAATAACTGAACATCATTTTACTAATTGAAGTCACTGAATTTGGAATTGTTACCGATGTCAAGCCAGTGCAATAATAGAACGCTCCTTCGCCAATCTCGGTTACTGAATTAGGGATGGTTACCGATGTTAAACTGATACAATAACTGAACATCATTTTACTAATTGAAGTCACTGAATTTGGAATTGTTACCGAGGTCAAGCCAGTGCAACTGTCGAACGCTAAGACATAAATTAAAAAACGAAGTGCGAAAATATGATGTTAAAATTACCATCAATGATTCAACTTTATAAGGACTGATTGGCAGTTGGGGCGTCCCAACTGCCAATCAACAGCAGAAAAAACGAGCAAT
>JAEIGA010001769.1_pt1 | contig 34250 bp, 32 predicted proteins | sample 9270691 | NCBI WGS metagenome assembly JAEIGA01 (sample SAMN17057246, study PRJNA624740) | gut metagenome | biome: biome; isolation source: fecal sample | host: Bos grunniens | place: China: Xizang | collected 2019 | reverse complement strand
CTACAGTAGCTAACTTGAACGATGCTATACGAGAATTGAAGAGGTAAGAGATGGTTGGAACACTAATTTTCATCATAGTCGTATTAGTTCTAGGATGTATTCTTTTTAATGAATCGGACTGGAGCAGATGGATCAAGTGACATAAATAGCTTAAAGGAACAGAGCCTAAATCTCTGCGAGGTACTAATATGATTCAATTCACTTGTGGCGGCTATGATATGTGCGGTCAGATCAGAATGTGCTGGCCAGCTCAAGCTCTACAATCTGAGGGAGAGACTGAAGTGATGTGCTCTAGAAAGAGCTTCATCGGACTCCCCACTACACACTTCTACATCCAGCGTTGCTTACAGCAGCCGATATACGATGGACTGAGAAAGACTGACTCCAAGCTCTATGTAGACTTCGACGACATGATGTTCAAGCTATACGGAGAAGAGCTTCCGAAGTATAACTTCTGCAAGAGCAAGTTCGACATCAACGAGACGACTAGAGTTCTGAAGGACAATCTTGACAGAATCGACAAGATCGTAGTCAGTACAGAGTTCTTGAAGAGAGCTATCGTAGACAACTTCAACTACGACAGAGTTGAGGTCATCGAGAATATGCTTCCAAGATGGCTCTATCACTTCGACAGAAGAAACTCAACTCGTTACGATAAGCCGAGAGTCCTGTATGCTGGAGGTATGACTCACTATGGACTTGACGGAAAGGACACTGGAGACTTCAGCAAGCCGTTGATCGAGTTCCTTAGAAAGAACATCGACAAGATCGAGCTCATCTTCATTGGACCAGTACCTTGGTTCTTGAGCGATCTGTCAGACAGGATCGTATCAATTCCTTTCGTGAACGTTCTACAGCTGCCACGTCTCCTACATGACATTCAACCAGACTTCTATCTCGCTCCACTTCGTGAGTGCGTATTCAATAAGTGCAAGTCAGATCTGAAGTATCTAGAGGCATGCACTATTGGATCTGTATGCATTGGGTCAGCATTTGATGACTCTCCATACTCGATGATAGACGAGAGATCAAAGATCTACAGTACGATGAACGCTAATCACATAGAGAAGATGTTCTTCGATCTCTGGTACAAAGACAACTACAATGAAGTAATCGATCGTCAGTATGAGTTCATGAACAGCCGATGGCTCGAGAACAACACTGAGAGATACAAGCAGCTCTTCAAGACAGAGCAAGTGAGGATATGATGAGAAAGAAAGCTGAACTGAAAATTGAAGAGAAGAAAGATCCATCCATCGAGCTCGCTGAGAAGATGCTCGAAGAGATCGTCAAGATGAGAGAGTCTCTCGACAAGATCGTGAAGAGGTTCGTATGACAGCTAACGCTATAACATCTGGAGATATGACAGATTTGAAAGCCAACGGACAGCCGAGAGTAAAAGACTCACCAGGAGCTCCGAAGATGTCAGAGCGTGGAAAGATCACTGGCTACAATCTGCTAGAGGGGTCCAAGAAAAGAAACGCTCAGATGAAGTTCCTTCTCAAGAACATGAGAGAGCCTGATCTCGGAATGATGCAAGATCCGACTTCAGTGAGAAGTCTAGCTTCAGAGTTCGACCTCGAAGAGACGAAAGAGGAAGAGTGGTTCAACAGTCAAGGAATCACGTTCCGAATTCTGAACTCACAGGGCTTCGGAAGAGGAAGACACGACACTGACAATGATCCGACTTACATGTCAGTCGCTGTCTTCATGAACTCTATTCAAGACTATCTGCCTGAGAGCCTTAGAGCTAAGAGAGACGGCTATCAGCTCTGGAAGAGACAGAGCTTCGTTCAGACTAACACCTTCTCTGACGAGACTAGAGAGCTTCTTGACAGGATGGTGAACTGGCTAATCTCTATGCGAGACAAGATCGAAGATCAGCTCACTTCAAAGTACTACATCACTGGAAAGAATCACCAGCTTGAAATGTTGAAGAGAAGATACAAAGATCACTGGTCAGAGAAGGTAGAGCAAGAAGTCGTCGCTGATGTCAACCAAGACACTACGGTGAACGTGATACTAGAGGACTTTGACGATGAACATTAGGTTCAAGCTGTTCCCTCACCAGAAGCGCATTATAGCTAGCAAAGAGGCTATTTTGTACGCTCGTATGGGTAGAGGATCAGGTAAGAGCTTTACTGCTTCTATTCTCGCTGTTTTGGCTATGCTGAGAGGAGAGAAGGTGATATGCCTCGGACAGACTGCAAGTGCAGTAGCTGAAGTGCTAGCTCCAGAGATTCTTGACAAGCTAAACAAGATCATTCCTGGTCAGTACTCGTACAACAAGAGCTCTCACAAGTTCCAGTACAGAAATGGAATAATCTATCTTCAGTCTTATGAGTCAATCGAGTCTATAAGAGGTTACACGATGATCTCTTTGGCCATCTTGGACGAAGCTGCTCTAGCTCCTCCTGACGTGTTCACTATTCTCGCTTTCTGTATGCGTGGTGAAGGAATTCATCCTCGTATCAGAATGCTGTCCACTCCACGTTCAGACAACTGGCTTACGAGATACATCGCTGACAATCACATCCCAGTCATTCACGCTACTACGAGAGACAATAAGCTGATCTCAGAAGAGCAGATCGAGATCATGAAGAGGACTTGCGTAGATGAGAACGCTTGGAGACGTGAGTTCTTCGGAGAAGAAGTCGATGACGACAATGGTGGATCAATCTTCACATCTGACCTGTTCGACATCAAGATAGGATATGAGATCGGTGGTCCTGTTCTAGGTTACTGTATCGGAATAGACTGCTCAGGTCTCGGAACTGACTCTAACATCATTCTAGTTCGATCTGAGAACGAGATCTTAGAGATCGTAGACAAGAAAGTAGCTACAGCAGCTGAGCTCGCTTCTATCGTCAGAGGCATAGTGTTTACGAGAGGAAGAGGTCTATTGAGCCATATCTGCATAGATGAAGCTTATGGACTCGATCTAGCTAACAGGCTAGAAGAGATGGACCTTCCTGTGACTCTAGTGCCGTTCGGTGGAGCTCCAGAGAATAAAGCATACGCTAACAAGAGAGCAGAGCTCTATTTCAACTTAAAGAAAGGACTACAAGAACACGGCATGAAAGGAATCACTGAAGAGATCCGTAGAGAGCTACAGGCTACCAAGTACAAGCTAAACAACTCTAATCGTCTACAGCTGATTCCAAAGGACGAAATAAAGCTAAATCTCGGCAGATCTCCTGACTATGCTGATGCACTAGCACTATCCTTCAATGACCCCATCATACCAAGAGAAGCCATCGAATCTATGAACAGAGCTGTACAAGAGGCGATGGAAGAATGATAAATAGATTAAAGGAATAGAGCCTTACTCTCTACAGAGGTACAAACATGAATGAAAATTTGAATGAGCAGACTTCGACTGCCGTTGCGGGCAGTCCAGACACTAGCTCAACCGTTGAGGATCAGAACAGTCAAGTTTCAACCGCAACTGAGACTTCAACTACTGATACTCAGAACAACACTGATATTGCTAAGACATCTGTCGATAACACGCAGCCAGTGACTCCGCAAACGGTAGCGGGAGAAGAACCAGCAAAGAAAGATGGTCCCTGGAATCATACGAAGGAAGAGCAGATGGCTTACTCCTTCCACAAGCAGCTCAGTAAGAGACAGGCTAAGTGGGACAAGGAGAAGAAAGAGCTACTCGACCGTCTAGAGAGACTAGAGAACCCAGAGAAGTACAGAACGAAGACAAGAGCCGACTTCGGACTCGACAAAGGTGGAGATGATGAGTACATCAACTATCTAGTCGATCAGAAGGTAAAGACTCTCTTTGAAAGTCAGCTCAACGCCTGGAAGCAGGAACAAGAAGATCTTGAAGCTCGTAACGCCGCTGATGAGGAATATCGTCAGAGAGCAGAAGAGAACATCAAGAAGCTCTATCCGACTCCAGAAGCTGAGAAGAACTTCAGAGACACTGTTCGTGAAGCTATGGATCGTGGACTCGGTGAACTCCTAGACCAAGACGAATCTCTGTCTAACTACATTCTGATGAGTCCCGTTGGTCCCTCGATCATGTATAAGCTCGCTAGTTCTAAGGAAGCAGTCGCGAAATTGTTTGAAGGCGCTAGAACGCCAATGGATCTACAGTTCCGAATTCGTGATCTTGAACGAGAAGTGAACGACGAGATCAAGGCAAAAGCTGTTCAGACTCCTCCCGCTGCTATTGAACAACCGCAGCAGACAGCTGCACCACAGAAAGTGGTTGGTCGTCCAGGCCTCAACAAAGACGTTAAGAAGTCGGTCTGGGATGACGACAAATCACTACTCGACCAGATGAGATCTATGTAGAACATTTGGTCAAAGCCATAATCACAAAGGAGTATTACAATGGCTGACGTACAGGAATTTTCTCTCAACAAGAAGACCAAGATGATCGCAACTCAGGTCTTCGATCAGACCCCATATCTTAAGGACTCTAAGTCCTACGTGCCAGAAGATCAGATGTCTGGCAAGAAGTATGGTGGACATTACTCTGTCTATCTCCCGGATCCGGGCAAGACTCGTATCGCTAAGGCATCTGCTGGTCGTGATGGCCTCAAGGCTCAGGTAGACGCTATCCAGGAACCGGAATACCAGATCGAGTGCGTAGCTGCTCTCAATGACTGTGAGATCGACGAATGGAACAAGCTCAACGACATCGAATCGTTCAAGAACGAGATCATCGATCGTAGAGCTAACTCTGTCGCACAGAACATCGAGAAGGATGCTGTCGATAGCACCGTCTTCCGTTCTTGCCAGGTCGCTTACATTGGTGAGCTCGATCTGAACGCTATTGGTCTCGGCTCTGCTGGTCTTGACAACGTCGCTGTCGCAGGCAAGAAGGTCACCTTCGTTAACCCGGACACTGGCGCTCTCTTGGCTAAGAAGGCTCTCGGCCTCTTCAACCATCCGGAAATCGCTCAGAAGCTCTATGACGACAAGTACATCGGTCGCTACGGCTCTACTGACGTCGTATCTGAAATCTTCATGCCGACCGTCGTGGCTAACTCTGCTCACACCGCTACGATCACTCTCGAAGCTGTTACGGACGCAACTGGCACCATCGGTTTCAAGCCGGTGAAGGCTCTCGCTTCTGGCACTGCTACTGCAGGTGACGTATTCAAGCTCTCTGGCCTCAAGATCGTCGACCTCAACGGAATTCAGACCAACAAGGACTACGCTGTCGTGGTGGGTCCGGACGGCTCTATTCCGGAGATCCGTATCGAGATCGAAGGCAAGAGCTGTGGCAACGCTAACGCATGGATGCCGACTGGCACCACGGCTGGCTCCAAGAGCTTGACCTACAGTCTCGTTCACGGCAAGACCTACACTGTCATCCAGACTCGTGCTAAGGGATCCGTCGCATTCGACACCTACAAGTTCAAGGAAATGCCGGGCACCAAGATGGAGAAGGCTCGCTACGAAGGCTCTCCGATCGAGGTTCAGGTCTACGAAGGCGGAAACATCGGTGACTTCAGCTCGATGGTCAGAATGGTCGTGCCATACGCAGTTGGCCTTCCGGATCCTCGTGAAGCTGTCCTCTCCTACGTGGAAGCTGAATAAAATATCTCCTTGCATCTAGCAAGGTACCTCCTAAGCTCTCTCTGAAATATGGGAGAGCTTTTTCTGATAAATAGCATATTAACGAGGATTGTGTATGATATCAGTCAACTCGCTCATAGATAACGCGTTCAAGAGAACATCGTTCGCTGGAGACGGTGAGACAGTCAGCCCCACACAGGCTGCAGCTGGACTATATGAGCTACAGAGCCTAATTTCTGAGCTCAACACTGAAGACTTTCTACTCGAAAACTATCACACTTTCGATGTTGATGCATCTGAGAAGATCAAGTTCGCTGTCAAGCCAGATCACTGGTATGTCGTTGACAGCCTTGAAGAGATCACACAGAGGATCTCTGACAACAACTATCACATGGACGACATCTACAAGCTAAGCACTCCTAACAACGGTTACGAGTTCTACTGTCTTCGTTCGTTCGCTCCTGGAAGCATCAGCTACTTCACGACTGATGCTTGGAACACGTACATGAGAAGCATGTGGCCAACTGTGTTCGTTGATGAGATCCCAGATCGTGTCATGTCAGTCGGTCGTAAGATCGGCATGAGATACGCTCAACTGATCAACACTGACAAGCCGACGATCGACTCTGGAACGAAGATGTCGCTATCTCATCTGTACACTTGCGAGACTGAGACTGAAGAGGTCAACTATCCGCACGGAGATGATCCGAACTACGAGCCGTACTATGTAGAGTACTTCGTCATTGAGCTAGACTCGATCCAGACTTCTGAGTATCGAGTGACTGTCCTGAAGGGCATCAAACGTCTTGAGCTCACAGACAAGCTGAGAATCGGATCTAAGTATGAGTCCATGATCGAAGATGGTCTGTGCTGCAAGCTATGCATCAGATACAAAGACTTTGAATCGCTAGAGAAGTTCGAGGAAGAGTTCGAAGCCGCTAAGAGACGCATCATGCAAGTCAACTTCGGCAACAGGTCTATGACCTACTCTAACTGTACGCCTAAGGGCTACAACGATGACTTCTACAACCTAGCTGGTGGCAACTTCGTGTAAGAGGAGATAATAATGGCTCAAGCAAAGATAGTCTACGATCTGGTTGGAGGTACTGACTTCTCTAGAGCTGCTCCGAACATCGAAGGAACTGCTCTCGCTGTCAACTGTTTCACCGAGAGCAACACTGAGGGAGACAACAAGAACGTCAGAACATTCCTTCAGTCAGCTCCTGGCGTCAAGTACTTCGACACGTTTGGATCTACCGACCACTGTGATGGCCTCTTTGTTCCGTCAACTGGTCTCTCTGCTTATGACTTCGAGCAGTGTCTGTTCGTAGCATACAATGGTGAAGTCTTCCGAGTTGACTCGGCTCTCAATCATGAGAAGATCGGAATCTACGCTCTCGGAAACACTGTCCAGTTCGCTGAGTCTGGAGGCGAGAGAGCTATCCTGATGTGGGTCGATGGAACTGACATTCACGGCTACAATCTGAAGACTGGAGAGACTGTCAACATCACTCTTCCAAAGAGAATTGATGCTCAGAACCAGTACATCCAGCCTACTCACATCGCTGTCGTTGACGGATCTATCGTTCTGAACGACAAGGGATCTTCATTCACATACTACTCGATCAAATATCCATTGAACACGGCGAAGAGAAAGGTCTTCAAGATCATCAACGGAGAGGTACAGTATGACTCTGACAAGATAACAGTCTCGACTATGGAAGTCGATTCTGGAGTATACTGCTTCCTTGATGACTATGGAGTTCAAAAATACTTCAACGGTTCAACTTCATCCGACAAGTGCGTAGCTATCAGCTCAGTCGGTCCTCTTCTCACTCTATTTGGACCTAGCTCTATCGAGTTCTGGCAGAAGGGCAACTCTGAGTCCTACCAGTCTTGGCAGAGAACATCTTACACTATCAACAAGGAGCAGGGTCTAGAGTCTCCATACTCTATCGCATCAGTAAACCATCAGCAGTTCTGCATTGGAACTGGAAAGGCTAACGCTAAGTGCGTATTGATGATTGCAGGAACTGAAGTGAGAAAGATCAGTCCTCTATGGCTCGATCGTGTTCTAGCTGACAACGATGTCAAGTCTGTCGTAGGATGGACATACAGCAAGAACAACCACTCGTTCTATCTCTTCTCGATCAAGAACAAGTGCTATGTCTACGACGCTACGACATCTCAATGGCACATCAGACAGTCGAGAAACTACTACACAGGAAGTGTCAAGAACTACATGCCTCTGTTCGCTGTATGGTGGAACAACAGAATCATCACGGGATCTTCTGAGTCTGGCCATCTATATGAGCTAGACGAGAACTACTTCTACGAAGACTTCGACAGCGAGAACAGACTTCCACTGTTGAGAGTGAGACAGACTCCAGTCGTTACGACTAACTACAAGCCGTTCGTCATCTATGAGCTCGCTATCGAGTGCAACACTGGAGCCATGGATAACTACGATCGTCCAGCTAAGGCTCTGCTCGAAGTTTCGAGAGATGGTGGATATACTTTCGGAAACGTTCTTGAGTCAAGCTGTGGCCGTAGAGGTCAATACTTCTACAGACTCAAGTGGCTGAATCTAGGAATGAACAGACAGTGCGTTCTGAGAATATCATACTCAGAGCCAACGGACTTCGTAATGAGCGACTCTGAGATCAGATTCAAAGAACTCAGCACACCGCTGTAAGAGGACTCTTTCAGATAAGAGGAGAAGAGATGGAGATCAACAACACATCTTCGTTGGGAGAACTTCTACAGGCAGTGAACGGAACTTGGGATCTGTCTACGCAGAATGACTGGAAGTGTCTAGAGAATGGAAAGATGAGACTCTTCAAGAAGATCGTTTCTGGAGCGTCTCCTCTTCCAGACAAGTTTATCAACAACAGAAGAGAAGTGACGCCATATCTTCTCTTCAACAAAGATACAGTAACAGGTGGCGTAATAAGACTACAGGACACGGCTATCACAGCAGACGGACTAGTCCTGATCATAGAATTCTGAGAGGTAACACATGGGACTAATGGACTTTCTTGACCCGGGTGATGTACTAGGCTTAAAAGAAGACAAGAGGATCTCTGCTGCGAATGACGCTCTGAGCAAAGCTTACGAGAAAGCTGAAGCTGCAGACCAGATGAACCGAGATCTCTACAGCCAGTACAACACTAAGGCACAACAGACATACGGAGATCTAGCTGGCAAGTACAACGACTATCTGAAGACGTTCGAGAACCAAGAGGTATACAATCCTGGTCAGTTCGGAGACAACTACACTAAGACTGTCGAAGACTTCTACAGCAAGTTCGCTAACCAGAGACAGCAGCAAGCGATGAACGCTCTTCGTGAGAGTTCAGACATCTTCAGCTCTGACTATCAAGACGCTATGGCAGCTAAGCAGCAAGCTCTCGCTTCTGAAGAGTGGGACAAGGCTTACGAGAAGTACATGCAAGACAGATCTCAGGCTGCTAACGAGTTCAACATGAACGCTCAGCTGGGTCAGACTGCATACCAGAACCAGCTCAACAAGAATCAGACACTTCTTGGACAGGCTGCTGGCGCTCAGGACAATCTGATGAACGCTTATGGCAACTACGTGAACAATCTGGCCAACTCTAACTTGGCTAACGCTCAGAACTACGCTAACATGGTTCAAGCGCAGACCGCTAACAACAACAGCAAGAAGTCTTTGCTAGGAAGGGTGTTTGGTACCTTCGCTCTCGCAGCAGTAGGCATCATATCGCTAATCAGTGATGGAGGATTTTTGGTTCAGTCTATCATTTAGTATATTTTAACTACTATGATAAACAAGAATCTAAGAGTAATCAAAAGCTATTGCGAGGAATATGAAATGATTGAGAATTATCACCAGGCAGTTGAGTCACCAATTCTGTGGGAATGTCATCACAGACTTGAGCTCGATGTAGATGGCAATTTTCAAAACTCTAGAGAAGATCTAAAGAAGAAAGGTCTTTACTATCATCGTCCTCCAGAAGAACTCATATTCCTTACAATGAGTGACCACAGAAAGATCCACTGCGGAAAGGGACGATCTGAAGAGACTAAACGGAAGCTGTCTCACCCTGGAAGTAAGAACGGTATGTTTGGAAAACGCTGGTCTGAAGAGAAGAAAGCTGAGCTTAGACAACTTCAGCGTGTTCCTAAACCAAATCATAGAGCTAAAAGTCCTCTGTGTCAGGAATATGGAATGACTAAGAGAGAAATAGCCTCTAAATATGGTATACCTGCTGGATCAGTATGTCATCTTTTCAGAAATGGAAAACTTGATGAAATCATCAACGGAAGACTAGCCGAACTAGTCAAGGAGCAATAACCTATCTTGCCGATGGTACTCGCTGCTATATCACTAGCACAGAAGAAAGCACAGAATGAGAATAACGCAATCAATCAGCTGTCTCAGCCTGTTCAGTTCAATGGACAGCCACAGAACAGACAGATGATCCCCATGCAGAGTAACGGCTTGGGTAACGCTATGAGCTCTATCAGCTCTATCTACGGATCCCTATAACTGGAGGTTCTATGGCAGGTCTACTCACTAGAGTGATGCAGAAGATCGGATCGAATCCTGAGGGCCTAGATGAGCCGATGGTTAACGAGCTGATGAACTTCGACAGCGCTCTGTACATTCCAGTCTCTAAGTCAGGAGGACCAGCAAACTGGTCTATCCGTTCTGGAGATCAGGAGTTCTTAGTTCCTCAGACTCAAGAGGAACATGACAGACTCTTGAATACATATTATCCAGATCGTGGCCGATTGAAGAACTGGAAAGAGCTCGGTCAGGAAGAAGAAAAGAAAGCTCCTCACTTCTCTGACAAAGACAGCTCCCCGAGAAAGAATCTTGGAGCTTCGTCTTCAGTCATCAGAGACATGGCTTATGACGCACAGAATGGCAAAGCATGGCTCAAGATGGGAAACAACTGGTACGAGTACAGAGCTACTCCAGAGCAGTTCCAGCGCTTCTTGGCAAGCGGATCTCTAGGAAGAGAGATGAACAACATCAAGAATGGAAAGAGTATGTCTCTAACGAGAATCAGTCCTCCAGGCTCCAGTCCGAAACTGAAGAGTGGCTATCAAGCTGCTAGAGCACAAGGCGTATTGAGCAGGATAGGATCGCTATTCGGCTTCTGACAAATGAGGTATTAACATGGCACTTACAAATTTTCCGCAAGCTCCGACTGTGAGCTCAATCTACAATTTCCAGAGCTCTGCTCCTCAGTTGTCTGAAGCGACTGCTGGCAACACCAGAGCTCTACAGAACGCTTTCTCGTTCGGCACTAAGTTGATCGACTTCTTGAAGAGCCAGGATCAGGCTAAGCTGATGAAGAGCGACAGCGCTGACAAGGATGCTCTCCTTCAGTCAATCAAAGATGATCAGGCAAAGCTTGCTCAGCTGAAGAATGAACTCGCTTCTCTCAAAGGAGGTGTATAATGTCCGTCGATATGCAGTGGAACTTCATGAATCCTCAGAATACACTGGCAGCTGACATCGCTGCAAAGAAGGCAAGAGCTGCTGCTCAGATGCAGGGCTATCAGACAGCTCCGATGAATGCTGCTCCTCAGAGCTATCATCCGACGATGATCAGTCAGCCTTCTGGTCAAGTTTCACCAGACATGGAGGGATATGGCAGAGAGATGGAAGCAGCTTCAGCTCAGCTCTCTGGTCAGATGGCTAGAGAACAGAAGATTGGAGAACTAGAGTCTCAGATCAGTGCTCTCGAACAGTCTATCGCAGAGAAGACAGCTCAGTTACAGAACTGGACTGGAAATGCAGACAAGATCGCTGCTATCGAAGCATCTAAGATCAACTCTTCTGACCCTACGATGGTATGGAGATGGAATGAAGCTAGAAAGGGTGCTGAGAGACAGGCAGAGCTCAATAGAATCGCTTCTAAGGCAAGAGACCAGCTTGACAATACTACGGCACAGCAGAAGTTCCAGAACACTGTCGATATGCTAGTCGGCCAGAGAACATCTACGACTCCTGCTGGAATGGAACAGCAGCTCAGAAATCTAGAAGCCACTATTCGTGATGGCAAGAACATCGGAGCTGATGTGTCTATGCTTGAGAAGAGAAAGAACGAGATCGAAGACAAACTATATCCATCTAATTCAGCATCTGGTGAATTCAATGCAAGCAATGCTCCTGAGAACTTGAAGGCTTCAGTTCAAGACTTCTTGAACCAGAAGAAGAGCTCTGAAGAGATCGATAAGTTCATTGATGAACATCCTGATCTTGACAACGAAGATCGTATCAAGCTGAACATGGCGTCCCGTGATGCAGTTAGAAGAGAAAAGAATAAAGCCGATGAAGCTGACTTCAAGAACTGGGCAAAGAATAAAGGTTACGAAGTAGGAAAGAATCCACAGTTCGACAAATCTCTTAGAGCTGCATGGAAGAGAGAAAGAGGTGAGTAAGAGGTAATGGCTATGATCTCTAAAGAACACTACAACATGCTCAAGAGTCAGAAGCTAGAAGATCTGACTAGTGAGGAAAGAGAGTGGATTCGTGAATTTGAATCCTCTGAAGCGGGTGCTCCATCTCAAGCTGATATTGAATGGGCCACTAAGATCATGAATACCAGCGATCCTTATCTTCAAAAAGCGTTCAGAGAGACTGGTGACACTAAGCGTGCTCAGGATATCATAAACCAGTCTAGAACAGCTAAAGAGCTGATGATCAAACAAGGCAAGGATCCTTATGTTCGGCCTGTCTCAGAAGTTCCTGATGATGTAGCTGAAGGATATGGATTCAAGTTCAACTGGAAAGACGCTTACGAGAAGGAGAACGGAACACCTCTGAGAGCTACTGAAGCTGATACAGAGAAGCTAAGGAAGTACATCGACTCTAAGATGTACGAAGTAGAAGATCCTGTGAAGCTTCAGCAAGTCGCATACAATATGCACTTGTGGAATCCGAACACTTCGTCATGGACTGACTTCATTCAGTCTGAGCAAGGTGAAAGATTCCGTGAGTATCTTGGAGATGTACAGAAGTATCAGAAGGACAAAGCCGTAGAAAAGATATTCTCCGGTGAAGATCCTACTACAGTCAAATATCCAATTATTGGTCATACTGACATACCTTTCTCAGGTCCAGTTGTAGACTTCATGCTTCCTGTCTCTAAGGAGTACGCTAAGAACAACTATGAACAGATCGATGGCGCTAGTGATCTCGCTGGTCCACTAGCTCTCGACGTCGGTGCTAACCTAGCTATGATGGATCTCGGCAAGGGACTGTTCACAGCACCGAAGCTTTCTAAGATCTATGAGAATGTAGCTGCTCCTGCTATCACTGAAGCTGGTCAGTACGCATTCAACGATAAGCCGTTGTCTCAAGCCGCTGTCGGTACTCTAGAAGGTACACTAGTCAATGCTGGAACTCCTATGGCGATCAACAGAGGAGGAAACTGGCTAGAACGTGTATTCAGCGGTGGAAACAACACAGTTAATAACGTTTTGAATCGTGCAGCTAACAAGTCTAGAGAGGTAGCAAAAAAGAAGAAAAATGGCTGGATCTGGCTAGAGAACGGAAAGGTGATGAAGTCTGCTAAGGATGGATCTAAGATAGAAGTAGAGCCTAAAGCTTCTGACTTAGAGAGAGTGATCTCCTCTGAAGATTTGATGGAAGCTTCTCTAGGAGACAGAGTTAAGAGAACTGGAAGATCAAACAGTAGCAAGATTGTCAACTCGATCATCTCTGCTAAGTCAACTACGAACCCCGAGCTATACAGAACAGAGCTCATCAAGAAGCTCGCTAACAATCAGACTCCGACACTAGAAGAAATACAGCTTGCTGGATTCAAAAACAAAGAGTCTCTAACTAACTGGCTATCAAGTCTCACTCCAGATATGCTCAAGTCCTATGCTACGAACCTGGGAGGAAGAGCTCAGTTTGGTCAGAGAGGTATGGGATCACTGATCAATGTATACGCTCCTGATCTCAAGCTGTTCAAGGATAAGAAAGAGCGAGAGAAGGGAACTGATAAGTGGTACAGATACTATGGACTCAAGTAGCTAAGATTCGTAATCATTTCTAAACAAATCCAAAAGAGAGCTGTTTAAGGCTCTCTTTTCTTGTACCCTCAGTTACCTATGGGTTCTAGGCTTCTACTGCCTCTAATGGCTGTTTATGCGCAAAGAAACGCTTTCCTATGAGGCTTCTAGGCTTTCCATGCCTCAAATCAGCGCTCAAGTCCTTCATCCTTCTCTCGAAGTATGCTTTGAAGAACTTAAGCGCTAGCTCCTCTCCATACTTCTTCTGAACCCTCTTCCAGTAAGCAGTCCACTTTCTTCCGCTAGCTTTGTGAGTGCTGTCATACTCGTTCATAGCGCTCATGTCGATGTTCAGCTTCTGCTCTATGAACTTCTGATAAGTATCTTCAAAGAGCCAGTACTCACACGACTTCTCGTACTGCTTCATATATCCGATCTGGTACTCGTTGAAGCACTTGTACATCTCTCTTCTCATAGCTTGGTTTCTAGTGCTCTTCTTTGCTCCACTGAAGTGACTAGCGTACTTTGTGAGAATGTGAGTGATGGTGTATGTTCTGAGAGTCTCTGGATTGACGGACACTCTGTACTGATGAGATGTGCTCGGATCACATGGCTCTATGTAGCCGTTGCTGAGAAGCCACTCTAGACTGATCTCTGGCGAGACCTCTTTCTTAGATGTTCCCATCAAGACTCCAGAAAGCGGTTGATCTCTTCGTCAGTCATCGGAACTGTACACATGTCGGGTAGCAGGGTCTCAGCAAGCTCTCGAGGACTTATCACTTGATCGACAGGTACGAGTCTCTCAATGGATACGATATTGCCATCTTTGTCGAGAAATGTCTCGTCCTCTGCTGTAAGTATGCTAGAAGTTATTCCTCGGCTCATCATTTCTTTGAATTCCACTGTAATACCTCTCTCGAGCTTTTCTCATCTGATAGACACGCTCTTTTCTAATATATTCCGGATCGTTGTTGAGCTGTTCTGCCTTTCTATTCATCATACATTCCTCACAGAGGAACTCTCCAGTGAACGGAAAGCTAACTCCAGTCTTGAGACGATCGCATGAAGTGCATCTTAGCGCGATCCTGGAACTCATATTCTCCATACGCTTTCTATAGTCTAATAGAGCCTCATCAATTGGACTCATTCCATACTGGATCATAGTATGCCCACCTTTCTCATATACTCAAGTTCTTTCTGGAACTCCTCTTGAGGATAGTAACCCTTGAATATCTCTTCAGGATTCTGGTCTTTGTAGAACTCTCTCCTGAACGAGTACGGAATGTTTCTGTCCCAAGTGTCCCAGCTTCCAGGAAATGAGGGCTTGCCTCTCTTCAGTGCATATTTCTGCATGATGTGATAGACTGGAAAGTCGTCAAGAGGACACTCGAACATGAGCTCTTCAGTAACGTGTCTTCTCAGCGCCTCTACAGCTCGCCAACCATATACCATAGTTTGGCCCTGCGTAAGTGTCTCATGCGATGTACACAGCCAGTCATTACCTTTGAGGCATTCTAGACTCTTCTCTGCGTAATTCTGAGGGTATTGTTGATCATCGTCTGCAGTGAATAGAACTAGCGGCTGATCATCGTGTCTCTTCCAAGTCGGCTGCATTTTTTGCCAACAGTGAGCATCCTTGTCTCTGTCGAAGTAGATCGTGAACAGTGGATTCGACTTCTCCAGCTCTACTAGATCTTCTGGCAGATCCTCTCTCTCGTTCGGAAAGTTCTCGTGGTCAAGATTCAGTTCTACTGGAACTTTCACTGTCTGATCTAGCATTGTCTTGATTGTCGGAAGACACGTTCCGATTCTCTTTCTCCATGATGTTAAGCTCCATACTATCATTTTGCATCTCTCCTTAAATGGTTTGGCCATCTTCTATAAGTCTTACTGCCAACGGCATGACCCTATTTCCAGAACGTTTTTGCTTAAGCCAGAACAGGGAGTTCAGTCTTTCCAAGATAAAGCTAAAGCTTCTCCTTTGGTAGTCCCAACTGCAGTTCTTTCCTGGCCTCTCTTTGAGCAGATCGGGATCTCTTCTCAAGAACTTCTCGATGTCACCACCAGTGAAGTCGATGAATTTGTTGTACAAGAAGTCCATATCTGACACCCACCTCTCTATCACGTTCTTTGGAGCACAAAATAGGTTGTATGCAAATAACTCCTTAGCCTCTGCTAGAATCTTGAAGTCTTCCTTAGTTAGAGCGTATCTCATGAAGTCAACATACTGAATCGTATGAAAGTAAGCCAACTGACCAAGAACTCCGTTAGGCATAGGTATTGGTTGTGCAGTTGATAGGACATAACAGGGTTGCATAAGCTGTCGTCTGTAGTGATGAAGACAAGCCCAGTCTCCATCCTTCAACTGAGTAAGAATGAACTTCCATGCATTCAGTTCTGCTCTTACTGGATCGTTGACACCATCTACTTTGATGAAATTGAATGTGTTGGAATCTACCCAATGGCGATTAGTGTCAGTGTGATGGCCGATGACAAAGCAAGGAGTCTCTGAGATTACAGTGAACTCGCTCGCCTTCTGGCCAGGTTCTAGAAGAAAATCTCCCGAGCGATTATTGTGGCTTAGTATGAACTGCTTAAGCATTATTAGTACCTCTTTTTAAATATAGTCTTTTTTATTAACAAGAAAAAGAGCATGGCTCATGCCATGCTCTTGTGTCAGGACTTCAGCTATTAGCCAAACTTGGGCTTTAGACCGAAGACATGTTCCACGACCTTGTTCGTGCCCTTGATTCGAGCTTTCTTGAACTGGACGACATTTCCAAGCGCCTCTTCCTTGTACTGGTCTTTCATCCACATCTTCAGAGAAGCGAACTTCGAGCCCTTAGTAGCTACGATGTCTGAGCCGTCTGCGCTCACGTCCAAGAGCTGTTGAGCTTTAGCCTCGTCACTTCTCTTATAGGCCTGAAGCAGAGCATAGCGGAATTCATTGCTGATGAGCCTGTAGTCTGGCACATAGTCGAAGCCGAACTCGATCAAGTCCTGATAGAAGCTAGCGTTCATGATAGTGCCCATGCCCGTGATGTGATACACGTTGCTGAATCGCTCGTCATAGCGGAAGGCATAGTCTGCCATCTCTTCTGTCGTCTTGTATCTCAGCTTGCCCGTCTGGAGGTATTCCAGATAGTCCTCTGGCGTAGTGATGAAGTAGTAACCTGAGGGATCACGGAGCTTCGTGTTGTAGTAGTATGTGAAAGCAGCTACTACGAATTGATCCATCTCAGACTTCAGTGCATCAATAAGCTCTTCCTGACACCAGCCGTCTGGTTCCTTCTGTCTCATCTCCATTGGAACTGAGCGTCTTCTAGCTCCTCTACTCGGAAGCGTAATGCAGTCAGTATTCGTACAGAAGATGAACTTCATGTGAGCAGTGTTCTTAAGCTGGTTGTTCTCGCGGAGAGCGGCCACAGACAGCTCAGAGTCATCGCCATTGCTGCCAGTGACTACCTTGTACCAGGACTCGTCATCATAGGCTGAGCTGCCATCATATTCATCCAAGATCGTGAGGACAGAGTCAAACACGCCAGTTCTATTCTGGAACTTCTCCGTAAAGATGTTGGAGTTGGCGGGCTTGTTGCCGAACTTCTTGCCCATCTTAGACTTCATCCAGCTCATGATCACGTCACACAGTATGAAGGTCTTTCCAGTGCCACCTGAGTTAGCCAGACAGAGAGACTGGGCAGCGTTGTTTGAGGCGTCTAGAACAGAGGCAGTGAAGAACAGAAGTCTTCCAAACATCTCTCTGCCCTCTGGAGTGTCAAGATAGAACTTACGGCCATAGAAGTCACGAGTCACTTGTGGAAGCTTGTCCATGCAGTATTGAAGCAGCTCGTCATTGTTGCCTTCGAAGCTCTTGTCTACCTGAGGCAGCTCAAAGAAGTAGTCAGCCAGCTCGAGCTTATTGTTTGACATGAGCTTTGGATCAACTGGTTTAGACTTGTCCCATTCCGAGAACTTGTCGTGGTAGTGCTCGATGAAGTAGCCAACGTAGAAGTCAGGGCGAGGTCTCTGAGAATAGTTGTCCTCAAGCTCAATCTCATAGTGCGTCCACTTGTAGCACTTCTTCATCTGCTTAGTGTCTGGATCTTTCTCCAAGTATGTCTTTCCAACTCGGTTGATGTGCTTGATCAGACCCAGTATGAAGATTGGTATGACACCCTTGCCCATGTAGCTGTCAATGAAGTTCCTCTCCAGCTGGTACTGGCCAATGAACTCGCGGATGACTGCTGGTCTGCTCTCATCAGGTACGCCGTCCAGGTCAAGAGGCTCTGGATCCAAGTATCTCTCATTCTCAGGTGAACAGGACTTGATGTTGTTTCTGAGCTGCTCGATATAGATCTGCAGGTCCTGGTCTATAGCGTCTTTGAGATCATCCGGAAGGCTGTTCAAGGCGTCAGAGCGGGTCATGGCTCCACCCTTGCCCCAGGAGGGAATGTCGTATGGTTTGCCATTCCACTTGATCACATCTCTAGAGCCGTTCTCTTCACGAATTCTAGCGAAGTACTTCTCGTAGAACTTTCGGTCAGCTTGGTTCTTTGGACTGAGCTGGATCTCTTTCCGGTAGAGTGGCTCGAAGTTCAGGTCGATAGCCTCTTTGGCTCTCTCAGTAGCTCGAACATTCTGCAGGACAGCGTCATCAGCAGCTTGTGCAGCAGCCACTGAGTTCGCCTTCATTCTCGCATTGATAGTCAGATCAATGAGCGTCTGGAGATCTAAGTCTTTGATACCGCTAGCGTCATAGCTGCAGAACTCAAGATCTGGTCTTCTCTGGAACAGATTCTTGACCTCAGCGGAGTGAGTGCTCAGGTTGTAGAGCAGGCCAGTCTGGTTCAAGCCGTCTGCATAGACGAGGTCATTAGCGATCTCAGCTATCCTCTGGTCGTAAGTATTCTGGGTGATACTGCCCTTGGCCATAGAGCTGTTGAGCTTCTTGACTTTCTTTCTGAGGTTCTCAAGTGGTGTGCCTGAAGCAGACTTCAGAGCACCTCCTGTAATGTCTCTCATCTCAGTCGGCAGACCTTTCAAGATCTCATTAGCCATTCTCTACCTCGATTGCGAGCAGAAGGTCATCAGTGCTCACGAGCTGGTCGTCTTCTCTATCATCATGCGTCAATACGTCGATGTTGATTGCTTTATTCATGGTTGTTCCTTTGGACTCTTCGTCCGGTAGATTGCGAATATAGGTATTGTTAAGCGAGTTCAATTTCGTCCTCCTTGAAGATGCCCATGTTGATGAGCTCTTGCCATGTAGCGTTGTCCATAGCTTCATGTGAGATGATCTTTCCATCATACTCTCGGACTTCCAGCTCACCAACTTTGATGAAGTCTTCTGGATAGAACTCATGGAAGGCCTCGGAGAAGATCTCTTTCACTCTGGCTACTCTCTCCTCGAAATTGTCCTCAGCTGGAATGTTCAAGACTGCTTCGTCATGGATCGTACATACGATGTCGAAGTTCTCCCTGTTGAGCTTCTGGATGATCTCTCGCAGAATTGAGGATCCAGTGCCCTGGATAGGTATGTTCAGCAGTGAAGTGAGTCTCTTCGTATGCAGATTAGCTCTATCTATTCCCCAAGCCTGGGCCATCTTATCGGCCTCATCTCCTCTAGCAGCCTCTTCAGTCTTGAAGCCATTATCGTTGGTCCACTGAATATAGGGCATGCCATCGGGCAGGAAGAACATGAAGCAGTAGTGCCCGGTATCTTTGCTGACCAGATTCGTAAGCTCCCTACGCTTGCTGTAGTACTTAGCGAAGGTCTCGTTGTACAGATCAGACAGCTTCTGAGCTTCTTCTTGCGGAATGTTCAACCTGAGAGCTAGAGCAGATACGCCTTGGCCATAGTTCTTAGACAGGCATGTGATCTTGCACTCTTCTCTCTGGAACGGATGGCTCTTCTTGGTAGCTCCTTCTGGAATACGGCCGAATCGCTGTCCAGCCGCTATGTAGAAGTCCTTCTGTGAATAGCAGTACTTGAACTGTGGATCGTTAGACCAAGCTCCAGCTAGAGCGTTCTCTTGTGCTGTGAAGTCGATGGATACGAGCTTGTCTCCAGGTCTTCTAGGGTTCATCATGACTCGGAAGACATGGTTCATGAGAGGTACGAAACCATCAGACGGCTTACCAGCGCATCTTCCAGTCTGTGTGCCAAACATGTGATGACATGGGTTAGAGTGGATGTTGTGGTCCTCGAACTTGAAGTTCTTTAGATTCTGGAAGGAAGACCTGAACTTCTCGATCTTCTTGAGGTCTTTGATGAGCGGTATGCTCTTGAAGGGCTCCTTGTCCAGAGTGTCCTTGTCAGTCTTGCACTTTCCAGTTCGTTCTGACTTCGGCCATACGAACTCAGGGTTAGTCTTCTGCCTCTCTGACTCGATGGCTAAGAGGAGCTCTTCTAGCTTCTTGGCATCTTTTCTCCATACGCCCTTCTTGGTCTTGGAGAAGATCTCGCCATGAGCCTCGTTGAAGTTCTCACGGAATGAAGACAGAATGAACTCAGCCTTGTCATGCAGTCTAGCTACCCTGTTGTCCATCTGAATTCCTTTGTAAGCTGACTTAGACAGGATCACTGGAGTACGGCACAGGTGAATAAAGATGTCCTCGAAGTCCTCGAAGCCTTCGTTGTGCTTAGTCTTACAGAGATTCTTCTCGAAGATTCTATGGTTAGCCCCATCAGGCTTATGCTTTCTTATGACGTCGAGGTTCTGGAAGTCCTTGGCTGTAGTCATGTGCCATTGATACAGTTCAGTGTACAGCAGGATCTGCTTGTCAGCGATCTGGAGCAGACTATCTATATCTTCAGCGCAATAGTCCATAATGGCGTCTATATGCTCGTCAAGATCCTGATCCTGTATAACCAGCTCACGCATCGCTTTCTTGTGCTCAGAACGGTCTTCTTTGCCCAAGTACCGCTGTTCCAGATCTGGAAGTGCTAAGCCATATAGAGTCTTTCTGAGCTCCTTCGTAACTGGAGGCCAGTCTACGTTGTTGCAATTCTGCTTGATGCACTCGATCGTGTAAGTGTCATACCAAGTCCAGCCTGATGGATCTAAGCCCATTCTCTGGAAAGCTTGGCCCTCAGCCTTCTCTACGGCATGGCAGATGAGCACTCGGTCTTTCTTGTGTGATCTCAGGTAAGTTGACAGAGCTTCAGTGTCTCTGTCGTGAAGAAGATTCCAGCGTCTGGTGTGGTCTTCTTGGGAGTCTCTGGTACAGCAGCATACGAGCCGCTTGTCGTTGTATTCGAAGTCAATAGAGATAGTAGGATTTTTCATGGTTTCTTTTTTTTTGATTAAGAGCGGTCATGAAAAAGGTCCTGAGTTCAGTTGTTTAGTCGCCAGACCAAGTTTGAACTCAGGACCTCAACCATGAAGAAGCTCTTTGGTGTAAAGTCGTCTATGTGACTTGATCTGGCGTTAGAATCAATATAGTATTTATTGGAGAGTGGAAATTTGTCTCAGTCTGTTTACATCATGTTTCTGTAGTTTAGCTCGTTTGAAACTTCCAGTACATATAGAAATTAAAATACCCCTCTTGATGAGATAAGGGTTATATTTTTTTCTATTCTTTAACTAATTGATTTTTATGGAAACATAGAAACATATTATAAAAAATAATAATAATATAATAAGTAATTGCTTATTTTGATTTAATTTGAGCAATTTGAGCAGTGCTCAAATTGTTTCCAGCATACCTCAAATAAGTGGAAAATAATGAAAAAACAAAGCCCAGAAATAATGAAAACAAATACCTCAAGTGTAAAAATTCAGTTTACATGGATCCATGACTATTTAGAATTAGCAGGGATTTGCCTATATTCGGAACATATTTGGAACATATTCGTAATGTTAGAAGTGATCTGAAATGAATTATATTTGTATTGTCAATCATCAAAGGAATGACGATGCAACGCAACAAAATCACATCTGAGAGACTCCGAGCATTGAGAAGACAGATGGCTACAAGGTTCGAGTTCTCGTTTGGTCACGATTTAACAGATCAGGAAAGAGAACAGAACTGGCAAGAGTACCAGAAACTAAGAACTGAGTATCTTTCAGAATATCAGAAACTGAGCACATCAACAAAGTAGGATGAAATAATGACAGAATTAGTAGGTATCTTGGGACTTATACTCTTTATTTTCCTAGTATGTGGTTTTATAGATGTAATCGTATGCATAATATCTGAAGTTCTAATAAGCCGTTTCGAAAGAAGAAAGAAACAGAAAGAGTATAAGGTTAATAAACCTCTTCAGGAAAGACAGGAACTAGTCGATGATGTGATTCACTTTGACTCTAGAGTGGAATACGCTAGATCATTAACACAACGCCGATACAATGCACTTCAGAAGATTAAAGCTATATGTGGTCATCTTGGAGTACGGGTAGATATAAGATATCCTGATATGGGTCCATCAATTGACACAATCAGGTCCTTAAGCTTCATGAAGGAGTACTTGCCTGAAATTGAGGAACAATGGCAGATCTATCAGAATACAGATCCTTGCTCAGTTCTCTATGAGATTAAGAAAAAAGAGATTGATATCCTTCATGAGCTCGAGAAAATGCCAGCTGAACTATGGAATCAAGCAAGCGATGAACAGAGGAGAGGTTGCATACAGCATCTATCAAACGAATATGATCGTAAGGAAATTATGAAAGAAGATAGTCAAGTGAATTTGACTACGGACTAAAAGATCTATATTTAACTCAACATCAATTGAACAGGCTACAACAAGCCGACAGAAGGATTGATGAACAAAGCTCAAAAAGAGCAAAGGAACAATATCATGGCTAATACAACTACCGATTTCGATTCATATTTCTCTGGCATCAACAACATGGGCGAGAAGAGAAAGCAAGTTCCAGCTGGCACATTCAAGGTCACTGTGGACAGTCTCGCTACATCTAGCTCGGACAAGTCTGGCGCTCGTATCGCTAAGCTCGAGTACTCCATCAAGGAAGTTCTAGAACTTGAACAGGGACAGTCTGAAGAGCTTGAACTTGATCCCACTAAGCTCATCAACAGAAAGATCAAGTCTACTGAATGCGTCCAGATCAAGACTGAGAAGCAGAACTTCATCGCTGACCGTTGGACCAAGATCTCCGCTGATTTCATCGGCAAGGACAAGCTCCGTTCTATCTTTGAAGAGAATGTCACGGCAAATGGCGACATGGATGGCTACCTCAACGATATTCTCTCTGAAATTTCCAGACTCATCGGCAAGAAGAAAGTTTTTGAAGTCGTGGTCAAGCGTGAACGTGATGGAGAATACTGGAGAACTAAGATTCAGATGCCACAGTCTGGCGAGGCTCTTCAGTAGAGGCACTCACATCATATTGCAATAATTTCCCTTGTAGAGACTCTTCTAGCGTACTCCTTCTCATTCTCTAAACGCTAGAAGGGTTCTTTGTGTACTTGCCAGATAAGAGGACATCTTGCCAGATAAATAGCCATATACGGTCCAAAATACCTGAAATATGGTGAGGAGTTTCCTATATGGCTGGATTTGAGAGCAAAGAAGAGCTCATCAAGGCTTTCCGAGAGTTCGAGAAGGCCTCTTACGACAAGTACAAGCCTCTGTACAACCAGATCAGAGAAGACAGAAAGTTCATTGCTGGAAAGCAGAACGACGATCTAGACAAGACGCTTCTCTCTGAAGATATTCCGAACTGCGGCATGAACGTGACTCAGAACGCGATCAGAACGATCGTCAACACGTATCTCCCCGAGCAGTTCAAGTTCCACTACATCGACATCAACGAGCAGTACGCTGGATCCGCTCAGCTCAATCCGAGAGCTGACGTGTTCTTGACCGATCCAGACAACAGCACTGGAGCTGTAGAAGCTCTGACTAACGCTGTCGGAACGGCTCTGGGAGTCATCGTCTTCAGCACTGACTACGATGTAGACGGATCAGTAAAGCCAGTGATGTACTCAGTTCCGGACGTGACTAACGTGAGACTTGATCCATCGGCAACTAAGCTCAACTTCGCAGACGCTACAAAGGCCGCTATCGTAGAGCTCAAGAGCAAAGAATGGCTCAGAGAACAGTATGGAGAAGAGATCGTCGGAAGCACGAACGAGTATGAGAGACCCTTGATCGACATCTCAGAAGACTACGACAGAAAGAACTATCTTCCGCTTGTCACTTTCTATGTCAAGGAAGACAACTTCGCTGGAGTCACATGCTACAAGCTACTCGGAAGCTCTCTGGTCGAAGATCCAATCACTCTTCCGTTCTCTTATATTCCAGTCATTCCAGTCTTCGGTGAAGCTACTTGGACTACTGATGACAAGCAGAGCTGGACTGGCATCACGACTAACGTGAGACCTATCCAGAAGCTCATCAACTACAGCTATCGTCAACTATTGCTCAGATGTGCACGGGCACCAAAAAATACTTGGCTCGGTTCTGTGGAAGCTGTGGGCAACAACGCTAAATTCTACAAGAACTCTGACAAGGGTCTAAATCCGTTCTTGAGCTACAACGCATACGACGCTAAGGGAAGAAAGCTAGATCCTCCGACAAGAATTCCGAACAACATCGAGTTCCAAGACATCGACCAGCTCATGCAGAACGCTCTGGGACTGATGAACTCTATCATTGGCATTCCGAGCACTGGACTTGAGACTGACGTCGAGAAGACAGCTACCGAGATTCTAGTCAACGACAAGATCTTCAACAACAACGTGAGAAACTATCTCTACCATCTCAAGAGCACTCTTCAGATGGTGGGTGTTCTCTTCGCTGACTACAACTACAGCGAGCCGATGTATGGAAAGATCAAGGTCGTGATGATCGCTGGTCCAGATGACGCTATGAAGAAGCAGGAAGCTAGAGTTCAGTTCCAGCAGTATGCTCCTCTGGTCACTTCAGACACAGACAAGCAGAAACTTCTCATAGCTATGTGTCAGGTAGAGTCCGACAACGAGTACATCCAGAACTTCTTGAAGCTTCTCACTCCAGCACAGACTCCGATGGAGATGCAGCAGGCTGAGCTCCTCACTCAGGCAGACGGAGAGATCAAGAAGAGAGACGCTCAGATCGCTCAGCTACAGAATCAGATCCATGAGCTTGAACAGGAACAGAAGATCTCGGCATACAGCTTCGACAGAGAGATGCTCAAAGACAAGCAGCAGCATAATTACAAGATGGAGGAAATCCTTCTTCAAGCTAAGCTCAAGGGAGACGATCCAGAGGTCGAGAGAATCAAGGGTCAGGCTGAGATCGACAAGGCAGAGATGTCAGTCCAGAAGGAAGCTATCGGACTCCAGAAGGAGATCGTGAAGGCCTCTCAGCCAGCCAAAAATGAGGAGGAAGTATAATCATGGCATCTGTAACGATGTATCCGTTTCTTACACAGAGTGAACTCATCTTGGACAACGACCAGAAGATCATCCCTGGCGCTAAGATAGAAGTATTCGATCCTGTGAGCAACAATCACGTCAACATCTACACTTACGACTCGGCTAACGATCAGTACGTCATCGCTCAGAATCCAGTCTATCTGGACAACTTGAGCAGAGCTCAGAACAGCTACTTCTCTGATCGTCTAGTCCTATGCATGCTCTACAAGTACAGAGGAGACTTCGCTGATCCACTAACTGACGATGACACTGAGAACTGGGAATATGTCAGAAACTGGCTTGGCTCGTTCTCGTCTAAGTCTCTAGATCAGGGAGAGCTCGTCACTGGACTCAGTGGACTGAAGACTGTAGACACTGACAGAGGAACAGTCACTGTCGTAGGCTACTGGACTGGAGATGACTGCGAAGCTAGAACATACATCTGGAATCCGACATCTGTGGCTACTCCAGACAACGGCTATATCGTCAAGAGCGACAACTCTGACACTGGCCGATGGATCCTTCAGTTCGATGGTGAGTATCTTCCGAGCACGTACTATGGAGTCTACCCTGGCAAAGAAGCTAACATGAACGCTCTCTTGACCTTTCCAGCCGCTATAGGCAATCAATGGACAGCTCCTGGAGTATACTTCAAGAAAGGTACATACAACGGCTCTACTACAGCTCTAACGACAAACAAGAAGGTGTTGGTAGATGCAGACACTATGTTCACTAGGACATCGTTCACTGTAGCTGACGTCAAGGTCATTGGACACGCTAATCATGGCGTATGCGACTGGATCATAAGTGACGATGTCGGCTACACTTCTACTCAAACTGTCCACTCAAGCTGGTTCAGAACGATCAAGGGATTCTGGAAGTCTATGGCTAGAACTCTCGTCATCGACCAGTACAACAACTTCACTAACAGCACGATTGACGATCCTATCACGATCTACAAGCAGAACATCATAGGCAACAGCGCTCTATCAGCTATCTACACTGACGATGGCAGACTAAACATCAACGAGTGCTCTATCACTGGACAGGCTATGTTCAGAATCAGCTATGACAAGATCACGTTCTTCAACACTGAAGTCAAGAGTGAGTGGTTTGTAGCTACATCTGGTTACAGCACAGTGGGAACTAATCTCATCTTCAGCGACTCAGACAACATCGTTGATCTCAGCAACTTCAGAAACACTCCGAGTGACTCTGAGTTCTACAGAGCTATTCAGCAGAGCAGAGGAGCTACTTCGCTAGATCTACAGAACAGATCTATCGCTGGATTCACCAACACGTTCTCGTACATCAAGAATGTTGGACTGACTAGTGGACGCAGCATCGTCATCGCTAACAACAACGCAAGCGTTACTCTAGATCACGTACTCGGAGGCTACATCAACGTGACTGGAACTAACGTGACGCTGAACGTGAAGAACGGATCAGTAGTCAACATCATCGGCATCGACAACGTCTCTGTTCTGAACGTGAATGACTCTACAGCTGGATCTAATTCGACATTCATCGACACGAGCAAGACTCAGCTTACAGCTTACAACTCTACGATCACAGCAAAGCTCGCTCAGAGCGCTGCTAACACGACGACTAGAGGCAAAGACGTTAAGCTGATAGACTCTGCGCTCTCAAGCACAGGAGCTAATCACGCTATCTGTGGAAAGATCCAGATGAAGAACACTAAGGTCAATCAGCCTATGTTCTTCTATCCGTTCCTAGACGCTGAGAATCACTACTGGTTCTGGACAGAGTTCCAAGACTGTGAGTTCGCTGGTGACTGTCGTCTCAGATATGAGCTGCTAGACTTCGCTAACATGGGAGCTACTGTTCACCACATCAGACCAGCTATCAGACTCGACTCTAACAAGTTCAGCACTTCAGATCCTTATGGCATCACTATGCCGATGTGGACATTCAATGACGCAACTGGAAACTATCCGTTCCTTGATCCGAGCTGGACAGCTGGAGGATGCTACTACAAGGGCAACTCTGGCAACTGTCCTAAGACTTGGGACGCTTACTTCTGTCTGTCGCACATGAACACGAGCTCGGACTATGACGCTGTAATGGGCGGATATGTCACTAAGTCCTACAACCATCGAGTATGGTACATCACGTACAACGGAACACAGACTATCGGATCAGCTAACGCTGAGCAAGTCGGTAGAGGAAAAGCCTTCACAGTCGGAACGGAGGGAGATGTTGCACCTCACGAAATAAGAGCTGTCAACACGTTCATCATCAACTCTACGAGTCCTCAGAACTTCTATGGACTTGGAAAGACTCTATCTCCTGCAGCTTATGGAGACAATGGAGATATGTTCGACATCAGACTCTTCATCGCTGCATCAGACTGGCACGAAGGTGACTATGTATCGCTCATTCCGATGGGTGACTTCTGTATTCACAAGCCAGTGATAAATTAAATGAGGGAATTGTATGGCACTTCAAGCACTTTGGGCACCAGAGACACAGTTTCAGAACAAGAACGGATCTCTCCTTGTTCAGGGAAAGATCTATGTCCAGTACAGAGGCAGATCTCAACTGGCTAAGACTTACAGAGATGCAGAGGGAACATATCTGAATCCGAATCCTCTGCTCACTGACAATGATGGCAGAGTTCTATGCTTTGCTGATGATGCGTTCAGCTACACAGCTGTCGTATGTGACTTCTATGGCAATGAGCTGTTCAGCTTCGATCCTATTCCTTGCGGATCTGGATCTGGCTCTGGCTCTAGCACTGGCTCATCTGCTCAGCACTGGATCGGTATCAACGGACAGACTCAGCAGATCTCTAGAAACACTTACACGAGACTCAAGCTGCCTTCTGGTCTTGACAATGTAGACTACGAGGGTGACTTCGTTCTTGGAACTATCAAGGGATCTGGAACTGAGATGGTGCTGAAGGAGGGTCTATATCTCGTCAACACTGTCATCAGATTCAAGCAGTCTTCAGACGATCTCACTAACACGCTCTCTAACGTGATCATTCACACGAGGGACTTCGACACTCCGAACATTCAAGAAGTCGGAGCTGTAGTGAGAGACGAGGCTGGTCCAGACGCTTCTGACGATATTCACACGATCACTCTGACCTACATCAGACATGTAACTCAAGATGATGTAGGATCAGACAGAATCAAGTTCGCTGTAGTGACTCCTAACACTTGGACAGAGTGCTACATTCAGAATCTCCAAATCGCTAAGCTAGGATCTAGCGTTGGTGGAGGTGGTGGATCTGTTGAACAGTACTATGCTGGTCAGTACATCAGTATCGAGAACGACACGATCAGCGTCTGTGGAATTGAACCTGAGAATTATGTAACTCATGATGAGCTCCAGTCAGCAACATCTGCATTCATTACTTCTGCTGATCTACCTGATCTCTCTTCTTATGCGACTGAGCAGTGGGTTCTTGACAAGCACTACATCACTTCAGCAGACATTCCCGAGATTCCAGATGATCTTGTAACTTCTGCTGAACTCGCACAGACATCTGGTCTGATCGAGCAGGACATCGCAGATCTGACATCTGCTGTTTCTGAAGCTCTATCAGACAAGATGGACAAGAGCTCTTCTGCTGACTTCTATCCTCGTTATGACAACCCAGAGGGATATCTGACAAGCATTCCTCCAGAGTTCGTTACAGACTTTGAGATGAGCGGATATGTTCAGGATCACACCTCTGGCTTTATCACATCAGCCGATCTACCAGATGTAAGCGACATGGCTACTAAGACTTGGGTGACTGAACAGCACTACATCACTAGCGCTGATGTTCCTGCTCAGATCGAGTACAGCGCAGGTGACAACATCGACATCACTAATCATGTCGTATCTGTGACTGACACTTCTCTGCTCCTAGCTGGTGACAACGTGAGCATCACTCCATCTGGAAACGACTACATCATCAGTGCTCAGGTTCCAGAGACTAGCGGATATGTCACTGAGCAAGAGATGAACGACGCTATCCAGTCAGCTACATCTGCATTCATCACTTCAGCAGACATTCCAGAGATTCCAGATGATCTAGTGACATCTGGCGAACTGGCTACTGTCTCAGGAGAGATCGTCAATCAGATTCCGTCACTTGATGGATATGCTACTGAAGACTATGTCAATGACTATGTTACTGAGCAGACATCGGCATTCATCACGAGTGCTGATCTTCCAGATTATGCTACTGAGACTTATGTTCAAGAAGCTATCGATTCTGGTACTTCTGCGTTCTTGACATCAGCGGATCTTCCTGACGTGTCTGACATGGCTACACAGACTTGGGTATCAGAACAGGGCTATCTCACGAGTATTCCTGATGAATATGTCACTTCAGGTGACTTGTCTTCTTACGTCACTGATACTGATCTTGAGTCTGAGCTCTCTGGAAAGGCTGACACTTCTGCAATTCCAGACGTGAGCAACTTCGTAACTCAAGAAGACATTGACGCTGCTGTGTCTGGCAAGATGGACGCTACTGAGTCTTCTGCATTCTATCCGATGGCTACTAACCCTAGCGGATATCTGACTTCAGCGGATGTCGACATGTCTGCTTACATTCCGTACTCTGCGGCTGGCGTTGATCTTCCGAACTCTAAGTTCAGGATCGACACTAGTGGTCAAGCATACAAGAATACGACTGAAGATCAAAGTCTTCCAGCTGAGGTATGGCGTGGCACTATTGGCTTCCCTTACCCAACAGCTGCAGTATATGCAGGTGACACGATTGAGGTAAGAACAACTGTACCAGAGGCTTACTATATAGACGGAATTCCTACTTCTACAGGAAGAGCTACATTCGTAAACGGAGTAGCAAGATTCACAGTAGAGAATTCTTCTAGTTTCGGATTCATGACAACAGTATTTGATGCTGATGATCACCGTGTTAATTCAATTGACACAGACAATACAGTAGTGGTTGTGATTAAAGGATCATATTCCAAGTATGCTCTTGAATCTTATGTTAATTCGACAGTATCCGGAAAGCAAGACAAGCTAACATTTGAGTACAACGAACAATCAGCTATCTCTGCAATCAATGGAAGCGCAGTGGCTGGTGGAAGCTCATTCGATCCATCAGTTCTTGACGTCTACATTCCGTATAGTGCAGCTGGAGTAGATCTACCGAACTCTAACTTTAGCATTGATGTCAGCGGTCAGGCTTACAAGAAGGTCACTATTCCTCAGGAGGTTAGCCTTACTTTCTATAGTAAGTCTTTTTCGCCACAAGAGACTCTTACTGCTGGAACATACGAGCTTACAACTTCTGCAACAGGTGCAGACGAGGTCCATTGTCAGGATCCACATATCTGGACGACTCTCGTAAATGGAGTAGCTAAGTTCACACTAGATTCAAGCTATCAGTCTGGTACTGTTCTAATACAGATTCTAGACGAATATGGTGATCCTATCACTGGTGCTAATGCTTCTAACACTACTCTAGTAAAGATAACTCAGGAACTGACAGAGTATCTGACTACTTCGGATCTCTCAGGATATGCTACTAAGTCTTATGTCGATTCAGCAGTATCTGGAAAACAAGACACTCTGACATTCGGTTATGACGAGTCTGACAAGATCAACGCTATCAACGGTTCTGCAATCGCTGGTGGTGGAGGCGGAGGTGGATATGAGTACTCTGGCACTAACGGAGTCTATGTCGACAATGTCAATGAAGTTATCGGACTTGACACTTCTGCTTCTAACGCTATCGAGACAGTCATCGAGAACTCTGGAGCATGGGGCGGAGCTGGACTTCCGATCTCTGCTGGTCCTGGCATCGCCATCTCATTAGACAATGGAACACTCGTAATTGGACTCGACACTTCTGCAGTTCAGGCTATGCTGTCATAAGAGGACATCTTTCAAATAGAGATAAGGTAACTGATATGGGCGAGATGAGAAGACTATACTATCAGACTAAGGAGAAAGGTTCTTTCAAGACCTTCAAGTGGCTATTGAAGGGTAGATGGAATCAGGGTACGGGTAATTCAGGAACTACGAGAACATATCAGCAATGGGATGAACTTGGTATCTCTTATGTCGGATCTGATGGAGTGAAGTATGGACCAACATACTGGACTGTTGACTCATATTCGAGTTCAGGCTCTCTATGGTCTAGCAGACCCGCTTCTGAGATGTTCGATGGAGAATGGGGAAGCGAAACTTCCAAGTCTGACTACAAAGACATCAATGACACTGATGGATATGTCGAGATCATAATTCACACAACATCTGGGGAGGCTATAATTCCAAATGGAGTGGGTCTTATCTCCTGTAGCAATCAATCCAGTTACGCAAGCGCTACTCCAGCTCACTTCATCTTGTATGGTCTTGACGAATCAACGAACGAGTATGTTCAGCTCATCGATGTAGGAGCAGCAAACGTAAATAAAGGTAATACACAAACTACTACTGTCTCTTTTGAACCAGTAGAAGTTGTAAGTGGAACTTATTATCTTCTAGCTCCATCTGATATCGCTAGAGGAAGTGGACTTAGATTTGAAATGCCAGATCTAAACGTATTGTGCAATCTTGGTGATACTCAGTATGGAGCTAACACTACGTTCGATCTTACGGGTGTACCAGATTCTATTTCTGACAGATATGTTATGTACCATACAGAACTAGCAAACTTCCAAGGTGTAAATGATGTCTATTACAAATCTACTGCGGGTTCTTGGAGAATGAGATGCTATAGCAGCGGAATGGGTTTTGTTGGAATAACAAGTTTAGTTTCTGGATGGACTACTGCTACTGGAGTTACTGGTATTAGCTCATTTACGGCAGACTCAATCAGCTATAGACAGTGGTCTGGATTCGGAAAAAGTTACGACTGGAGACCGATGAGGATCATCATAGACCAAGAAGAACTTAAGGCTCATACATTTCTTAATGGAACTTATGTTGGATACGCTACAGTGAAAAGCGGAATTGTTACAGCTCCTATCAAACAGATTCAGCTTACAGTAGAAGTGAATATTAGACCACAAGCTAGAAATGTCAGAGTTGTATCTTCTAATGACTATCAAGCTCTAGTTGATTGGGCTGATGCATAACGATAAGAGGATGTTCAAATGAGCAACAGCACAAACGGTAACCTGCTCAAAATTGCAAATCGAGTTCTGAAGATCGGAGGTCGAGTACTGACTAGAGCTCTTCCAGATCCTCAAGATGAAGAGATAGTGATTGGATCTCAGACATGGAAGAAGTACAATCTAGCATTCGATGACGGACAGCCTGGAATAGTCAGTGCAGTAGTGAACTACGGACATGGAGATGTAGTTGAGTACTACTACACATGGTATGCTGCGGTAAGAGTTGCCAGTGCTATCGAAGGATGGCATCTTCCAAGTGCTTCAGAGTGGGCTACTCTAGTGAACTATGCAGGTGGACAACTACGTGCTGGCACTAAGCTAAAGTCTACTTATGGCTGGAGCATATCTCTAGGCAACGGTACTGACGATTATGGATTCCAGGGTCTACCAGCAGGATATTCAAATTCTGAAGGCACAGTGACAGAATTCAGACAGAAGGCTCTATTCTGGACATCAAACGAGTATAGCCATAGCTACAATACAGCTACTTATTACGAACTATCCGATGCTGTTGCTCATACAAGCTATACTCAACAGAATAGGTACTTCTCGGTGAGACTAGTGAAGGATGTGTAACAGATAGATTGATGAGGATATGACATGAGCACTTTCTTGCAATACAACAATCACATGATTCTACATCCGACTGATAGTAGCAAGTACTTCTTTGGTATTATCGTTGATCCATTGAATCCCTTGAATCTTCCTTCTCATACTATCAGACTGCTATATCAGGATGGCGTTACACCTACTTTCAACAAAGGTACAGCTACTCAAGTATCTTCTAGTCCGAACGTATGGGATCTTACTTATCTTAGCAACAACTGGAATAATCTTCTAAGTGGTTCCTATGATGGGGGACAGGTCGTACACAGAAATAGCCTCTTGAAAGTTCTAGGTGCTAATACTACTGGAGTAACTGACATGTCTAGAATGTTAGTAGTATGTGAAAAACTAAACGAAGTATCCCTGTTCGATACATCTTCAGTCACTACTACCAAAGAGATGTTCTTGGACTGCAAAAATCTAACTTCAGTTCCAGATTATGATACTAGAAATGTATCTAACTTCATACAAATGTTCTCTCAGTCAGGTCTAATTCTAGCCCCTAACCTAGACACTAGATCTGCCACTGACATGAGCACAATGTTCTTCAACTGTTTCTATCTTACTTATGTTCCTGCATACAATACATCATCCGTTACTGACATGGGTGGTATGTTCTGGGGATGCCAGAGGCTTACTTCTGTGCCTCTTATGGACACGAGTAATGTAACAGACTTCAATACGATGTTCTCAGGTTGTAGATCTCTAACTACTATTCCATCATTTGATACTAGTTCTGTTACCGATATGAGTGGTATGTTTACTGAATGTACCAGTCTTACTTCAGTACCTCTGATGGACACTAAGAACGTAACAGATTTCCATTTGATGTTTGCCTATTGCTCATCATTAACCAGTATTCCATCATTTGATACTAGATCGGCTACTGATATGAATCAAATGTTCTATAACTGTTCAGTCCTTACTACTGTTCCTTTGCTGGACACAGCTGATGTGACGAACTTTTATAGGATGTTCATGGGTTGCATAGCACTAACTAGTATACCGCTATTTGACACTGGCTCTGCTACTAACATGAATGAGGCATTCTACTCATGCATTAATGTAACAGCTGGAGCCTTGGCTCTATATCAACAGGCTTCAACTCAAAGTGCACCACCATCAAGTCATACTGATACATTCTACAACTGCGGAAGCAATACTCAGACTGGCGCAGCTGAGTTAGCTCAGATTCCGACTACTTGGGGAGGAAATAAGTCAGTCATACCAGAAGTTACTATCGGATCTCAGACTTGGATGGCTAAGAACTTGGCTATTGATGATGGTCAAGGTGGTGTCTACACTCAGACAGTCAACTATGGACAAGGAGACGTTACTGAATACTACTATACTTGGGATGCTGCAGTCAGAATAGCAGCTACAGTACAGGGATGGCATCTTCCAACACAAGCAGAATGGAACACTCTGATCAATGGAGTAGGATCATCCACAGCTGGTACAAAGCTCAAGTCTACTTATGGATGGACCTCCGGAAATGGAACGGACAACTACGGCTTTGCTGCTTTTCCTCCGGGTATCTATTACAATGGCTCATTCTCATATTTAGGAGGCATCTGTGGCATATGGACATCTAATGAGTACTTGTCT